>Ga0181379_1001273_pt1 | contig 11919 bp, 20 predicted proteins | sample 2SPOviralmetaG_FD_130115 | JGI IMG/M metagenome (GOLD analysis project Ga0181379, IMG submission 130115) | Marine viral communities from the oligotrophic San Pedro Time Series (SPOT) site, San Pedro Channel, CA, USA - 2 SPOT_SRF_2009-07-10 | ecosystem: Environmental > Aquatic > Marine > Strait... | reverse complement strand
CCTTAAGAACACTTTAGATTAATAAAATCAATATTGATCTATATTAACAATATAGGCAAATCAATGACAATAGACAACAAAGACTCAACACAGAGCTATGATGAACACTCAAAGAATGTTGTACCAGGAGTAACTTCTCTCTCTCCTTCCTCAACTGAGCCTGAGAAGAGAATTAGAACATATGCAAACAAAGCTAAACAACTAACACCTGTAGGCTCTAAACAGAAACGTAAGCGAGGCAGACCCTCTAAGAAAGAGATGGAGTATGTAGCTCTTAAGACAAAGAGAAAGAAAAGCTCTTTAGTATCTAAGAGAGAAGAAACAGCCAAGATCAGAGAACTGATGGCTAGAATGTTGATTACTAATGGTGATAGGGTTCTAAAGAAAACTATAGACATAGCTATGCAAGATGAACACCCTCATCAGATGGCAGCACTAAAGCTACTGATGGATAGAGCATTACCTGTATCTATATTTGAAAAGGATAAACAACTTAATAAAGGTGTAACAATTAACATATCTAATGTAGCAACAGAACCCCAACAAGTCACTATAGACTCTGTAGACTCTATAGAAACAGTAGAACAATAATGGAATTAGATATTGAGTTGTTAAAGTGGCAACAGAGTGTGTGGAATGACTCTACAAGGTTTAAGGTAGTAGCTGCTGGTAGAAGAACTGGTAAGTCCAGACTAGCTGCATATATGTTAATAGTTAATGCTTTACAGACTGAAAAGGGTCATGTGTGGTATATAGCCAACACTCAGGGGCAGGCAAGAGATGTTATGTGGTCTACCTTGCTAGAGATAGCACACCCTGTAATAGAATCCTCTCATATTAACAACTTACAGATTAAATTAATTAATGGTACTAAGATATCTCTAAAGGGTGCTGATAGACCAGAAACAATGCGAGGAGTATCACTTAAGTTTGTAGTATTAGACGAGTACGGCTCTATGAAGTCTGAAGTATGGGAAACTATTATCAGACCAGCTTTAGCTGACCAGAAAGGCTCTGCATTGTTTATAGGTACTCCTTTTGGTCGTAATCACTTCTATGACCTGTATAACTACGCTAACTCTGATAAAGATGAAGAGTTTAAAGCATGGCACTACAGTTCATTTGATAATGAGTTACTAGACCCTAAAGAGATAGAAGCAGCTAGAAAGTCTATGTCTAGCTTTGCATTTAGACAAGAGTTTATGGCTTCGTTTGAAGCAGCTAGTGGTGGTATATTTAAAGAAGAATGGATTAAGTTTGATAGAGATGAGCCTAAAGATGGCAGATACTTTATTGCTGTAGACTTAGCTGGTTTTGCTGATGTAGTTCATGCTAACACAGCTAGAAAGAAAAGGCTAGACCAAACAGCTATAGCGGTTGTTAAAGTAGACCAGAATAAATGGTGGGTTAAGTCTATTGAACATGGTAGATGGGGAACAAAAGAAACAGCACAAAAGATATTTCAAGCTGTATCAGACTATGAGCCAATATGTGTAGGTATTGAGAAAGGCTCATTAAAGAACGCTGTGTTACCTTACATATCAGATTTGATGAGAAAGTACAATAGATACTTTCGTATAGATGATGTTACTCATGGTAACAAGAAAAAGATTGATAGGATTACATGGGCTTTACAGGGTAGGTTAGAACATGGTAGACTCTATCTTAATAAAGGTAGTTGGAATATGGAGTTTTTAGACCAGTTGCTACAGTTTCCTAACCCACAAGTACATGATGATTTAGTAGATGCTTTGTCTTATATAGACCAAATACAAATACCAGAATATATGCAACACTATGAAGAAGAAGAGTTTGAACCACTAGATATAGTAGCAGGATACTAAAAAAATTATGGAAAATTTAATACAACAAACATACTCAGAATATCCAAATTTAGATAAATACTTAGACCCTAAAAATATTATATTTAATATTGGAAAAGAAAAAGATTATTTTTTAGAACAATGGGTAGCAGGAGAGCCTGGTAGTAAAGAGTCTCCTAGACCTAAAGAAATACCATTAGATGAGTCTGGTATTGAGGTATATAAAGAAAACACTAGACCAATAGATATTGTAGGAGATATTGTTTCTCATACTTTAGTAGAAACAGACCCTGATTTTAAAGCAGTATATGATAAATTTAAACAGTCTCTTCAACCTGGTCAAATAGAAAAACGATATCAAAAACATAAAGAATTTGGTGAAAAAAGACCATTTGAGGTGTGGTCTAAACGAACAGGCATACCTGAGTTATTTAGAGGTTATACATTTAATCAGTTTGGTAATGTTTCTTCTGAAGATTTAATAAATGAAGGTTTATACACACCGCAACAAATACAAATACTAAATGAAGCAAAACAATTAATAAAAAACAAGTTACAAACACAAGAAGTAGAAGAATTATTAAATAATCCTTTAATGCGTTCTAGTTTAGAAGAGGAATAGCAATATGTATAATGAAAGTTTTTCAGTAAACCCTTTAGTATCATGGGTGCTAGGTCAATGTGACCAATGGAGAGTAAACAGAGATACTAACTATCTTGACACATGGAAAGAGTATGAAAGGCTCTGGAGAGGCATATATGACTCTTCTGATCGCACCAGAGACTCTGAGAGGTCTCGTATCATTACTCCTGCTCTACAACAGGCTATAGAGGCTCATACAGCAGAAATAGAAGAAGCTGTGTTTGGCAGAGGTGAGAAGTTCTTTGATATCTCTGATGATAGAATGGACAATCAAAAACTTGATATAGAAGCTATCAGAAACCAAATGACAGAAGATTTTAAAAAGGGATATATTAGAAAATCTATATCAGATATAATATTGTTATCTGCTTTGTATGGTACAGGTATTGGTGAAATAACTGTATATGAAAAGAAAGAACTAAAACCAGCTATGCAACCTATCATAGAATCTGGTAATACTGCTGTTGGTGTAATAGAACAAGAAAGATTCTGTGTTGGTTTAAAACCAATTACACCATACAACTTCTTAATTGATCCTACAGCTTCTAATGTTCAAGAAGCTCTTGGTTGTGCTATAGAAGAGTTTGTATCACTACACTCTGTAACACAAGCTATGGAAGATGGTGTATATAATACTATTACAGATTTATCTTCTACTTCTGTTGATTCTGACTTAGAAGTATCTCAGGAAGTATCAGACTATGGAGGTAATAGAGTAAAGTTATTAAGGTACTATGGACTCATACCAAAGTATATGTTAGATAATCAAGATAATGAAGATAAGTACCAAGAGTTATTTAACAAGAAGTCAGATGAGTATGGTTCAGAAGCAGCAGACTACACAGACTTAGTAGAAGCAATAGTTGTTATAGCTAATGATGGTCATTTATTAAAAGCAGAAGAATCTCCATATATGATGAATGACAGACCTATAGTAGCTTTTCAAAGCGATACCATACCTAACAGGTTCTGGGGTCGTGGTATAGCTGAAAAAGGTTTTAATATGCAAAAAGCTATTGATGCACAAATAAGGGCACACTTAGATAGTGTAGCTTTATCTACTGTGCCTATGATGGCTATAGATGCTACTAGACTACCTAGAGGAGCTAAGTTTGAAGTTAAAGCTGGTAAAACAATACTTACTAACGGCAATCCAGCAGAAATACTACAACCATTTAAGTTTGGTAATACTGACCCATCTAACATAAATACTGCTAGTAGCTTTATGAATATGCTACTAATGGCTACCAGTACAGTAGATAGTGCTTCTTTACCTGCTATGACTACAGGTGAAGGACAAGGAATGTCAGTAGCTTTATCATCAATTATTAAAAAGAACAAAAGAACTTTAGTAAACTTTCAAGAACAATTTTTAATTCCTTTTGTTACTAAAGCTGCTCACAGGTTTATGCAGTTTGATCCTGAAAGATATCCTGCACAAGACTTTGTATTTATACCTTCTAGTAACTTAGGTATAATAGCAAGAGAACATGAACAGATGCAATTCCTTAATTTATTAAAAACATTAGGAGCAGAATCACCTATAGTTCCTTTGATACTGTCAGCAGTTATAGAAAACTCTGGTTTAAGTAACAGAGAAACACTTATAGCACAGTTACAACAAATGATGCAGCCTGATCCACAGCAAGCACAAGCTGAACAAGCAGCTATGCAAATGGAAATGCAGAAAACACAACTAGAATTAGCTGATTTACAGGCAGATATACAGCTAAAACAGGCTAAAACACAGTCTGAAGCAGTAGAAACACAGTTAAAACCTACAGAAATGCAAGCAAAAGTAGCTGCTAGTGCTTCTAAATACTTAGGAGAGGCTGATGATCCTACAAAAGAGTTTGAAAAGCGTATAAAACTAGCTAATGTTGCTTTAAAAGAAAAAGATATAGACACAAAAGCAAGAATAGCAGAATTACAGCTACAATCTTCAAGAAACACTTGACAAAACAGTAAAAGTGTGTTATAATACTTTCCATTATGGATAAAAAATTACAAAAGTATTATGATGATCGTTTTGATATGATGTTAAGTCAGGGTTGGAAAGACCTTGAAGAAGACTTAACAAAGATGTATAACGAGTATAAAGACATTAATAACTGTAAAGGTGTTGATGACTTTTACTTTCAAAAAGGTCAAGTAGATATGCTTAAATATATTTTAAATTTAAAAACAATGTCAGAAAAGGTGTATGAAGATATTAATAACGAAGAAGAATATACTAATACTTAAGTATGGCTAAAAGAATATTTGAATTTATTTGTACTAATAATCATCTGTTTGATAGATACATAGATGATGAACAATTTGCAGCATCTTGTCCACATTGTAATGCTAACGCTAAACGCATAATTAGTATTCCAAGAATAGATTTAGATGGTTGCTCTGGTGACTTTCCTACAGCATCTGATGCTTGGATAAAAAAAAGAGAGAGTCACATGAAGTATGAAAGAAAAATGGGTATTGGAGATGCTTATCGTAGTGAAGTCGAGGTATGATAAGTATTTAAGGGATAAGGAGACCCCCTGTTATGTAAGTGTCTTTCCTAAAATGTCTATATGACACAGGAGATATAATGGCTGAATTTGTAGAAGAAGTTAAGGAAGAAGAAACTAAAACAGAAGAAGAAGTTGTCCAAGAACAACCAAAAGTTGAAGAAGAGATACCAGAGAAGTATAAGGGAAAATCTTTATCAGAAATTGTTGGTATGCACCAGGCGGCTGAAAAGCTAATAGGTAGGCAGGGTTCAGAGTTAGGAGAACTACGCAGAGTTGCTGATTCTTATATCCATAACCAAGCTGAACAGACAAAGCAAACAGAACAAGAAAATAATGAAGATGATTTTTTTACTGACCCTAAAAAGGCTGTAGATAAAGCAATACAAAATCACCCTAAGATTAAGCAAGCAGAACAAGCTAGTTTAGAAATGCAAAGAGCTAAAGCATTATCAGCATTAAAAGAGAAACACTCTGATTTTGCTGATGTTGTTAAAGAGCAAGGATTTCAAGATTGGGTAAATAATTCTAAAGTTAGATCAGAGTTATTTGTTCGTGCTGATCGTAGATATGATTATGACGCTGCTGACGAGTTAATATCTTTATACAAAGATAGAAGAGAAACTGGCAAGAAAACAGCAGAGATGGAGAAACAATCTCGATCTCAAAGCGTTAAAACTGCTACTACAACTGTACCTAGTGGAAGTAATGAAGCACCATCTAAAAAGATTTTTAGGCGTTCTGATCTTATTCGACTGAATCAAACTGATCCTGACAAGTATGATTCTATGTGGTCTGAAATAGAATTAGCTTATAAAGAAGGAAGGGTCAGATAAATTACATTTTATAAAGGATATTTATCATGGGTCTAGGTACTAATCACGTTATTCAATCAGAAGTAAATACAGCAGGTTTTATACCTGAGGTTTGGTCTGATGAAATAGTCGCAGCATATAAGAAAAATCTTGTTGCTGCTAATTTAGTTAAAAAAATGAATATGAAGGGTAAGAAAGGTGATGTAGTTCACTTTCCTTCACCAGCTAGAGGAGCAGCCAGTACTAAAGCTGCTGAAACTGAAGTAACTCTTATTCAAGAATCTGGTTCAGAAATTACTGTTACCATTGGTTCTCATTATGAATATAGTAGATTGATTGATGATTTTGCTGAAGTACAGGCATTAAACTCATTAAGACGTTTCTATACTGATGATGCTGGTTATTCATTAGCTACAAGAATCGACACAGACGTTTTAGCTTTAGGTGCTTCTGCGCAAGGTGGTGCTGCTAACACAGCTTACACTAAAGGCTATATTGGTGGAGATGGTTCTACACTTTATGTAGCTGGTTCAAATAACGAGTCAGCTATTACAGATGCAGGTTTTAGAAGAGCTATTCAGCGTCTTGATGATGCTGATGTTCCAATGGAAAATCGTAGCTTTGTTATACCACCTGTAGCTCGTAATACAATGATGGGTCTTTCAAGATTTACAGAGCAAGCCTTTACAGGCGAGTCTGGAAATGCTAACACAATTAGAAATGGTCAGATTGGTGACATATATGGAGTTAAAGTATATGTTTCTACTAATGCTGCTACTACTTCTGGTTCTGGTGGTGCAAGGGCTTCGTTACTTTTCCACCCTGAGTGGGCTGTATTGATTGAGCAATTATCTTTAAGAGTGCAAACACAATATAAGCAAGAGTACTTAGGTACTTTACTAACTGCTGATACCCTTTATGGTGTTGGTGAGTTGCGTGATAGCTCTGCTGTTGCGTTAATTGTACCTGCTTAATTAACTATAAGGGTTGGCTTTAATTAGTCAACCCTACTTTTTATCTTAAGGAAAAACAATGGCTACAAAAGTACAAAGAGGACAGCATAGGCAGTTTCAAAATGCTTTTACAGACACATGGGCTGTATCAGATAGTTTTAATTTTGGAAGTGTTGGTGACGGAAACGAAGAAGTTACGGCTGTTACAGTTTCTGGAGTAAACTTAGGTGATATGGTATTAGGAGTTGCTACAAATAGCTCTGCATTAGATACTAATTTAGTTGCTAGTATTACTGGAGCAAATACATTAGAGTTTATGATAGAAAATAACACAGGCGGTGCTATTGATTTAGCAACAGCTACTTATAGTTGCTTTATAGGTAGACCTAACTTTTAATATAACCCACCTAGTGTGGGTTTTACTTTATAAGGGTTATCATGGCTTTTTTTAGAGGCACAGGAGGTGCTGATACTGCTACATTTGAGCAACTGCCTTTAGCTGTTAGCGAAGGCGGTACAAGTGCTACTACTGTTGCTTCTGCTAGGTCTGTTTTATTACCATCATATGCAGGAGCTAATTTTGTATTAACAGTTAATGCAGATGCTACTGATGTTACGTTTGCAACTGCCGCTGGTGTTGATAGTGTTTCTCTTAGCGAAGCAACAGCAAACTTTACAGGAGTATTACAGAATGGCGGTAGTAATGTGGTGGTCGATACAGATATCGGTTCAACTGTGCAAGCACACGATGCTGATACAGCCAAGTTGGATACTACTGCAAACTTTACAGTCTTATTACAACAAAGTGCTAGTAATGTATTAAAAGCATCTGATTTAGGAGTATCAGTACAAGCATATGACGCAGATACAGCAAAACTAGACGCAGCAACTGCTAACTTTACAGGAGTATTACAAGATGGCGGTATAAACGTCTTAACAACAGCCAGCACCATTGAAGGGGGTACATATTAATGGCTACTATATTAACAAAAAAGAAAGACAGTTCTGGAATACCAGCAACTGCTGATTTAACAAATTCTACTGGTGGTGCTGAACTAGCTATTAATACTGCTGATAAAAGACTATACACTAAAAATAGCAGTAATGTTATTGTAGAAGTAGGAGTTAATCCTGCTACTTTAGATGTAGTAGGTAATGCTTCAGTTGGTGGCACTTTATTAGTAGAAGAAACTTTTACTTTTGCTACTGCTAATAGTACAGGAACATTATTAGTCTCAGGCGGAGTATCTGACTCTGATGGTAGTTTAAGAGATGTTCCTCAATCTAGAACAGTAGATAATAGTGCTAATTTAGCAACTACTGATTTAGGTAATTTTGTTTTAGCAATTTCAGCAGGTGTAACAATGACTATACCTGCTAGTACTTTTGATAGTGGAGATATATTATCTATTATTGCTAGAGGTGCTTCAGCACAAATTAGTGCAGCTATAGGAGGCATGATTGTAGCTGGAAATGCTAGTGCTACAGCAGTAGCAACTATAGCAGATAATGGAGTAGCTAGTTTAATCTTTACTTCCGCTGCTGGTTGTTTTGTTACAGGAAATGTGAGTTAAATTATGACAGGAATACATCAACTCTTAATGACAAATTTTTCTATTTCTACAGGAGGCGGTGGCGTACCAACTTCTATTGAACTATTTGTTTTAGCAGGTGGTGCTGCTGGCGGAGGTGGAACACACGGAGGCGGCGGTGGAGCAGGCGGATTAAGAATGTTTACTGCTGCTGCTACTTTGACATTAACTGCTGACACAACTTATTCTATTGGTGTTGGTGGTGGTGGGGCACAAACAAATAATTTTGCTGGCGGTAATGTTGGGTCTAATTCTTTTTTCTCTTCAACAGGAGTTAATGTTGTAGCTTCTTTTGGAGGTGCTGGGGGTTGTTCTGGTGGTACAGGTACAAATGCTCCTGCTGCTTCTTTAGGAGGTGCTGGTGGTTCTGGCGGAGGCGGACCTGCTGATAGTAATGATGCTGGTGGTGCTGGAAATGCAGGAGGAAATTTAAACGGAATACCAGAAGGATTTGATGGCGGTGATGGACTTGATGGAACTGCGATACATACTACTTGCGGTGGTGGAGGTGGTGCTGGAGCAGCAGGTCAAGATGGTCAAAACCCTGGATCAACAAAAGTAGGTGGTGCAGGTGGTGCAGGTAAAACAGAAACAATAACTGGTCAAAGCCTAGAAATTGGTGGTGGTGGTGGTGGTGCTACTGATGCACTTAATCATTCACAAGCAGGATCATTAGGAGGTGCAGGCACTCATGGTGGTGGTCGTGGTGGGTGTGGTTTAGGTAATCATGCTAGTAAAGCTGCTGTACATGATCCTACTGCTGGAACAGCAAATACAGGAGGTGGTGGTGGCGGCGCAACAAGTGCAGCTTTTACGGATTCATTAGATGGTAAAGGTATGGCAGGTGGTTCTGGATTAATAGGAATTGCTTATCCAAGTAGTTTTGCTGACATTACTTCTATTGGTGCAGGTTTGACTGTTGATAAGTCAGCAGATACTACTTTACGAACAGGTTACAAAGTTTATACGTTTACTGCTGGTAGTGGCGATATAGAATTTTAAGGAGAAGCAAAGTTGGCACATTATGCAATTTTAGATTCTAACAATGTTGTTATTCATGTAACAACTGGAAAAGATGAAAATAATACCGATTATGAACGAGATGGTAAATCATCTTGGGAAGAATGGTATCGTAATTATTTTAATGCTTCAGATTGTAAAAGAACAAGCTACAACACTAATGCTAATATACATAGTTTAGGTGGTACACCTTTTCGTAAAAATTATGCAGGTAAAGGCTACACTTATGATTCTAGTAGAGATGCTTTTATTCCTTTAAAACCATTTGCAAGTTGGGTTTTAAATGAAACTACTTGTATTTGGGAAGCACCTGTTACATATCCAACAGATGGTAAAAATTACACTTGGGATGAGGATACAACTTCGTGGGTAGAAGTTACAGGTTATGGCGAATGAACACACAAACTTCTAACAAAATTACAAAGGCTTTAAAACAACTTATAAAGAATATAAACTATGCACGAAGAAATAAAACCATTATTTGATATAGCTTCTATAATAACTGTTATAGGTTCTTTAGCTGAAGTGTTGCCACCATTAGCAGCTTTAGCTACTTTAATATGGTCTATGATTAGAATATACGAAACTAAAACTGTTCAAAATATTATTAACAAAACTAAGGAGAAATAATATGCCAATGGGAAAAGGAACATACGGATCAAAAATGGGCAGACCACCTAAAAAAGAAATGAAGAAAACAAAGCCTAAGAATAAACCAATGAAGAAAATGATGATGCCTAAACGTATATCAAGAGGCAGATAAATGGCTAAGAATATGCCACATTATTTTAAAGATGGTAAAGAACATAAAGGCAATATGCACAAAATGTCTGATGGTGCTTTACACTCAGGAAAAACTCATACAAAAAATAGTAAAAGGCTTTATCATTTTAATGAGTTATCTAAAACAGCAAAAACAAAGGTTAAAAGTGGTAACAAAAAAGTTTAGTAAATCACCTACTCCTACTAATAAAGCATTATATAGTAGAGTAAAATCAGAGGCAAAGCGTAAGTTTGATGTTTACCCATCAGCTTATGCTAATGCTTGGTTAGTTAAAACATACAAAAAAAGAGGTGGGGGTTACGCATAGTGTCTCTTAAAGAATGGTTTGGTAAAGGAGCTAAAGGAGATTGGGTAGATATTGGTGCATCTAAAAAAGATGGGAAGTTTCAACCATGTGGTAGAAAGTCTACAAAAAATAGTAAAAGAGCTTATCCAAAATGTGTACCAAGAAGTAAAGCAAACACTATGACTAAAGCACAAAGAGAGTCTGCTGTAAGAAGAAAAAGAGCAGCAGGTAATACTGGCGGTAAGCCTACTAATGTAAAAACATTTGCAAGGAAGAAAAATGGTACAAAAAAAGTATCAAAATCCTAAAGGCGGATTAAATCAAAAAGGCAGAGATTTTTTTAAACGTACTACAGGTTCTAATTTAAAACCACCTGTATCAGCAAAAGCAGCTAGTAAGTCTCCTAAAAAAGCTGCTAGGCGTAAATCATTCTGTGCTAGAATGGGTGGTGTCAAAGGAGCAATGAAAGACAGTAAAGGCAGACCAACCAGAAAAGCACTAGCACTACGAAAATGGGATTGTTAAATGTCACTCACAACTACATATTTAGATTTAGTAAATGATGTTCTAGTGCGTCTAAGAGAAGCACAAGTAGCTTCTGTATCTCAAAATACTTACTCAGCTTTAATAGGTAAATTAGTTAATGATGCTAAAAGAGAAGTAGAAGATTCATGGAACTGGGATACTTTAAGAAACACAATATCATTTACAACACAACAAGGCACGTTTAATTATAATTTATCTAACGCTGGTAATAAGTTTAGAGTTATTGCTGCTCATAATGATACTGATGATATATTTTTACAATATAGACCAACTAGATACTTTATTCAACAACTGTTATTAACACAATCACCTCAACAAGGTGCACCTGTATATTATAACCATAATGGTGTTTCTTCTGGTAGAGATGGTCAAATAGATTTATTACCTATACCAGATTCTGATTATGTTATTCATTTTGATTTAGTAATTACAGAAGATGAGTTATCAGAAGATACTGATACTACAGCATTACAAAAAAATGTAATTACGTCTTTAGCATGGGCTAAAGCAATAGAAGAACGTGGTGAAGATGGAGGTATTAGCGTATCAAGTCAGTATGGTGTTGCTAATAAAGCACTGGCAGATGCTGTTGCTATTGAAGCAGCAAGGAGACCTGATGAAGAAACTGTGTGGTATCCTTCATAATGCCTAACAAACCTATACAAGCTGTTTCATTAACATCACCAGGATTCTTTGGTAATAACACACAAGACTCTGGTGTTACACTAGATCAGTCTTTTTCATTAGAAGGAGACAATGCTGTAATTGACAAGTCTGGTAGAATGGCATCTAGGAAAGGTTGGGAATATAACACTACTGCTGGTGGTACATCATCATTACCAGAAATGATGTTTGAGTTTGATATGACTAGTGCTACTAATTCTTTTAGTATTATAAGTGCTGGTAATAATAAATTGTTTGTTGGTGAAACAACAATGACACAACAATCT
>Ga0181379_1001270_pt1 | contig 11928 bp, 9 predicted proteins | sample 2SPOviralmetaG_FD_130115 | JGI IMG/M metagenome (GOLD analysis project Ga0181379, IMG submission 130115) | Marine viral communities from the oligotrophic San Pedro Time Series (SPOT) site, San Pedro Channel, CA, USA - 2 SPOT_SRF_2009-07-10 | ecosystem: Environmental > Aquatic > Marine > Strait... | reverse complement strand
GGGCTTGATTTATTAGCAATTGATCAAAACATTATACCAAGTTTAGATAGCTCATATAACTTAGGAAGTCCTACTCATAAATGGAAAGATATGTATCTTTCTGGTGGAACATTGCATATTGGTGGTGTTGTTATCAAAGAAGATACCGCTAATCCCGGAAAAATCGTATTTGAAGATTCTGCAGGAAGTGTTGCTTTCTCTACTAGTGGTTCTTTGGAAGTTAGCGCATCTGGTACTTTAGCAAACGGTGATTTAGTTGTCATTAATTCTGATGAAACTGTAAGTGTTGTCGCTAGTTCTGCTGTATCTCAAACTGTGGGCAGTTTATCTGTTTTCGGAAGTTCAGAGACAAGGCACCCAGCTATTGTATATGATGCAAGCACACAGAAAGTTGTTGTGGCTTATAAAGAGATAGATGGAGCACATACGTTACAAGCTGTAGTCGGGACTGTTAGCGGAACTTCGATAAGTTTCGGAACTCCTGTAGAATTTTACAATAATCAAGGTAGTGTTGGTAATATAGTCTATGATGAGAACGCTCAGAAGATAGTTATATTTTATGACCGTAGCAACAATGCGTATGCTATTGTTGGAACTGTTAGTGGAACTTCTATTTCTTTTGGTAGCGCTGTTCAGTTTTCCAACCATAGTTGTTATATCAGGGATGGTATATATGATCCTAGTTCCCAAAAGGTTGTCGGTTTTTATGAAGACTGGAATGCGAATTTGGGCTATGCCGCTGTTGGAACGGTTAGTGGAACTTCAATTTCTTTTGGTAGTCCTGTTCAGTACGCGACTGATCCATCCGATACAAGTGCAGTTTATGATAGTAATGCGCAGAAGCTTGTAATTTGCTGGACTGATTATGGAACTTCTGCCAATGCCGTTGTAGGAACTGTTAGTGGAAATTCAATAAGCTTTGGTTCTGTTGCCAATTTTACTAGTGCTAATCAGCTTGGATCTGTTAACACGTCCTATGATACTAGTGCGCAGAAGGTTGTAATTGTTTATAGCGATGACGCAAACTCCGAATACGGTACTGCCGTTGTAGGAACTGTTAGTGGAAATTCGATTAGCTTTGGTACACCAGTAGTTTTTGATAGTACCAAAGCTCGTAACACTACTATATCTTATGATAGCAACGCAAATAAACACGTTATTTTTTACAACCGTGGGTATGGAGCAGATAGTAAATTTATTGTTGGAACGGTTAGTGGAACGTCGATAAGTTTTGGACCGATTGTGCAAGCATATAACGGTTGGGCTTTGGAAACCGGCTCTGTTTATGATCCTAATTCCGATAAGGTTGTTGTTGTTTTTAAAAATTGGAGCAACTCAAACTACGGCACCAGTATAGTTTTTCAAAACGCTAATCCTAATGTTACTAATCTAACATCTACTAATTACATAGGTATTTCAGATGGTGCTTATTCAAATGGAGAAACAGCTATCATACAAACTGCTGGTTCTGTAGATGATGCTCAAAGTGGCTTGACTATTGGGAAACAATATTTTGTTCAAACCGATGGGACTTTAAGCACATCACCTGGCACACCTTCAGTATTTGCTGGCACAGCTATATCTTCAAATAAAATAATTATAAAAGGGTAAATATGAAAACTATTGTAGAAACATCCACAAATATTTCTAAGTATTTGCTTGAAGACAGTGTATCTGTAGTTATGTCAGCTGACCAAATTATTGTTGGTGATCCACCACAGTTTATTATTGCTGATATGAATAACAACAATTCTACACTATATACAGATATTACAAATCATCCAGATGATTGGACTGGATGTAAGTACACATTTAACGGAACAACGTGGATATCCGAATTAGATTCGGCTGATTAGCTTGCTATAGAAGGTTAATTTTAAGTTGTAATAATTTTTTATATAAATAGTAGCAAATACTATTTAATAGGAAAGTTATAATGGCTGCAGTTACCTCAAGAGATGAATTATCAGAGCATTGTTTAAGAAGACTTGGTGCTCCGGTTATCGACATCAATGTAGATCCAGATCAAATAGAAGATAGAATAGATGAAGCACTTCAGTTTTTTCAAGAGTTTCATTCTGATGCCACCCTTCGCACTTACTTTAAACATCTTATAACAGAAGATGATGTAAATAATGAATATATCACAATGCCTAATAATATAGACATTGTTTCTAAACTTTTCCCGGTTTCTAGTTCAAGTAATAATAGCATTGATATGTTTAGTGTTAAGTATCAAATGATGCTTAATGACATTACTGATTTACAGAACTTCGCAGGCGATCTTGCATATTATACTCAACTACAGCAATATTTAACTTTAATTGATATGAAGTTAAATGGATTACCACAAGTTCAGTTTTCAAGACATCAGCATAGACTTTATATTTTTGGCGACTTTAAAGATAATGATATAAAAGCTGGTGATTATATTGTAGCTGAAGTTTATCAATTAATTGATCCAGATACACACACAAGTGTGTATAACGATAAATTTGTAAAGGCATATACTACTGCTCTTATTAAGAGACAGTGGGGAGCCAATCTTATAAAATTTGAGGGTATGCAACTACCAGGTGGCGTAATGCTAAATGGTAGACAAATCTTTGAAGATGCAATGCAAGATATTGAAAAGCTTGAAGAGAATATGCGTCTTGAACACGAAATGCCAGCAGACTTTTTTGTAGGATAATAAATGGCTTTAAATCATTATTTTAATCAAAGAGCCAAAAACGAACAAAATCTCTATGAAGATATAATCATAGAGAGTCTAAAAATATATGGACAAGATGTTTATTATCTGCCTCGCGAGATAGTAAATGAAAATACTATATTTGGAGAAGATGTACCATCTAAATTTTCTTCTGCTCATAAGATAGAAATGTATATAGAAAATACCGAAGGCTTTGATGGAGAAGGCGATCTATTTACAAAGTTTGGTGTTGAAATAAGAGATGCAGCAACATTTATAGTTTCAAGAAAAAGATGGGCCAATGTGGTCGGTCAGATGAATAATGAAATAGAAAGTATTAGACCAAGAGAGGGTGATTTAATCTATCTTACTCTTACTAATAAATTATTTGAAATTATGCATGTTGAACATGAACAACCTTTTTATCAACTAAGTAATCTTCCAACATTTAAACTTAGATGCGAGTTATTTACTTATAGTGATGAGAGACTTAATACAAGTATTGATGCAATTGATGATATAGAAAAGTCTGGTTATAATCTTAAATTACTTATGAATCAAGGTATTGATAGTATTAACTCAAATATTTCATATGACTTTATGGAAGGCGAATTTGTACAGCAGACCTTGGCGGGAGGAAAGGTAATTACTGCTGAAGTTCTTGAATATAATCAGTCTCAGAATTATATAGTCGTATCTCATATAAGTACAAGTGATGGTACATACGGAATGTTTGTACCCGGAGTTGTACAGAATACCAGACAAAGAAATATATCTGGTGCTCTTGCATATATTGGAGATTCTGCAACTACAGTATATAGAACACTTACAACAATTGACGAGAATGTATATGGAGACAGTAGCTTTGCTCAAAATGATATATTTGATACTACAGAAAACTCATTTGATTTGGACTTCTTAGATTTCTCTGAGAATAACCCATTCGGCGACCCAGAGGATTTATAATGTTTACATATTTTTATCATCAAAGAATTAGAAAATCGGTTGCTTTATTTGGTACTCTTTTTAATGACATTTATGTTATTCGTAAAGATAAGACTGGTAAATCTATTAGTCAAATTAAAGTACCTTTAGCGTATGCACCAAGAGAAAAATATCTTGAAAGAATTAGAACAAATCCAGATTTAAGAACCAATTCACAGATTGCTTTAAAACTTCCTAGAATGTCTTTTGAGATTACAAGTATTGGATATGATCCTGAAAGAAAACTTCCAAAATTAAATAATTATCATAAAGGTGTCACTAATACGACACGTGATAAATTCTTTTCTCCAAGCCCGTATCAAATTACGTTTCAGTTAAATATATTTGCAAAGAATCAAGATGATGCTTTACAAGTAGTAGAGCAAATACTTCCATATTTTAATCCACAATATACTATTAGTATTAAACCATTTACTGATACACACTCAGATATTGTGGAAGATGTTCCTATTACAATTCAAGGTGTTAATTTTAGTGATGATTTTGAGGGCGCGCTTGAGAATAGAAGAACAATTATTTACACACTAGATTTTGGAATGTCTGTTAACTTCTATGGTCCGATAGATGCTAAGAGTATTATTCGTCAGACAGATACTACTATTCATGATGCTATTGATTTTAGTATTACAACAGATCCTAAACTGCAAAGAATTACTACAACACCTAATCCACTATCTATTAATCCAGATAGTGATTATGGTTTTACCACAACAATATTAGAAGATTTTGATTCAGGTTAAATCGGAGTAAATTTATGAGTGATGAAAAACACGAAAATGTAGATGATGATTTTGAATATTCAAGAAGAACATACTACGATTTAATTGAAAAAGGTCAAGGCGCTCTTGAGGAGATGATGGAGGTTGCCAAGCAACTTGAACATCCAAGAGCATTTGAGGTAGTTTCTGGTATGATAAAAAATATATCAGATGTAAATGATCGTCTTATGGATCTTCATAAAAAGAAAAAAGATTATAATAAAAAAGATATAGTTAAACCTGTTGATGGTACAACTAATAATAATCTTTTTGTTGGTTCTACAGTAGAACTACAACGTATGCTTCAAGATATGAATAAAGAACAAGATAATGTAATTGATATTACTGATAGATTAAATGATGAACCAAAATGAATCATACTTAGGTAACCCAAACGTAAAACGTGATGGTGTTGTGCAACAATGGACACAGCAAGAAATAGCTGAGTATATGAAATGTTCTCAAGATTCTGGGTATTTTGCAAAAAGATACTGTAAAATTATATCTCTCGATAAGGGTTTGGTGCCCTTTACATTATATGCATATCAAGAAAAAATGTTTAAACATTTTAATGATAATAGATTTTCTATTGTTCTTGCTTGTCGACAATCGGGTAAATCTATCTCGTCTGTTGCTTACTTACTTTGGTTTGCCCTATTTCATCCAGAAAAAACTATTGCCGTAATGGCAAATAAAGGTGCTACTGCTAGAGAAATGCTCGGTAGAATTACCCTTATGCTTGAAAATTTACCTTTCTTTTTACAGCCGGGATGTAAAGCACTTAATAAAGGTTCTATAGAATTTAGCAATAATTCAAGAATAGTTGCAGCTGCCACATCTGGTTCTTCTATTCGTGGTATGTCTGTTAACTTACTATATCTCGACGAGTTTGCTTTTGTAGAAAGAGCAAATGAATTTTATACATCTACATATCCGGTTGTATCTTCTGGTAAGGATACCAAGGTTATCATCACTTCCACAGCAAATGGTATAGGTAATGTGTTTCATAAGATATGGGAAGGTGCTACTCAAGGTGTAAATGAATATAAATCATTTAGAGTAGATTGGTGGGATGTTCCAGGAAGAGATAAAGAATGGGCAAAGCAAACTATTGCTAATACATCTCAATTGCAGTTTGATCAAGAATTTGGTAATACATTCTTTGGAACTGGAGATACGCTTATTGGTGCAGAAACTCTATTATCTTTAAGGCGTAGAGATCCTATTCAGACTACTAAAGAAGGTGTTAAAATATATGAAAAGCCCATAAAGGGGCATCAGTATATTATGACTGTGGATGTTGCGAAGGGTAGAGGTCAAGATTATTCGACTTTTAATTTACTCGATGTGACTGCTAATCCGTTTAAACAGGTTGCTGTCTATCGCAACAATACTATCTCTCCATTACTCTACCCAAATATTATTTATAAATTTGCAGAAAGCTACAATCAAGCAATGGTAGTAATTGAATCAAATGATTCGGGTCAAGTTGTTTGTAATGGATTATACCATGAATTAGAATATGAAAATATGTTTGTTGAATCAACCGTGAAAGCAAATTCTCTTGGTCTACTTATGACTAGAAAAGTTAAACGCATTGGGTGTTCTTCTTTTAAAGATTTATTAGAAAACCAGAAAATAGAAATAGTAGATGAAGATACTATACTTGAAATATCAACTTTTGTTGCAAAGGGACAATCATATGAAGCATCTCAGGGAAATCATGACGATTTAGTAATGAACTTTATTATGTTTAGTTATTTTAGCGGAACCATATTCTTTAATGAAATAACAGACATTAATATTAAGCAAATGATGTTCGAAGAAAGAATGCAAGAGATTGAAAATGATGTACTGCCATTTGGGTTTATAGATGATGGATTAGATCAACAACCGCAATATGATCCAGATCGTGATGGATGGGCTGTAGAATATAGTCACGAAAACTTCTAAACTCTTTTTTATATAAATACTATTAATTGAACATAACCGTATTATGAAATAGCTTATAATTTACCAAAATGGAAAAAAGGAAAGAGACATGGCTTTATATACAGCATCAGAGTCTCCGGCAATTATTACTCGTGAAGTAGACCTTACTAACGGAGTCCCAAATGTACCAACATCGACAGGTGCATTTGTAGGTGACTTTCGCTGGGGTCCTGTAAATGAGCCGGTACTCGTCAATAACGAAGCAACTCTTGCAAAGAAATTTGGAAATCCTGATGCAGATAGAGCAATAGATTTCCTTAGTGCTTCAAGTTACTTACAATATTCAGACGATCTTTATGTCGTTAGAGCAATTACAACTTCAATAGCTACCGGTGGCGCACAGATTCCAGCAGTACTTACTTCAACTCTTGACGGAAATGGCGTTGTTACTGCGGTTGCTGTAGCACCAAATGGTGGCTATACCAGTCAACCAACAGTTACAATTTCTGCACCTGATTCTGGAATAACTCCAGCAATCACCTTAAATTATGATGCAGTAAACGATGAAATTGATGGAATTACTGTAGCAGATTCTGATGGTTCGGGTGGAACATATAGATATGACACAGCTCCAGTATTTACTATTACTGGTGGCGGAAGAGAAACAATTGCTGTTAACGCATATGATGCCACAAACACACCGGAAACTTTACCAGTAGTACAAAATGCTGATGGATGGGATGCAGATAAAACAGCTCATGCAGCTAATAATCATATTACTATTGCTAAGTGGCCAGGTGAACTAGGAAACTCACTGAAAGTTTCTATGTGTGGCGCTAAGGATTCATCCTTTGAAAGCTGGGCTTATGCTTCATTATTTGACGGCGTGCCTGGTACATCAAGCTTTGCTGCAGATCGTGGTGCTTCAAATGATGAAGTTCACGTAGCGGTTATTGATGAAGATGGAGAGTTTAGTGGAGTTCCTAACAGAGTTCTTGAAACTTTCTCATATTTGTCACTTGCTTCAAACGCAAAGACAACACAAGGTACGGGAAACTATGCTCCTGATGTTATTGCTAGAAGTTCAAATTATATTTGGATTGCAGCAATGCCAGCAGCATTTGGATCTAATGCAGGTACCGCAACAGCAAATGGTAAAAATTATGCTGGATCCGGTGTCTTAACTCACACTGTTAGTCTTGTAAATGGTTCAAATTCTGGTAGTCTTACATCTTCAGAATATGCAACAGGTTTTGCTACAGTAAATGATCCAAACGGAACTGCAGTTGATTTCTTAATTGCTCCGGGTATGGGTTCGGCTAGTGATCAGCAAACTGTAGTTAATAGTATGGTAGTTATTGCTGAAAATACTAGAAAAGATTGTGTTGTTGTTGCTTCTCCAAATAGAGCAGCAGTGGTTGGCAATGCTACACCACGGGCATCTATTATTGCAGCTCAAACAAGTAATACATTTACACGTAGTTCATATCTATTTGCAGACGCTAACTATCTTAAAGTATATGATAAATTTAATGATAACTATGTGTTTATCCCAGCTGCGGCATCTACAGCCGGTATTATGGCAGCTTCAGATAATAATCAAGCACCTTGGTTTTCACCAGCTGGTACAAGAAGAGGCCGTTACTTTGGTGTAACATCTCTATCATTTAATCCAGATAAATCAGATAGAGATGAGCTTTATAAAGCTGGATACAATCCGATTGCTAATCTACCAGGTCAGGGTGTTACACTATTTGGTGATAAAACTCACTTATCAAGACCTTCAGCATTCGATAGAATTAATGTTCGTAGATTGTTTCTTACTCTTGAAAAAGCAATATCTTCAGCTGCTCAAAATATTCTCTTTGAATTCAATGATGAATTTACTAGAGCCGAGTTCGTAAATATTGTAGAACCAGTCCTTAGAAATGTTCAGGGCAGAAGAGGTATTACTGACTTTAAATTAGTATGCGATGAAACTAATAACACCGCAGAAATAATTGATACTAATCAATTTATAGCAAATATCTTCATTAAGCCCGCAAGATCAATCAACTTCATTACTCTTAATTTTGTAGCTGTACGATCTGGCGTTTCTTTTGAAGAAGTCGTCGGCGCAGTATAATAGGGGTACATAAAAATGGCAATTTTAGGCGTAAATGATTTTAAATCAAAACTTAGAGGTGGTGGGGCGCGTCCTAACCTCTTCCAAGTAATACTTAGTTTCCCTGCTTATGTAGCTGGGGATGTTGAACTCGCATCATTCATGATCAAAGCAGCTCAAATGCCGGCTTCTATTATGGGAACTATTCCTGTATCATATAGAGGGCGTCAGTTGCAAATGGCTGGGGATAGAACTTTCGAACCTTGGGCAGTTACTGTTATTAACGATACTGATTTTAATATCAGAAAATCAATGGAACAGTGGATGAATGGTATTAATCAACACCAAGCAAATACTGGTATCACTAATCCAGATGATTACCAAGTTGATGCGGCTGTTCAGCAGTTAGATAAAGATGGTTCTGTTCTCTATGAATATAGATTCAGAGGTATCTTTCCAACTGCTATTAGTGCAATTGATGTATCATATGAAAATGTGGATACGATTGAAGAGTTCGGCGTAGAATTTCAAATCCAGTATTGGGAGTCAATCGCTCCTGATGGATTTGTAACTTCTTAAAAGTTGAATAAATATAATTTGGTTAGGGGAGTTATTCCCCTAACCTTTATATAGTTAAAGGATAGTTATGGCAGATAATTCACTTAAACTCTTTGGATTTGAAATCAAAAGAGCCAATTCATCTGAAAAAGCCCAGCAGAAGATTAAATCAGTTGTACCAAAAGCTGATGACGATGGCGCTGGTTACATTACTGCATCTGGTAGTCACTTTGGCCAATACTTAGATATTGATGGAAGTGCTGCAAAAGATAACTATCAGATGATAAGAAAATATCGTGGTGTGGCATTACATCCCGAAGTTGACAATGCTATTGAAGACATTGTTAATGAATCGATAGTAGGAAGTGACGATACTGATCCTATTAGCCTCACGCTTGAAGATGTTGATTTTCCAGAAAACATTAAAAAGCAAGTGCAAGAAGAATTTACTAATATTTTGGGTATGTTAAACTTTGAAGAAAACGGACACGATATATTTAGAAGATGGTATGTTGATGGTAGAATATATCATCATCTGGTAGTTGATGAAAAGAACGAAAAGGCTGGTATTCAAGATATTCGTTTTATTGATGCTATGAAAATCCGTAAAATGAAAGAGGTAAAGAAGAAAAAAGATCCTCTTACTAATGCTGATATTATAGATAGTGTAAACGAATATTATGTTTATCAAGAAAAACCAGGGCAGCAAAAAGATGCGGTTAAGTTTACTCTTGATTCTATTAGTTATGTTACATCCGGTTTACTTGATGAGACTCGAAAAAAAGTAGTATCTCATTTACATAAATCTATTAAGCCAATTAACCAATTAAGAATGATGGAAGACTCGCTTGTTATCTATAGACTTGCTAGAGCACCAGAACGTAGAATTTTTTATATTGATGTAGGTAACCTTCCAAAGGGTAAAGCAGAAGAATATATGAAAAATATTATGACAAAATATCGTAATAAATTAGTATATGACGCTCAGAATGGAGAGTTAAGAGATGATCGCAAACATATGTCTATGTTGGAAGATTTTTGGTTACCTCGTAGAGAAGGTGGTAGAGGTACTGAAATCTCTACTCTACCAGGAGGAGAAAATCTTGGACAGATAGACGATATTGTTTATTTTCAAAAACGTGTTTATCGTGCACTCAATGTTCCTATTAGTAGACTAGAACAAGAAGCACAATTTTCTCTCGGTCGATCAAATGAAATATCAAGAGATGAAGTTAAATTTCAGAAATTTATTGATAGACTACGGAAAAAGTTTAGTCACCTATTCTTAAATATTTTAAAGAAACAACTTATCTTAAAAAATATTATTACCGATGCCGATTGGGATAATCATAAAATACACTTTAAAATTGATTATGCTAGAGATAATTATTTTGCGGAATCTAAAGAAAGTGAAATATTAAAAGAGCGTATTCAAACTCTTGATATGATGCAACAGTATGTTGGAGAGTACTACACTAAAGATTGGGTTATGAGAAATGTTCTTAAGTTTTCTGAAGAAGATATGAAAAATATGGAACAAAACGTAGAAGATGAAAATAAAGAAAAAGCGGATGAGATAGATAATATTGAATCTGATAACGAATAGCTCAAAGTTTAAATAATGTATGATTTAGTTTCCTATATCACGAACAAAGGGCAGAGCGGGACAATAGATCCCTCTAGTTCATCAGTCGTAATTGCTAGAACAGTTGACTATGATACTGTTTGGATTGAGTTTTCGATCGACTTAGAAACTCCACCTAATCCAGATTATATTCGTGGTTGGTTCTTTACTGATGAAACCTTACCTGGTTATAGTTTTTTTCCTAATTCATCAGCTATACAAACTGGAACTAATCCACCAGATAAAAAATTATATACATCTAATGTTCCAGTTAGATTATATCTTGATGAAGATACAATGCTTGATCCTCAAGGAAATAGAGTATTAGATTTTAGACTAAGTACTGCAGTTGCACAATCCGAAAATGCTTTAAAGAATGGCCAGTGGATAGAAAGTACAGCCGCAGATATTATATTTACAATATATGCAAATGGCAATCCTGCACAAGTATTTTTAGATGTGTTACCAGTAGATGAGTTTGAATCTGATTTTGGTTTACCAACAAATAGTCTTACTATAGATTCCGCATATATTAATGGAATGAGAGTTGACTCAGCTCATATTAGACATTTAGCATATGTGAATCTTATTGAAGGTGATTCTGCTCAATTTGAACATATTGCCACAAATACTTTGGCAGCTAACACTCTTATCACAGATTTAGAAATTAATGGCCAAAAAATATATGGTGTTGGATCAGCACTTAGCGGTAATACATTAGATTTAGACTACGACGAGCCAACTGATAGAGATAATAGTGTAGCACTTACTTCGCTACAATCTATACATAATTTTTTAGATGTCAATAATACAGAAACCGGAAATTATTGGGCACTATATAATAATTTAAATGCATATACTGATACTATTAATAAGAATAATGCCATTTTTAGTATTGATGAAACTGGTGCTGTTGTAGCAAAATCTCTTGAAGTCAACCAGTATATTTTAGATAGTGGTGGATTAAAATGGTCTAAAGATAGTAATGTAAAAATATACTATGATAGCGATGTTCAAGCTTGGAGAATAGAACCAGATTTATTTGGTTATGCAGACTCTGTAACACCAGGCTCTGATTCAGACTTATCTTTATCTTCAGATAATTTACTTTTAAATCTTTCTGGAAGAGATGGACAATTCTTATCTTATGGGGAAACATCTGAAGCATATTATTTAGATTATGCACTTAAAACTGGTAGATTTATATTTAATGATGATCAGCTAAATTCAGAAAAGGAATTTATTCCTGATACTC
>Ga0181379_1001269_pt1 | contig 11933 bp, 28 predicted proteins | sample 2SPOviralmetaG_FD_130115 | JGI IMG/M metagenome (GOLD analysis project Ga0181379, IMG submission 130115) | Marine viral communities from the oligotrophic San Pedro Time Series (SPOT) site, San Pedro Channel, CA, USA - 2 SPOT_SRF_2009-07-10 | ecosystem: Environmental > Aquatic > Marine > Strait... | reverse complement strand
TATCTCAACGTACCATTGTCTTTTACCGTATTTAACTTGAACAGGAACAACTGATATGCTATTCCTGAAACACCACATTCTGATATCTAAATCTTCCTGCGTTGCTTTGTATGGTCCCATATAATCAGGCTTTAATCCCAAGGCATAGGTGAGTCTTGTGCAACAGCTGCTGGTATAAAGCTGCCTGATCGAGGTTCCCAAGTAAAGTGAGCCTCAGCACCATTCTGGCCTAGGTTTTGGAATTTAACTTTAAGTACTTTTACTTTCGTAGTATTAGCTTCATAGTCCCTATGTACTAGTAAACCGTGGTAGCTGGCATCATACCATTCACCTCCACCTTTGATGTTATACATCGTAGGTTCTTCCATCTTTCCTTCTTTATCTTTGTACATTTTAGTAGGGTGAGCTACAACAATAACTAGCACGTCATACTTCTTAGCGAAAACTTCTATCTTACTAAGATACTCCAATGTATAAACATTGACGTCTCCTGATGCATCTGCTTGTCTAACTTTATTGAATGGATCTATAACTAAGCACTTGATACCCTTACGCTTAACGAGCTCAGCTCCTTTGCGTAGTACAGCATCAAGATTATATTTATCCATATCTATAAAGAAAAAGTTATCATTAACATGCTCTGTAACCTCGTTCCATTTGGTACTATCTATCTCAGATGACTTAGGCATTGTGCCCCAAACTTTACGCATCAACTTGTGAGCATGTAGGTATATAGGTTGATTTTCAGGTGAAGCAAACGCTGTCTTCCATTGATAGTTCTTATTATAACCAACTACCATTTGATCTACAAAATCTGATTTACCTGAACTTGGTATACCTGTTACAGTTATAAACTGAGATGTATATGTTGAAAATATCTTATCGAAGTTATCTATACCAATTTGGTAACCCGGTTTAAAACCGTTGATAACAAAATCTTTAAGATCTTCTTCTACATCTCTAAGAGTTGAAACACCTTCAAGAGGTACTTGAACAGCTTGATTTATAACTTTGTTTAACTTCTCATAGCCAAACTCTAATAAATATTCATTAGCGTCTTTACAGCCATTAAAGTCTACAAGATAACAAACTTCAGCACCGAGTCTTCTTATAAACTCTTGGCGTAAAGCTTGCCCTGCTTCATCAGCGTCTACAGCTAATATAATCTTGGTCTTGTCTTCAAGATAATCTATACAGTTATCTAAATAGTCTAGGTTATTGGAATTTAATGTAGCACCGTTAGGAACTGATATTGCATTTTTAATACCAGCTTGATGTAAAGCTAATACATCCATCTCACCCTCAACTATAATACAAGAGTCATAACCTACAACTGCATTAATGTTGTAGAATATTTTCTCTGCACCTTTGAATAACTTGAAGTTTTTTCTACCATCTCTATATTTAATGTTGATCAACTGATCACCCATAAAATAATTGAACCTGATAGTGTTTTCACTCTGCCCAGTCTGTGGCATCCACTCTTTACCTTCGCTTACACGTAGATCATCAAGTGTTTGTTTTGATATACCTCTAGACTTAAACCACCCCTCAACTTTGGTATCAACTTTCATAATGGTGTCAACTCCTGGTCTTACGTAAACCTTTTCACTAGCACCTTTACGTTGGTATGTATGTAATTGAAATGTGGTATTGCAGTTGTGACAAGTACCTAGACCTCTTTCCCAATCATAGCTTGCACACTTTGCTTTTTGATTACTGGCTTTACGACTAGAAGAGCACAAGGGACAAGTCCCCTGCGTTTTACCTTCTTCTAAATCATATTGATTGAATGCATCAATCAGAAAACCATTAATCTCTGTGGTCTCTACGTTCATTTATTAAAACGGTAGATCGTTATCAGCTACAGGCGCTGGTGATTGAGCTGCCATAGGTTGACCATCACGTGGCGCAGGCTCAGGCATAACGCCATTACCCCATACAACTTTGATGTTACCTAAATAAGTCTTTGCAGACTTAGCCTCTCTTTCCTCTTTGCTTTGACTAACAACAATAGGACCTTGATTACCGAACTGATCGGGCTCATCATTAATAGATATTGATATTGGTAAGTACTTACCTTTTTTACCATCGATTATTTTATCCTTAGGTATATTACTTAGGTTTATACTGCCGGTTATTATTCCTGCCATAATTAAAGGGTTTTAGTTATAAAAAATTGATTTGGATCAAAGTCTTCTGAGTCAAAAAATAACTCATAGGCTTCAACCGCTCTTTGAACCTTGTCTTGTCCTCTTCTGTAAAAATCATCAGAACAATCAAAGATACCTATTTGATGCGTATTTTTATCTATTACTACGAATAAAAAATCCTTATCAAAAATTGTCTTGTATATAAATGCTTGACTATCATAGTTATACTTGTTTGCAGAGTACTTAAAGCTATTTATATCGTTAGTAGTCTTTAAATCTATTATTAGATTCTCTGACTCATTTATTACATCAGCTTTACCTTTCCATAATCTACCTGATATCTCTTCAATACCCGGTTCTTCATATATACAGTTGCTGTGTCTAATTAAGTCACGACAGACATCGTTAGTTATAAACTTATCTGTCATCTTCTCTATCATATCAACTTCATGTTGTAGTAAACATAGTTCACCACCTGACATATCTTTATAAACCTTTGTATTTCTTGTAGTTGCATTTATAATCTTATACTTCTTAAGCTTATCAGGCTCAAGTATTGCAGTATGAAAATAACCACCAACTAAAAAAGCAGGGTTAGGTTGAGATGCTTGGCCTAAAGCCAAGGGATTACCGAGCAGTGTACTTATATCTGAATTACTAAGATACTTTTTACCAAAGTCTCCGTAGTAATGCTCGTCTTCCCTGAGCTTCATTAATATTTGGCTTTTGTTCATGCTAATAGAGCTGTTTCAACGTCTTTAGACATTGTATATTTAGATTTAATAGTTTGTACTGTACCTCCAGACTTTATATATTCTTTAGCTTTCTTAAAATTATCAGATGATTTAGTTAAAGGCTTACGCTCTTTAGCTGCAGAAGCAGAGTTGCCATGACTATTTGTAGCATCACTGTCCTGAGTATCATCAATAAGTAAAAGATTACCTAGTGCATATTTCTTAGCATATGAAGAAGCACTACCGAACTGTTGTGGAGTTTGCATACCTTTCTGATTCAAGTCAACGCCTACTATAGCTGTTGCATGTATAGCACTTTTGCCATCGCTAATACGAGCATCTGATTGAATAACAGGTATAGACATTTCTGTAATTAATGTTTCATTGATAGTTACAGTAACGCCTAGTTCTAAAAGGAAAGGCTTGATAGCCTCTAAGATGTCTTCAGCACTACGAAAGTTGTATTTGCCAAAGTTGTTAAACCTACTTTTCTTCGATTTAAATTTGGTCTGCATTTCTGCTAGTTTTTGGTTTAATTCCATGTTATATAATTTAATTGTTTAAATATATTATCATTTGGTATTCGTATTTAATTTGTGAACTACATATAATCTAATACTTGTTCAGGGTCTACATTGTTTATTAACTTATCGACTGCTTGTCTTTTAAGTTGAGATACTCTAACAAATGCACTAGATCCTTTTAAACCTAATGTATCTGCTATTGACTGTGCTGATTGTTTTTCACAGTCTAATCCATAACTTAATCTAAGCACTTGATACTCTTTGCTATTTAAATGTCTTCTCAATAACGATGATAGATAAGCATTTAATAAATCCATATTATACGGTTCTGACTTATCTTCTACTTCATATACTGAAGCACCATCACCCATTGTATCATCTGTAGATAAAAATATAGAGTTGAAGAACATAGCAACCATCTTCTCATCTTTACCAAAGTTCTTACGTATATCATTTAACTTATGTTCAGGTATACGCATATCACCTCGATACATATCTATTGATCTTCTGATTGCACCTCTTATTCTTTTAGATAAGAAAGACTTCATAGTCTTTTCTTTATCTTCTGATAAATTGAATACGTTCCAATCTATCCTGTCTACAGCTTTAACTAAACCTACATTACCTTCTTGTATTATATCTAGTATATCTAATGTACCTGACGCTTGCGCTGCGGTTGAAAACTTTTTAGCAATATTCTCTACAAGAGGCATGAATTTGGTTATTAATTGGTTTCTAGTTAATTGCTCATAATCTACATCAGGCAGAGATGCTATAGTTTCCTTAACATCTTCTTTATATAACCTGTATGTATTTATATTATATTTCTTCATTTTGAATATTAAGTATATCCTTTTCTCTTTTTAACTCTTTGTCCATATTTCTATGAATAGTTCTTGAGGAACAACCTAATATTCTAGCTAAGTTAGCTATTGTAATTCTTGTATTTGAGTTATTAATTTCTAACATGCATTCATATATGTCATCATTATTAACCAACTTAGACTTACCTATTAACTCTCCAACTATCTTTAACTTCTTCTTTGTAGATAAACCAGTAGAGTCTTTAAATATAACTTTTCTTAATTTATTTTTTGGTGGTTCATCCAAATCAGAGTTAAGAACATCAGATATCATATTGTCTTTAATGTTGTCCTTAACTGTAAATGTAATGAATCCATTGTCTTTATCGCATATATAATCTATTATTTTTTTCATGCTGACCTCAGACTCTGATTTATTAATATAATATAGAACATACATATGCCATTTAAGAGACTTATAAGATGTAATCTTAGCTTTACTACGAAACAGATCATAACACTGATGTGTACCTTGTTCAAAGAAATAACCCCAATAAAAAGTCTTTGTAGGTTTATCCGATGTTGGAAACATCTTGTATATAATTTTATTACGATGTAAATATTCAAGATTTCTATGTGACATTAGCCCCTTACCCTATTATATTAATACCCTATTGTCACACATACTGTTTAGGTATATAAGTCTTAACAGTTTCATTACGATTAGCTACATTTTTTTTGTCTCCGATATAATATTTCCAATATGCCTTAACAGTACATTCATCTTTATACTCATCAGGCATACATTGCGGTGGATCCTCAAAACCTGTATATAATATACCTCCAGGTAAATAACTTAATACTTTTTCACAATCTTTGATTGTCTTATGTATTTTACCATACCTAATGGTATACTGTTTACCTAGCTCTATCATATGACTGTATAACCAAGCATAATTCTCTGCTGATCGTCTGGCCCACATACTAGAAGGATGATTGACGTGTGCTTTTTTATACGGTATATGATGGCATTCATAATCCAACATATGCATCCTGTGAGCCGTACACAGCATCTGGGCTGATTCTAAGATCATCTTAACAACATGTTTATTATATTGATGTCTTGCGGCTTTTATTGGGTCTCGGTCTAAATAAAATATATTCATAATAATATTATCCTGTAGTGTTCGTATTTAATTTGTGTTAGCTTATTAGTTTAATCTTTACGTTTTTCCACTTACCTAATTTTCTAGTATCTTCTACAAGAAAATCTATTGAGTCTGTATATCTCTTGTTCATTACATCTTGTATTTCCCAAGTACCATCTAAATCTCCTGCACCTGATACCTCGATACACATACCAAACTTATAACCTCGTTTTAACATATCCTGTGAAACAGCAACCCATCGGTGTTGTTCAGGACATCTTTCATTAATTCGTGCGCCTGAGGCTGTTATAAGGGGCGTAGAATCTGTTTGTTCGGGTACAGCATTATATACTGTAGCTGTAACCATTAATATTCCTAATATTTTAGATATTACCATTGTTTCGTTTTTCGTCTTCAATTTGATCAAGTTTATCATTGATCTTGTCTACCTTGTTTTTAATTATAGCAGCCTTCTCATATTCTTCTTTGTCTTCATATAAATTCATTAGTGTCATTAGCCTAGCTAACTCACCAACCAGAATCTCTTCCTGAGACAACTGCGTATTTAGTAAAGTAAATAGTACATCATTTATATTAAATAAATCTTTATCCATCTTATGCTTAGCTTCAAGCATCTTTTTGATAACAATATCTGCTATCTCTTGTTTTTCTTTATCTGTCATATTAATCTTCCATTGGATATTTATCTAAGAACTCTTTATCATGATCTTGTAGAAAATGAAATTCATCTTCAAGTACATCATCAAAATGACATTTTTCATATATATCATCCTCAATATACATTTCAATACCTTCTCTACGTATTTCTTGTATAAGTATTTGACATAAGTCATGGTTATACATGCAAACATGCTCAGATAAATATAAAGCGCCATTACTTGGTTCGCCATTAAATTTAGCTACGTATAAATCGTAACCATCTCTAGTTATATCTGAATACATTACATATTCTGTATTGCATTGATCATTATAATCGTGTGTGATTGTTATGCCGTAATGATTGAGCACGGCTGCTACTTTTTCTTCGGTTTCCATGGTTTAAATTTGAATTGGTTTGTATAAATATATTATCTTATAGTAATCGTATTTAATTTGTGAACTGAGCTATGAAAGCTATGATGGTAATAATATCTATCACAGCAAAAATTACAAAGTCAACAAAATTTTCTTTTTTATTTACCCAGTCTTTGTAGCAGTTTAGAGCTAACATACTGAATATCAGTATTATAAGTAGTCCGTAAATGAATAAAATAAATTTAATTTCCATATTAAAATAACATTTTAACTTTCTTTTTATTCTTACATTTACCACATTTAAATCTATATATTCCATTAAATGCGTTACAGTGATAACACTGCCAAGCTAATAATCCCATAACTTTTAATTTAAATTGCTGTAAGAGGAGGATTCGAACCTCCAAAGTAACATATGTTACTACTACCGAGATAGGGTAGCGTGTCTGCCAATTCCACCACCTTACAGTTAACTAACTAAATAAACACTACTACTAAATAGTACTATAAAAATCTTCTGATTGAATCGTTATTATAGTCGTTTTCAAGACTATCTATTTTCTTTAATATTTTAGTACATAAACCATTATCTAAACCGTGGTTTTGATTCTCAGCTATAGTTCTAGGTAGCTTTCTAGTATCTACGTGAAGATTAAATGGCCAATATGTTACGCACAAATCTACAACTCTTTGATCAAAAAGATCTTTATCTACGAATAAATTTTCGTGTATTGAGAAGTCTGTGGCGTTTTTAAGTGTATAGCATGGCAACTGACAAGCAGTCATACCATATATAACTTCATATGATATTTTGTAACTGTCTAGTTTATCTTGATCTAGGTTTTTATATACTATAAGCTCAAGCTTTTCGTAAACCCGTCGCTGTAAGCTATTCATATTCTCTTACGATTTGTAAACCTAATTGGTGTGCTGCATAATTAACGTGCTTGCTAGTAGTAACTGAATACCACTTAGGTACAATTAGCTTACCATCAGATATTGTAGCAACTTTAGTATTATAACTCCATATACCACCATCGTGCATACGTAAATTTTGCTTATATTTATTAAATCCTCTCATTTGTATATTGCTTTTAAACGTTCAAAATCTTTTTTAACTTCATCTATACTCATTGTATCATATAATTCTCTAACATCTGGTACATTGCTAAGTGACATATGATTTGATTCAAGGGATAAATGTATAATAGTATTTACCATGAATCGCTTATTAACTTTTATTTCGATTTCATCATTCATATTTATATTATCCATCTTTTTTCGTATTTGATTTGTATTTAATATTCTTCATCCTTTGAGCACCGTAAATCCAATCTTTTATTTTATTAGAGAAAACAAAATTATACTTACAAACTCTTGACTCAGGTTCATTGTAATATATTGTATCAATTTGTTTTGGTGTTTTCTCCATTTATTTGCTGTTGTTTTTTTAATTTCTGTCTTACTTTAGCTTCTCTCCATTTATCTCTTCTTAATTTATTTTTACTACCTAACCAATCTTCTAGTTTGTTTGAGAATATAAAATTAAAAGAGTTGTCTACTATAGGTGTGTCTCTACCTTTAATGATAGCATTTATATTTGCTGTTGCAAAAACTGGATCGTTTACACCCATTTCTAATCTTTTATTTTTAGCACTGTATTTAGAGCCACAGTATGGTGAACAGAATTTACGTCTAGTATGCATTTTGCCACATTCAAGGCATGGTTTTATATCTTCCATCGGTTTGTTTAGTACAGTTTTTGTTTTCATATTCTTCCAAGTATTGTTGCATTTTCCATATGTCTTCAAACAATATCCTAACGTAAGTATAATTACCATTTGGTGATGTTATCTTTTTCTTAGGATTTATCTGATATAAGATTAAGTTTTTAGTGTTATTTATCTTGCGCTGTAATATATGAGGTTTCATATGTTTGGTGTAGTCAGGATCGTTAAACCAACCAGGACTTACTCTTATATAACCTGTGTTAGGATATATCACACCTATGCGGTTATCTTTTAACCTATAATACATAGCTTGAGTTTTAGGTACAACTTTTATCAGCTTCATATTCTATTTGGATTAGGTGGATAATCATCACTTACAACTAAGTTCTGTAATCTTTCAGAAAGATCATCGCCTAGCAAATCACGTACTGTATTTATATCTTGTAAATATATAGGTTTATTAGCTAACAGTTTTTTTAGTGTATTGTCTACAACTGTTAGATCTTCGCGAAGTATACTCAACCTACCTTGTATGTCAGAGTATATTCTTATTAGTCTTTTATCACGTTCCATAAAATGCCATTCAGGTTTAATCATTGTAAAAAAGTTTTAGTTGCACCAGTAAGTGCTGAGTAGAATATTATAGCCATAACTATAACACCTAACCAACCTATAATTATATATGCAGATTGTTTTCTTTTAGAAAACTTGCTAAAGTTGTTGTGCTCGTTATGTACTCTCATAGTGTTTCGCCGTGTATAGCATTTGACTTTTCTATTTTATCAAATAAATGCTTAGGCATATACTTGTAATATAATTGTTTTACATCATCGGTGTTACCGAGTTCATCCATAGCGTCATAGATAGCTCGCTGTGACTGTACGCCATTGATCCATTTGCTGTGATCGTCACTGTAGTGGTAGTACCAATCATGTGACTTAAGTAGGTTAATTAAAGTAGTGGTGTCCATAGGTTTATTTATTTATTTGTTTATATATATATTATCTGTTAGTGATCGTATTTAATTTGTGTTCTGTGTTTGGTCAGGTACAACTGTATAAAATCTTGTTTCAAGATATGTTTTAATATCTTCAGTAGCATCATAGCCTAAGGATATGTCAGATATTGAAACTTCATTGTTATATCCTATTTCAAAATCAGGCTCGTAGTCGTTTATATTATCAGCTGTTGAATCTAATATAGTTGACACTATGTCAGCTATATCTTGAATCATTATTTCAAGATCACTTTCTAATATTTTAGGTTTTTCTAGTATCATAATATCTTCGTTTAGTGAATTTATTTGGTTTCTCATTCGCTCGTTAGCAGTATTATTATATTCTATTTGTCTAGTAAGATCCTTGATCTTTTCTTCTATTTCTTGTTTATTCATAGTTAATCTAATTTAAGTTTACGTAATATTTCATCTCGTTCTTGTAGATAAAATTTAGGACCAATGAGTAGATTCTTATCAGGATATTGCTCGTGATATTCTACTACATCATCATGTAATTTAGTTAAATGACTATGTATGCATTCAGCTAGCATAGTCTTTTGGAAGTGTGTTAATTTATTCATATATATATTATCTGAAGTGTGTTGTATTTAATTTGTGTAAAGTGTATAGCAGCGTCAAAGTAGGGAAATTGAATAAAAACCTACAATGCCGCTGCATCCACCGTCTGGTCAAGACTACATCAATTTACTAATTACATTTTCTAAAGCTACAATTCTAGCTGCAAGTGTAAAACTATCAGTTGACTGTATGGATCTTAATCCTTCATAAGATTGCCATAATTCTTCAATTGATTGATTTTTATTTATTACACCTGTTTCAGAAACACTTAATGTATTATTTACGTCATTTGTTTTAATTACACTTTTAACGTTTTTATTGGTATTTATATTTAAAGGACTGCCCTCACCTAACTCAATAAAAGTTTTATTTACTGAAGGGTATTTATTACAAATATGATTTAATAGTTCATCACGTAAAGGTATTTCCTCTCTTTCAACTTTACCATAAGTTGATTTATTAACTCTTTCACTCATAGATTCCATCATCTCTGCTTGAGATATATCTAAGTCAACTCTAGCCTCTCGCATTCTTCTGCATCTGTCCTTCTGTTGTTCACTCATCTTATGATTAGAGCTTCCTCGTTTCAAGTACATTCTTCTTTTAAGATTCATAATTATATTTAATTTAATTTAACATTTATTTAATAATATTATCTTTAGTTAATCGTATTTAATTTGTGCAGGTGTATAGCAGCAACAAAGTAGGGGAATGAATAGAAAACCTACAATGCTGCTGCATCCACCATATATTTAGGTAATTGCTTCCCAAGCATCAGAGATATATTTCTCCATATCCTCCTTAACAGGGTTTGTTAGAATATCTAAAGTATTCCACTTAGACATAAACTCGATTACATACGGACTTTTCCATCTAGATATTCTCTCAATAGTCATTTTAGTAAATTCTTCTAAGCTTGGTAGTTTATCTAATTCAAAGATATAATCTATGTAAAGTGGGTATAAGCATGGTCCATCACCATCATCTATTTCATTAGCATCCAAAGCATCATAGTACACATCTTTATTTTCAGGTGTCGTTAATTTACCTCTAAACATTCTCTTGGATACAAGATCATCTAATGTATCCATATCACCAGTATCAAAGATCTTTATAAGAATCTCGTTAGGAGTATGTTCTATAAATATAGGACGATTAAGCTTGAAGGTTCTGTAGTTTATAAGGTCATTTATAAAATTTCTAGTTATTTTCATAGTATATAATTTATATTTATTTATTTAATTTATATGTATATTATCTGAAGCGTGTCGTATTTAATTTGTGAGAGATATCTTTTGGATCATAAGTTTTACCTTCTGAGCCATAGTCTGTTAGTGCATAGAAATCAATTCTATTTTTCTTAGAAAAAGTAATTGCTTCTTTAAGGTCGTCAAACTCATAATCTTCTTCGTGATAATCACCATCATCTGTGTGAGGTCGTAGTTCTACATTATATCTTTTCATCTTTGTCAAATTCTAGTTTAATATTATACTCATTTGCCACTCGCTTCATTAATATTGTAACGTAGTGTTTTTTATCTCTTGTCATTTCACATATAAAACCTGACAAGTAGTCAAGTGCGTCTATGCACTCTGAATGCTCAACTTTGTTTATCATAATCTTTTTTATTATCCATATTTAAATTTAATTTCTGCATTGTACTTATCTTGAGATTTAGCTTTTACACCTACTATTCCATAATAATAGCCATCGCTTAGTAAGTGCGTAAGCATACCAAAATTAGTTACAAAAATATTTGATTTTTTATTTTTCATATTTATATTATCTGTAGTTAATATTATTTAAATTGTGTATCACTTGTCCATATCTTCTTTTTAATTGATTCTATGGCTAGTGTATATTCTTCATACCTTTTACTTTTCATCTCACCTGCATGCCAAAGAACATAGTAGTTTTCTTTAGCATAGTATAGTACTGATTCTAGTATATCTTTCTCTTTCTCAGTTAGATTCATAATTTATAATTTTTATGATATAATACGGTATAAATTCTTGATACATTCTTTCCAATTACTTCCATACTGAGGGTGAAGTAATGGTGCTTTCCATTTTTGGTTTTCCCATATCTTTATGATAATTGAATTTATATTGTCTCTATGCTCTAAACCATCTTCCTCATTGATTTTACTTTTTGCACAAAGTGTATAGCAGTTTTCTTTAAGTTTAAGTAGTGCCAATTCTAGTATTTCTCTTTCTTTTTCAGTTAGTT
>Ga0181379_1001263_pt1 | contig 11950 bp, 5 predicted proteins | sample 2SPOviralmetaG_FD_130115 | JGI IMG/M metagenome (GOLD analysis project Ga0181379, IMG submission 130115) | Marine viral communities from the oligotrophic San Pedro Time Series (SPOT) site, San Pedro Channel, CA, USA - 2 SPOT_SRF_2009-07-10 | ecosystem: Environmental > Aquatic > Marine > Strait... | reverse complement strand
CTGCTCGAACTTGCTTTACCTGCTGCGATCACATCATCGATTCTGTCTTGTGCTTTGACAAGACCTTCAAGGATGTGAGCACGGGCCTGAGCTTTTGCCAAATCAAATTGGGCTCGGCGTTCAATGATGCCTTCACGGTGCTTGACGTAGGTGTCGAGCATCACTGGAAGCGTCAACAAGACTGGACGTCCATCGAGAATACCCATCATGTTGGCAGAGTAGGATTCTTGGAGTCGACTTGATTTGAACAGTTGGTTCAATACGGCGTGAGGGTCAGCATTGTTTTTGACTTCAATCACGACACGAATGCCCTCTTTTGAGGATTCGTCACGAATGTCACGAATGCCAACAACGGTTCCCTTGTTGACGAGATCAGCGATATGGACAAGCATGTCCGCTTTCTTGACTTGGTAGGGGATTTCTGTGATGATGATGCGCTTTCCATTGCTGTCATCATGCACATCGCAACGTGAACGAACGTGGAAACGACCTTTTCCGTGCGTGTACATATCGATGATTCCATCGATGCCGTGTATGGTAGCACCGGTCGGGAAATCAGGACCCTTGACGTGTTCCATGTATTCTTGGATTGAAATTGAAGGCATTGACATGTCACCTTCACCTTGTTCCAAGATTTTCCCTACATGCAGGTGGATTGCTCCAGCAACTTCCGTTAAGTTGTGAGGGGGAATCCGTGTAGCCATACCAACGGCAATTCCATCGCTGCCGTTGAGAAGTAGATTTGGGAGACGCGCTGGGAGGACGGTCGGTTCATTCTCAGAATCATCGAAATTTGGCTGGAAGTCGACCGTTTTCTTATCGATGTCCTCTAGCATGTGCTTTGCGATTCGATCCAAGCGAGATTCTGTGTATCGCATAGCTGCGGGTGGGTCTCCGTCAATCGAACCAAAGTTGCCTTGTCCGTCGACAAGTGGGTAGCGCAGCGAAAATTCTTGGGCCATTCGAACCATTGTATCGTAGATGGATTGGTCACCGTGCGGGTGGTACTTACCCATCACTTCACCGACCGAACGTGCCGATTTGCTGTACTTGCGGTCCGCTGTGTGGCCTCCTTCGTGCATTCCGTAAAGCACACGACGATGGACCGGTTTCAGACCATCCCTGGCGTCAGGGAGGGCGCGCCCGATGATCACCGACATTGCGTAATTGATGTACGATGTTTTCATTTCCTCATTCAATGAGTGGTTGAGCAAATTGCCAGCAGGTGCTACAGGTTCGTCGTCTTGGTTGTGTTCTGTTTCATCAGATGTCAAGGTTGGTCACCTCCTTTGCATGGCGTTCAATAAACGCCCTGCGGTCTGGAACATCTTCTCCCATCAGGATCTCAAACATACGATCGGTTGCTTCTGCTTCTTTGACCGTCACCTTGAGCATGGTTCGGGTCTCTGGATCCATGGTTGTCGCCCACAATTGCTCGGGGTTCATTTCACCCAGACCCTTGTAGCGTTGAACGCCAATCTTTGCGTTCGGGTTGTCGCCTCGCAATTCAGTCATGATGACATCTCGCTCTTCGTCGGTGAATGCGTACTTGTTGACTCGCCCTTTGCTCAACTGGTAGAGAGGGGGTTGGGCGATGTAAACGTGGCCTTCCATGATCGCACGGCGCATAAACCGCCAAAGGAAGGTCAGCATGAGGGTGCGAATGTGAGCACCGTCGACGTCGGCGTCAGTCATCAGGATGATCTTCGAATACCGCAGCTTGGCTGGGTCGAAGGACCCTTCATCATCCGGATTGTTGCCTACGCCAGCGCCAAAGGCACGAATCATGGTTTGGATTTCGTTGTTCTGGAAGACCTTCGCTATGTTGTGCTTTTGCCGTTCGACGTTCAAAATCTTACCACGCAGAGGTAAAATCGCCTGAATCCGACGGTCCCTACCCGTTTTTGCCGAACCGCCTGCAGAATCACCTTCCACAAGGTAGACTTCGCATTCGCTGGGGTCTCTTGACTGGCAATCTGCAAGTTTACCTGGCAAACCGCCACCCTCGAGTACGCCCTTCCGGCGGGTCAAATCCCTTGCTTTTCGAGCTGCTTCACGTGCTTTGGAAGCGAGGAGGGCTTTGTCGACAATTTGCTTGGCAACATTAGGGTTCTCCTCGAAAAATTCGCCCAATTTTTCATAGACGATTTTTTGGACAATCCCTGTCACTTCACTGCTGACCAATTTGTCCTTGGTTTGAGAGGAAAACGATGGGTCTGGGTGCTTGACGCTCACAACAGCAGCAAGACCTTCACGCACGTCTTCTCCGCTCAAGCCCTCACCCTTCAGAAGATTCCGTTTCTTGGCATAGCCGTTCACACAGCTGGTGAGTGCGGTCCTCAAACCCGACATGTGAGTCCCGCCGTCTTTGTTCCGAATGATGTTGGTATAGCACATAATTGATTCACTGAAGGCGTCCGACCATTGGAGTGCCAATTCCACTTCCACTGGCCCTTTTTCGATGTCAGTCGAACCCATGATCGTAATGACATTCTCGTGCATGATTTCTCTTCGTTCGTTCAGTTGCCCAACGAATTCGCTTAATCCGCCTTCATAGTGGTGGTCAACTTGGTGAGGTTCATCGCTTCGCCCATCTGCAATCACAATTTTTAGCCCTGCATTGAGGAACGCCGTCTCCCTGACCCGAGTGTTGATTTGTTCAAACTCAAATTCTGTGACTTCGGTGAAAATGGTCAAATCTGGCTTGAATGAAATGGTCGTCCCTGTGTCATCGCACGTGCCGATTTCAGCCAATGGAGCGACAGGGACACCTGCCTCATACCGCTGGAAATAGATGACGCCGCCCCGATGGATGGTCACATCCATCCATTCTGAGACTGCGTTCACTGCAGAAACACCGACGCCGTGAAGCCCACCGGAGACTTTGTATGAACTGTTGTCGAATTTACCACCTGCGTGCAATTTCGTCATGATCACTTCTGCAGCAGAAATACCGTACTCTTTGTGAATTCCAACCGGAATGCCCCGGCCGTAATCACGAACGCTGACTGAATGATCAGGATTCAAGACGATGTCGATTTGTGCCGTGTGGCCTGCCAGATGCTCGTCGACAGAGTTGTCGACAACTTCCCAAATGCAGTGGTGAAGGGCTGTTCCATCGTGGGGGTCGCCCAAATACATTCCTGGCCTTTTACGGACCGCTTCTAAACCTTCCAAAACTTGAATGCTTGAAGCACCATATTCATCGCTCATATTTTATTCCTCCAAGGGGGGTGTTTTGGGTCGGTTATTTGGGGTCGATTTCGTGCCTTTTTTGCCGTGCTCTTCATGGCAATTTTTGCGGCGCAGTCGTCGATTTTTTACCCCTCACTTCCCCTTACAATAATACCCTATGACGAGGGGGTATAAAGGTAGTGCAATAATCACATCATTCCGCCGAATTTACACCTCACAAAACACCTCGCAAAACCGTGAAATTGAGGGTTAGAATTGGAGGCAGAAGCACTTCAAAATGAGGCGGATTTTGCCCTCCGGAAAGAGCCATTTCATGCGAGAGCGTTAAGAAGCGGGCCTAAGTCGGGAAGTCATGGCTGACCCCTTGGTTTGTGTGTCCCTTGAAGGAACAACTGTGAAAGAAATGCTCGATGAAGCAGCTCGAGCAGGTATTGCAGGTGCTGACCTCATCGAAGTTCGCTTCGACCGACTTTACCTGAGCAAACCTCAACCAACCGTCACAGAAAACGAAGAAGGCGAAGTCACCAAAACCATGCCTCCTGCCAGCGAGTGGCCGGTTCGTGACTTTGCAGACATCAACATTGAAGAATCCATTACAGCCCTTAAGGATGGGATTGCGCTGCCAGTCATCTTTGCCGCACGTCCTGTCAGAGAGGGCGGTCACTTCTCTGGTGATGAAGCGCAACGCATCAACGCCCTCGAGGCAGGTATTGCATCAGGAGCGACTTGGGTTGACCTCGAAGTGTCCATTGAGGACTCCATTCGAACAAAACTCATGAAGGCTGCAAAGGCGTCTTCCTGCAAGGTTGTTGCATCGATCCACGACACTGACAGCACCCCCAGCGCCGAAGAAATTCAAGGACTGATCAAGGACAACGCTGACAAAGGCGATTTAATCAAATTCTGCGGAACGGTCAATGACCATCAGGATGCTTTGCAAATTATTGAAGCCACGCACGCCATGAGCACCGAGAAAATTGATTTCGCTGCTATGGCTCTAGGTAACGGCGGCGACTGGGCACGACTGCACGCACCAGTGCTCAACCAAACAATGGTCTATGCCACCATGCGCAATGAATTCCGACTCTCAGACAAAGGACTTGTGAACGTTCGTGACCTCAAAGAGGCTTGGAATCTTCTCGAGTACTGAGCCCCGTCAAACATCGAACGGATCAGCATCGTAGGTCTTCTGCCGCTCAAGTGATTCGCTTTGCACCACAGGCGCTGCGATTGATGATTCCTGAGCAATTGATGCCATAGGCGGCGGAGGGTGTGCCAGAGGGAGAGGGGGCATTGCAGGCTGGAGTGGAGGTAATTCTGGCGCATTCTCAAGCGATGGTACGAGAACTTCATTGGCATGCTTAGGCGCCATCCCTGCCTTCATGTACTTGGCATTGGCAATGAATGGAGCAATCAGTGCCCCAAGAATCAGACCCATGAAGGCAAGAGCAACCGTCCATGGAGGAAGGACAAGCGAACGGCTTGTCGTCACAATGGTCACATCAGCTGCAACGGTAACGCCAGGGGCGTCCGCATCGTTATCGTGGATGTTGTCCCATGCATCGACAATAATGTAGAAATCCTGCCAATTTGAATCGCCCCAAAGAGATGTGTAGACTTCGGGACCATCCAAATTCAACGCGAAGTTCACTGAATTGACGTTCTCATATTCGTGGGCATCACGGTATGACTTCCAGCCCAAAGGATTCCAACTTCTCCACTCCGGCGGTATGTCGCTCAGTGCTTCCTCAACATCCCCTTCGCCCCAACAGTACCACGATTGCGTATGGGCGCATTCATAGGATGTGACATACGATTCATACTCTGAAGTGGTCAAAAGGTAGACATCCCCTTCAACTGGGTTTGAGTTGAGGTCTTGGAGCGTGATGCAGACGGTCGTTCTGTGGCTCGCAGAAAGGTTCACCCTCAACGCACCAACACTGTCATTGCCGATCAGCATGGTGGTGTAATGGCTGGTTTCCAACGGGTCAAGAGGGGGCAAATTCCAATCATTTTGCTGGTACATCCATGGTTCTTCAGGACCATCAACCTCCACCTGTTCGATTTCATTCTGCCCGAAATTATCTTCTTCGTAATACATGTCGTCATCGTAATACGGGTAATAAGATCCAGACCAATGAGGAACTTCAGCCGTACGTTGCATGGTTTGATTCCACTGAATAGCCTCAGTGTCCCCCTGGCATGCGTCCGCTGCTTGGACAGGTTGCACCAACGGACTCCCGATGAATGCTGCAAGAATCGGCACCATCAACAGGACGGTAAGCGAGGATACACCGAATAAACGCATACGCATGGTCTCACCTGTTCTTACCTAGCGTTGGAGGTTGAAGGTACTAGCGGTCAGCCTCGCCTTCGCAGAGGACGGACATAGCCGCTGTCATCGCTACGACGTTCATCCTTTGACAGAATCCCGGGGGCGGGGGGTGGTGTGTGATGATCCATACCCAATAAGCCGCCTTGGCTCTCGACCATTTCAACATCGGAATAGGACTCTGCGGCTTGCTTTGCTTCGTCTTCGAGGTCCGACGGTTCCCGCATGACAAGCCAGCCTAGAATAAGAGCGACAGAAATCAATGCCACAAAGGTTGCCAAATCCGATCCAGCCTCCGTCAACCAACTCTTCCAATCTTCAACGCTGAAGTCTGAAAGGGATGGGGGTGCGGTTGGTGGCGGACTGACTTCGATGTCTTGGACGGTCACTGTGCACATGCCCAAACCATCGCAGACTTCGACAAGCAATGTGTAAACACCTGGCTGTTCATAGTTGGCTGAAACTCGAGTTGTTGAGCCCGATAACGGGTCGACCCAATCGTCTGCTGGGTTCCCATTTGCATCTTCATCGACCTCAACATCAAGATCCCAACGAACCACGAGGTCAGGGTTCAGAGATTCATCGCGGTCTGAGATTGATCCGTCATTGACATTGGTGTCCCGATACAAAGCAACACCAAGGTCGACTTCAAGGTCTGAAATGTTGGCTCCAAAGGAGTTCGAATCGCCAGAAAAGAGTTCATCTGGAATCAACAGGTTATGGATCACCGGAGGGTGGTCGACAATCACTGTGAACGTAGCACGGCTCACATCGCCAGTTCCAAAGGCGTCCCGCACGGTCAAGGAGACCGTGTATTCGCCCGGCAATGTGTAAGCATGCCATGGCGAAGGGGTGTTGTCAATTGGTGTGCCGTCACCGAAATCCCAAGAATACTGGACCAGTCCGTTCCAATCAGGTGATTCTGCTTCGAGCGGAATGTACTTGCCCTCGAACATGCGGTCACCATCTCGAGTTCCATCTGAATCGAAGTACAGCAGTGTGTTCGGTGCAGCGTATGTCTGACCTTCCTCGTTAAACGTTCTTGACCACATATCGGGCATTGAATTTTGATCAAAGGTCGTGGAATCAGTGATGATTTCTCCATTCAACCAAGCGTCTAGGATCCGAACTGAAATGATTGGCAATGGATTCGCCATTTCGATGGTCATGGTCCTTGGTGCGCTTGATTCACCGGCTTCATCAAACACAATCAGAGTCACGCTGTGCGTCCCTGGTTCAGTGAACGAATGAGTGACCTGTGGCCTGTCGCCAAAGGTGCCGTCCGAAAATGTCCAATTGAAGGTCAAGTCTGATGAATCACCCACGGTGCCATCAGGATCGAATGAATCACGGCCATCAAAGGTGTAGGGTGTGTCGACTTGTCCGTCTTCAACCCTGAAATCTATGGTCGAAGAACCGCTTGTGGCCGTGGTTCGCACAATGAAATCGCCAACTGGAAGCTGGTTGTGAACCATTACGCTGAGCGTGGTGTTGACTGAACTCCCGTCATCATCCGTCACCGTCAACTGTACCGTTTTCAATCCAGGAGAATCCCATGCGGGCATTGGATTGGCACTGTTGGAGGTGGTTTGAGTGAAATCATCAGTTCTGTCGCTCACGCCACCATCGAGGTTCACTCCGCTTGGGAACGACCAAGCATAAGCGATGATGCTCCCATCGTCGTCGGTGAACACATCAGGCATGACTAGAGCGGTGTAGGTGTACGTCGACAGATTATCCGAAAAAATCTGAATTGGTATGCGATTGTTGACGTTGACAATAATTTCTTTGATGCCCGTGTTCACTCCATCAAAGACGGTCAATGTGAGGTTATAACTCACCAATGTGCCTGAAATGTCGCCCCATTCGTGGGCGTATTCATAGCCGCCAACAGCCGAGTCAGACGAACCATCGCCCCAATCCCAAGAAAATTCGAGTTGATTCGATGGCACATTGTCCACGGTACGGGCCGCAGAGAAGAGGATCAGTTGGTTGGTCAGAATGTTGATTTCATTCTCGATGACAACATTGTTCACTGTGATGATTGGAATTGGCGGCGAGGTGTCGCTGACGTTGATCTGCATGATCGAAGTGTCCGACCATGTGTTGCCTTGGTCCATGACCCTGAGGGTCACATTGTAGACTCCTGTTGATTCATACGCCCTCAAAGGTGATTTCAGGCCTGAAGTTGAGTTGTCCCCGAAATCCCACGCATACGCCACTGGTGCATCGAGGTAGGGGAGGGTGTTGTTGTCCAACGACAATCCCCATGCATCGAAGCCATCACCAGTGAATTGAACGTTTTCCCATGTTTGAGATGCGTTCGGATCGAGGGTTCCATTCGCTGTCGGACGCATGTTGTTCAACACATGAGGTGAGGTCGTGAGGCTGTCAACGGCGGTACCAATCATGTCCACCATGTCAAGTTGGAAGGTGTATTGACCGTTGAGTGGGGCCGTGAACCAAAACGATTCCTCAGTGGCTACGCCACCGCCTGCAGCAATTCGTTTTGTCAGCTTGTCCACTTCGATTCCTGACGCATCGAGCACCTTCATTGTGACATCTAGGTCTTCGAAGAAGGCGTTTGAAAAGACCTCGTAGTTGACTTGCGCAGTGTCTGGAGCACCATCACCATCACGGTCGATTGTAGCATCGGTCGTGTTGAGCGTGAGGCTGGCCGGTGCAGTGATTCGAGCCGCCTCAATGTCAACTGTGCCTTGAGGATAAGAAGAGCCACACGATGTGTAATCACAGTCGGCGACCGTGCTCGCATACCAAGTGATCGCCCAGACTTCGTCGGTCAGATTGCCAAAACCTGGAACAAGGGCTGTAGCCACATTGTTTTGGAAGTTCAAATCGCTCGCAGTCCACAAACCATCGGCTGTTGACTTGGTGACAACGACGCCATCGAATTGGCTTACATCGGCGGTCAACCGCATGGTGAGCGGAGCGGGTGCTGCCCCCCCTGGTGTGAACTTGAAGGCGCGAATGCCCCAACCTTCAACGGAATGCCCCGTGGACGACCAAGGACCGCTCCAATCGCTGTTTGTGTCTGCAGGTTGCACCCTGCAGAAGGAGCCGGCGGAACACGTAGGGGTCAAATCCAGATTGGAAAAGCCATAGATGCCTTGATCTGAATCAAGCACTGCGGCAATGGAGAAATTTGCAAAGATCTCACCCATGGTTCGGCCAAGCATACCACTTTGGCCGCTGACTGGCGATAAGGCGAGATTTTCTACGCCGAGCCCACCTGTTGCAGAATCTTGTACAAGTTGTCGGACTGCTGGGCCGCCACCAAGATGATCTGCGAGGTACATGGTGAAGATGAAGCCCGCTCCGTAATCTGCAAACCTCTGATTCCACCATCGAACCGAGAGTTCTGAGGAGGCTGTCCATTGGTTGAGGTGCGACACAAGCGTGGAGTCGGCTCCGAAGCAGAGGTAGATTGCAACGTCTGCATTGCCTTCATCAATCCAAAGGTTCTCGTACGGATCTTGGGCATTGTGGAGCAAATGCTCCATTTCGTGGGCGAGAATTGATTTACCCCATGAGAGGGTGATGTCAGCATAATCGACATACACGGCTTCCCGAGCGTTGGCGAGGGACGGTGCGAAATATCCACCAATGTTGTAGGCGCCATCGATGTCATAAATGACAATTTGAACTTGACAATTGTTGTCCACATCAGGCGGGGCAAGACCTCGACCATCAGAGTAGTCCTTGCCGTAATAAGTGGTCATTGTTGGGTAAATGGTGCTGTCCCAAGAGGATGCAAGGTTGTTCAAAACTGTTGAGGAAAGGGTGCGGCCGCTTTGCACTAAGAACGCCACCGTGTTGGTTGTCTTTGCCACGTAGACATTGATTGAACCGCCTGAAGTCGGGACGGACAATTGGTCGTTCACAACATGGGGGTTACAAGCACGACCTGCAGCTCTGGCTGAAGTCTGGGGCTCGACAATCATCGATTCAACTCCGGGCCGACCTTCATCGATCCAGGCGTTTTTGAGGAAGGAAAAGGCTGAAACGACTGGCACCTCTTCTTCGATCATAATGTATTCACGCCCTTGGCTGGGGTCGAAGTCAGCAATATCGCCGATCACGACACCTCCTGCATTGTAGGCCTCAGGCTCTGCTTCATCGCTTGACGAAGCGGCTGCTGGGGCAAGGACTGGGGTAAAGGCTGCAGCAAATAGAATGGCCACAAGGAAGAAGGCTGAGTTGGAGCGCGGTTCCGACATAAATGACACCTCAGGTATTCGCATTACTGCTTAACAACTGCACGACTTGAAATGAGGTATTTAAGAGTGGGTCTATGAGGCTTCACATATGCTCACGCACCACGAGGCGATTCTTCCCACCGGAAACCAACCCCTGTGGGCTGTTTTAGCGGCTTTTATGCTGCTTCTTCTAGTCCCTCCTCAAGCAGGAGCCCAGACCGTCGATGCACCGTATGCCTCCGTCGACGCTTGCGCGAGCATCAGCCAACTGGAATTCAACGGAACCTCCGCGAATCAATCAATCACGGAACAGGTCGAATTGGGCCCTCGCACCACTGGCTCAAATGGCTCCGCCGCTTTGCGTGCGATGATTCACGAACAACTTCCCTCATGGGACGTTGGGAACCATACTTACACCGAAGGCAACTTTACATTCACAAATGTCGTTGCAACCTATTCCTCTGTGGCCGTCAACCCTTTGACTCCGAGAGTGGTCCTCGTGGCTCATTATGATTCTAGAGATATCGCCGAACGAGATCCTGATGCCAACCGCACTGGCGACCCGATTCCCGGAGCAAATGACGGCGCGAGTGGGGTTGCGGTGTTGCTTGAACTCGGACGCCTCATCCCAATGATGAACCTGACGTATGAAGTGGAAATTTTGTTCACTGATGCTGAAGACCAATCGCATTCGAGCGAAAACCAACGATTGTATGGAGCCGAAGCCTGGGTCGACAAACAAACTGAAGGAGACCTCAATCGCACAACAGCCTACATCGTTGTCGACATGGTAGGCGATGCCTACCTGCAACTGACGCATGTTTATCCTGGCGATCTTACCTTGTGGTCAACCATTTCACCCCTCGCATCTGCATTGGGATTAATGGAGAACCAGCAAGATTGCAACGGCGACTTCGGACGTGACATTGTGAATTTGAGCATCAGCACTGGTGTCATTGACGACCATGTCCCCGCGCTCAATCGAGGCATACGGGCAATTGACTTGATCGACATACGGTTCGGACCGGATGCTGAACCCTTCGAGGGGTACTGGCACACACATGAAGACACCCCTGACAAAGTGAGTGCTCAATCGTTAGCAGATGTCGGCCTATTGGTCGAATTGGGCTTGCGCTCCAACGCATGGATCTACGACCTGCCTCTGCAGGAAGAGACCCAAGGCGAAGGTCAAGAAGACAGCGTGGCTCTGATTGAGGACGAACCGGCGGCAAATGTTGAGGTGTATGTCGGACTCGGCATTGCTGCATTGGTTGGGTTGTTAGCAACCATCACCCTGCTGGTTGTTCTTGGCCGATCTGTAAATCTACATCCACCTCGATAAGGCGCGGACAGGAGGGGAAAGGCGTATTATCCGCGCACATGCCCACCTCCACTGAGCGGGGGTGAAGTGATGGCCGATGATTCAGAAATCGAAGCGCGACGCCAAGCCCTCAAAGAACGAGTGCAGGCTCAGATTCAAGCCTCCCGTGAAGCAAAAGAGGAACGAGAATTGACGGCTGCATCAGAACTTGTGGTTGATGAATCAGATCTTAATGCTGCAATCGAAGAAGCCAACCAAGATTTCAACGAACACATGGCTTCGTTAAACAAAGCTAATGCATCCCAGTTGAGGACTCTTGCAGCATCCCTAATCCTCGTAGGAAGCATCCTTGGCATGGCGTCTGGAGGTTTGATTTTACAGGGAAACCCGGCGGAGTTGATGAACAGTTTTAGCCTCCTTGGCGACGATGAAACGGTCGATGTTTCAGGGATTGCCCTTGAGACAGATGGGGCTGCAATATCCGGAGTTGAAGTGGAACTGAGGAGCTATGAAGGCCAAGACATCATTGGCGTCACGACGACGGATGAGAATGGCTATTTCTGGTTCAAAACGATTGATATTACTGAGTTACAACTCACCTTTACCTTGGATGGACACAAAACAGTTGAACGTATATTCATCCCAGATGGAGCCCAAATCCGACCAGTGACCATGCACCTGGGCAATGAAACGGTGGTTGAAAATGAGATTCAATCAAGCGATGGATGGAACTCCGAAGATGCAGTCGCCCTTTCAACGGCAGTTGGTGTCCTCACCGTCCTCACCGGATTGGTAGGAGTCCAGGCTGCAGTTGGAGCACGGCGAGCGAAACGCTATCGCCGCACACAGTACCTCGCCGGTGTGGCCCTGTTCAGCCGTGGCCTG
>Ga0181379_1001262_pt1 | contig 11956 bp, 16 predicted proteins | sample 2SPOviralmetaG_FD_130115 | JGI IMG/M metagenome (GOLD analysis project Ga0181379, IMG submission 130115) | Marine viral communities from the oligotrophic San Pedro Time Series (SPOT) site, San Pedro Channel, CA, USA - 2 SPOT_SRF_2009-07-10 | ecosystem: Environmental > Aquatic > Marine > Strait... | reverse complement strand
TACCTTGCAGCGGCCATATTAGATTTAGTTTTTGCTTGAGCCGCCACTATCATTTCTTTAGATAATGGTTTTGGTTTAGGCATAACTAATCTCTATCTTTATCTATGTTGTTGATTATTTTGAATGGACCTTGTAAATTACGATCTTCTTTATCCATATTTAACATTTCTGCTTTAGCAGCATTTTTATCTCCACGTTCAAGTGCAGATGCTACTACAAATTCTTCATATTGGTCCTCTTCCATAATAATAGTTTCAGTCCAAGTATGATCACCTGATCCTCTCATTACGGGAATACCACGTTTAGTACCTACTGTTGAGCAGTTAACACAAACTTTATAACCAAATTTAGTTAACCTTAATTCGGGCATAGAAGAACTACATTTAATACATGGAATCATTTTCATTTTAATGGGTGTTTTAATAGTCTGTCGCATAAATATATAACCTTTAAATTAGGTGTAAATATACGAAACATAATTTGCTATTCCAAATTAGATACCGCTCTTCCTTTATCTGCTTCCCAATCCTTTTCTGGTCTTACTTGTAGATTAGTAATCCATCCGCCTTTAATAGTATTAAGATCTACATCTACTTCATCAGCAAATGTCAATAAAGCATTAACATCTTTTGGAAAACATGTACCTCCGTAACCTAACCTACCATCAGGGCCTGGAACGTGTAAATGGCTATCTCCAACCCTACCATCAGCGGAAAAACCATATAAAGCATCCTCCCAGTTGGCTCCTATAGAGTCTGATAGTAGTTTAAACTCATTTATAATGCTAACTTTAGTTGCAAAGAAAGTATTGTTCATATACTTAATTAATTCTGCAGTTGTGGAGTCGGTTTCAATAAAAGTACGATTCATAAAACGTTGCTCAAATAAATGTTTTACTTTTTTAATCATCCACTCTTCACCCCCTAAAATAATCCTTGCTTGAGTAAGCATATCTAATTTAGCTGTTCTTTCAGTTAAAAACTCAGGACTAAATATAATACTTAAGTTATGGTATTTTTCATTTAATTTTTTAGTAGTACCAGGTAATACGGTAGATTTTAAAATGTAGATAGGACCAAATTGAGCGTTATCAAATACACTATTTATATAAGATAAGTCTTGGGAACCATCTTTTTTCATTGGGGTAGGAACACAAACAAAAATAAAATCACATTCATATATTTCATCTAATGTATTTAAACTTTTTAGGGGATCAATATCATAAACCCTAACATCCGCTGTTGGGCTAAAAGCGAATGATTGTGATTCTCCTACAAATCCATTCCCAATAATTCCTACTTTATATTTCATAATTTAATTAAATTTTTAGTATATTCATTCATTTGGATTATTTCTATTTTTATATTACCTAATTTAAATTCTCCTATTCCCCCACTTTGTTTAATGATTTGAGCTATCCTTTGAATATTAGCAAAATCATTATTGTTAAATGAATTTCCGTCTATTGTGATTAATATCTCATTATTCTTTTCATTATCAAAAGGTTTAATTCTGGGGTGTAAATCTATAATGGTATTAACTTGTTCTTTAACTATATATTTTTCAATTTCCCTTTGGTTCATATCATCAACATAAATTGTGTCACACCAAGGTTCTAATGCTTCTAATAATTGGTCATTACAATTTTTAACTATTAAACCAATATTATATTTAGGGGGAACAATAGGTGCTAAAGTAGGATCATGCATTACAAAATGGCCCCATTTACGTATAAAGTTACGTGTTGATCTTTGATTTTGGGCTAACCATTCTGGGCTATCTTCATATATGTTTTTAGCTTTATCTAGGGTATTTCTTCTACTACCTCTACAAGTCATATGATAAACGAATCCTTCCCATGTTTGGACAAACCTAATACCATTTAATTGAAAACGATTAAATATATCTGAATCCTCCTTAGATTGAGGGGCGTATAAAGGATCATGTCCACCTATTTCTTGAAAATCTTTTCTATAAAATGCCCAAGGTGCAAATATACCACCTGTTGTTTTTCTAAAATTTACGAATTCAACTAATTTATCTAATAATTCTTGTTCTTTAAATTCTTCAGGTTCTACTCCTCCATCCCATAATATTTTTTCTGGTCCCTGGGGGTGTAATGGGGGTTCTATTCTAGTTAATGACACAATTGTTTTGGGTTCAATATGTTTTTCAATTGCTGTTAATGCATTAGGACATAAGTACATATCAGCATGATAAATCATAGCTATATCATTAGTAGCAACGTCATTTATTAAAGTGTCATATAATATAGTATGACCTAGTCTATTTGGACCTTCATTACGGTGTGCCTTAAATAATGGATCTTTACCCATCATTTCTAAACACCAATCCCAAGTGCCGTCTGTTGAAGCATCATCTGCTATACAAATTTCAACTTCATGGTTTCCTTGGTTTTTTCTAATAGAGTTATAGCTCCATTTAAGATACTTCAAGTTGTTTCTTGAAGGTTGAATTAAAGATATCTTCATGGTAATATTGTTTATAATTTTTAAGTGCTTCATTACTACATTTACTATAGAAATCAGCATCGTTATGTAATATATTGATAAGTTTTCGCCCTTCCACTATATCTCCTAATTCTATAGATAAAGAGGGATGACAAGTTTCTTGGGTATCTAAGCCTTTATACCCAATACAAGGTATTCCTAAATAGGCACAATTAAGAGCAAATGTACCAGCAGCATGGGTTTTCATTAAATGAACCCCAATTTTACATTGTGATAAAGCTGTAATCCATTCACTCCAATTTAAATAAGGAAGTTGTTTTATACCTAACTGTGATTCACCCTCTTGTCTTCTTCCCATAGTTGGTGATAATATAGGTTGATTTATAGAAGAAGCTATTACAAATGAGTCAAAGCCCCCATACCAACTAACAAAATTTCCTCCTATCATAACACCTTTTCTATCATTAATATGAGTTAAAGTACCGGTATCAATAGGATCTTCTATCATTAATGTAGGCATTATTCTAACATCTGGATGGTTTGTTATTCCTTGATAATATTTTTTATCAGATTTATTATGTACTAAAATTAGATCAGCATCTCTAAGAGTATTATAATACCAAATTTGATGTGAAAGAGGATAATCTTGGAAACACCAATAAGGGCCTTCTTGCATTATAGCTATTTTAGAAGCATACGTTTTTACTTTAGATACTACATTATATTTTATCCAATTTTCAACTCCTAACTTTGGTATAATAATAATAGCTAAATCATATTTTTCTAAAGGGGTTTCATTACAAGGAATACAGTCAGCTTCAAGGGCACAAGGCCATGCCTGTTCTGTTCTCATCATGGGAAAGTTACGAGGGTACTTTCCTTTATAATTCATTTCTGTTACATAACATACTTTCATAAAGATTTAATGTATTTTATTATATTATGATTTGGTTTGTATCCTAATTCTTGTATAGTTTGTTCTATATTGGCTAAACCACTAGGTCTTTCTCCTCTTCTAGGGGGTATGAATTCATAAGAATGATCAAATGCTTTAGCTATTTCTAATATACTATATTGTTCACCAGTACCCAACTGATATTCAGCATTTTTAATATTTTCACCAGCTAATATTAACCCCTGAACTATATCTTCTACATGGGTAAAATCTCTTTTTTGGGTACCATCTCCGGTTATAGTTAAATTTTTATTAGTTTGTTTTTGATTTTTAAATATGTTGATTACGGTTTGCCATTCATTTCCCCAAGTATCAGTTCTTGGCCCATATACATTATAAAAATAACATATATTATATTTTAAATTATACCATTCCCCATAGCATTGAAATAATTTTGCTACAGTTGATTTAAATAAAGCATAGGGGGAACCCATTTCCCCTGGATGAGAAAGTTTAGTAGATGAGCCAGCATATATAATAGGTGTGTTTGTAATAGAACAACATTCTATCATTTTCATACTTCCCACCATATTAAGTTCAAATACTTTTTCTGGTATATCAAATGAGGGATGGATCTTAGAATATTCTCCTAAGTGATAAACTAAGTCTATGTTTTGGAAATCACTACATTTAGCATTTTTTGTATCCTTTTTTATGTATTCTACTCCTCGAATATGATTAGATTCTTTCCCAGCAGTATAATTATCCCAACTAATTACAGTATGGTGTTTAACTAATTCTTCTATTAAATTAGTTCCTACTGATCCTGCTCCTCCTGTGACTAATATTCTTTTCATTTATATTTTATTATATAATCAGAACAAATTCCTTTACACTTTTCTAGATCCCAGTTATGTCTTTCAGGCAATACTGAGATTGAATTAGTAGGGGGTTTTATTTTGGGGTGAGCCCAAATAAACCCTTTTGATGTTAATGTAACATTATCTTCTTCATGCCAAAAATAATGTAAATTACTATTACTTATTTTTTCTAATGATTTAATATTTTTACAATGGATAAATAAATGTTCTTGGTTATCTTTTAACCATTCCATAGAAATTCTATATTGTGGTTTATCATGTCCTAACCAATAATTTTTATCTTTAAACCAAAGATCAACTTCAACTTTAAACCCTTTACTTACAGCAATAGCTAAATATAAAGGATCATTTTCAAATTGTGGGTTAGGACCATCTAAATTACCTCTATGAGAAATTAAATACATATTATTTTAAATCATCAATAGATTTTTTCATTTCTAAAGCTCCGGCTAATGTTCCATCTTTATGACCATGTATAGCACCCCCTACATTAGCCATATAATTAGGACCTACTTTATCTGTTACCATTTGGGTTAATGATGAATTAAAACCACAACTTAAAGCAGGCATTACATTATATTCATGTAAAATATTAACTGAATCTAATACTTCTTTTTCATCCCATTTATAATAACCACCAATCATCCCAGCATGTATAAAGTCAACACCCATCATACCAGCTAATTGACACATTACTCTCCAATCAATATGAAAATCATGGTTTTTGTTAGTTAATATTTTATCACCACTTTTCTGAAAATGGACAAATATGGGTAGATCTAATTCACGTATTGCTTTATATACTCCTAAACCACACCAAAAATTAACATGAACTCCATTTCCTCCTAATTCATATACTTGTTTTACTCTGTCTAAAATATAAGGATAATCTGAGTGGATTGAAACACAATATACTACATTTTTATCTTTAAGGTAATCCATTATTAATGGTACTCTTTTTTCAATAGGGCAAAAACTAGGATCAGATAATATTTCATCTTCTTTAATAAAATTACAACCGCCTTCAACTCATTCTTTTACCATTTCAAGCAATACTTCAGGTGTAATTCCCGTTTTTGGTTTTACTATTGCCCCAAATAAGGGTTTGTCTTTTACTCCTGTAAATTCTCTAATACCTGTTATTCCAAATTTAGGTCCTAAAAAGCAATCTTTAACTGATTGTGGGAAGGTAATATCTAAAACATGACATTTATTAATATCATCAATATCCATTTGTCCACCCATTATATTAACTAACATATGAGCAATACCATCAGTTTTAAAATCAATATTAATTACAGGAAAGGCTATTTCAACAATACCTGATTTTGTATTTAGAATAGAAGGATCATCTGGTGTTATAATTTTACATGAATGGTTTTCAAATAATTCATCTGTTTCCCATTGGTTTCTAACCTTTGGATTACCTACACTTTGTCCTATAGATAAATTCCAAGCTGCATCCTCTAATGTTGTTTTAGATTCTAAATAATATTTTACTAAAAAATATTTATTTAAGTCAATTTCATTTTTACTTCTTAAGATTGATAACATATTTGTCTTTGGTATTTGATGGTGTTTTAATAATTACTATTTTACATTCCTCAATAAATTCTGGGTCTGCTATTTCATATGGAGGTATTATAAATATATCCCCGGATTCTAATATTTGGTCTTGGATTTTCATTTTACCTTTAATTAATAAATTAATTTCGGTCCCTTCTTTATGATAATGGTAATCCCAAACATCACCTTTAGGGTGGGTTTTGTAACATGCTTCAAAATCAGTGGTCTTAAAAGAAGTAGGTTCAAAATTACCTACAAACCAACCATCTTTCATGTCTTTTAGTTTATAAACTTTCATTATATATTTTATCTGTATATTTTATTAAGTCTTCAGGTGTTCCTACAGCATTATGTTGTTCATTAGGTATATGATAAACTCCTATTTTTTTACCTAATTCTATTAAACTATTATAAGTAGGGGCTATATAAAATTCATTATTATATCTTTCATTACGATTTACCATATTCTCAGCCGAATATACAAAATCTTTTCCGCATCTCCAAAAATGAATCCCATTTAATGAAATAGAACTCAACACTTCTTTTTCTGCTAGTTTGGTACCAAATCCCTCTCTATTTAAACTTATATAGCTATTTTTAGGAGTATTTGATGTGTATGTTACTACAAACCCATCATAAGGGTAGTTTTTTACAAATGTAGAAAATGATTTATCATCCCACCACATTATTTGGTCGCAATTAGTGATAATTAAAGGAAAATCATTATTAATATATTCTTTAGCTAGTAAAGCGGTACAAGCGGCCCCATCTGTTATCTTATCTATTTCAATTACCTTACACCCCTTATATAAGTCTTCTAAAAAAGATTTTAGATTATGTTCTTTTTGACATATAAAAATATAATTCCCTGTTACACCTAAAGTGTCAACTGCGTGTTGAATCATAGGTTTACCCTCAATAGGGATTTGAGGTTTTGGTAATGTATAACCAGAAGTTAAAAATCTAGAACCTTTACCAGCCATAGGAATTAATATATTTAATTTTTTACTCATAAGGTATCGTAATATTTATTTTGTTTTTCTTGTCGTTTAATATCTTTAGGGTGATAAAGTGAAAAATCGTGGGAAGTAGGAAGTGGGGCATATGTTCTGAAACCTTCTAATCTTTCATGAACTTTATTTACCCATTTAATCTCAGGTTTGTTCTTCCAAATTCTCCATTGATAATCAGGCCAATTAACTCTTCCTTCATCATCAATATTCCATCTCCATTTAGTAGTATGTTCCTGGGTTAATCCTTCTACAGTATTTACTCTAGGAACTAGGTATACTTCGTTGTTAGGGTTTTTTTCTAAAATTAAAGGTAAATTTTCCACTAATATCTCATTTGGAATTTCATCTGCGTCTATTTGGAAAATATAGTCCCCAATACATAAATCCTTTAAATAATTTTTCCAATCTGCGAAATGATTTTCAAATTTTTTACGAGTTAATTTAATATAATCACGTTTTTTTAGTTCTATTAAATATTCCCACACTTCTGCTGTACCTGATTTTTTATCAAATAATACTACTATTTCATCTTCTTCTCTAATATTTCCTAAAAGAAACGAAAGTAACTTTTGAATTTCTTCATATTCATTACAGACTGTAATTGCATAACTTATTTTCATATCTACTCTGGTAATACCCCAATATACGATAATGCTCCTATAAAATCACGTTCTGGGAAGTTTTTTATTGTTGTCATATCTGTTTTCCATCCTTTTTCTGGGTCGTTGTGGGCTTTTACTCCAGACCAATACCAATCATCCCTTCCTGTACCGTTAGCAAATACCATCCCTTTATCTTTTATATTTATAGTAGAAGGCATCCAAATCTTACCTGTTTCATCTTCTTCATCCATTAATACTTTATACAATTCAGGCAACAATTCCCACTGTTCATTAAAGAATTCTGTTCCCTTTTTCATAAGTGAATTAGATTGAAACCCACACCCATAACACATTTCAATAGAAATATCTTTTGTTATTTCTTGTTTATAACAAGCATCAGAACCACAACGGGTACATATTATTAATTCATCAAAATTCATATTATATTTTTTCTAAAGTTGGTAAATTTAAATTAGGCATATTTAAATCTAATTGTTTGGGAAATTCTGGTATATTGTTAATTAATATATTATCAATTAATTCTTTCATTTTATTAAAACTATAATTTGAACTAGAATACTTTGATTGTTGCTTAGCTTTTAATTTATATTTTTTGTAATTTTTGAATACATCAGTAAAAGATTGACCTACATGAGGGGTACTTACTTTAAACCATTTAGATTCTTTTATTAACCATTGATTTGCTACTTTAGGGTGAACATTTTCAAGTTCTCCTGGAAGTAAAGTTGTGAAATTTTTATTTAAGAAATCAACATGACCCGACCAACCTGTGGCGATGATGGGTTTATTAAGTAAACTAAATTCTAATAAAGGCCTACCAAATCCTTCACCCTTAGTTAAACTAACCATTGCTTTAACTTTAGGGTTATTATATAACTCATTTACTTCTTGATTACTTAATTCCCCGGTTATTAAGTATACATTAGGTAAATCATTACTATTTACAGATTTTTTAATTCTAAGTATTCTTTGAAGAATTTCATCGCGACTCATATAAGAATCTACACCAATTGAAGATTTTAATATTAATGCAGGTTTTTGTTTTTTGTTTTTAAAGGTTTCAAAAAATGATTTTACTAATAGTCCTACATTTTTTCTATCATGTCCTATGTCCCCATTCATCCAATGTCCTACAAATAAATAACAAAAATTTTCTTTAACATTGTTTAAATCAAACTTTTTATTATCCTTTAAAACTTTATAAACATCTAAATCAGCTCCTTCAAATACTACATGGAGGGGTTTTTGAAGTTTGATTTGACCTACCAATTGGCCTGTTTTTTCATTCTTTTTTTCATATAACATATCTTCAAATACTTTTTTAGAATGCTTTGAAGATACCCAATTTTGATTCATCCTATTTAACCCCTCAATCCATTCAGCTCTGGCTGCAGTTGATTCAATTCCTGCTGTACATCCTATATTATACTTTCCTACAGGTTGAAATTCACTTGGGATTGTTATTTGCATCCAAATATCAGGTTGGGTTTGATTCCATTCTTTTAATGCCATATAGTTAAGTAAAAATTCCCATTCTGGGTGGTCTTTGCAAAACCCCCAAGCGGTTGACCCCCATCTTTGTGGTAATAATTCAACTTTATATTTATCAAGCTCAATTATGGCTTTAATAATATCTCTTGAACGGGCCCCATAACCTGAATAGGTGTCAAAAGGACATGAAATTACAAATCTTGGTTTACTCATTAGTATACAATTTTATGTTTTAAAAATTTACCTTTATATTCATTAGTGTTTATTACTTCATATTTTTCTCTTGGTTCCCAAGTATTAAATAATTCAGTAAAAGACTCCATTACTCTATTTGCTTGATGTTTAACTGTAAATCCAGCTTCATCTGAGATAGCCCATTCTCTTCCTGCTAACCCCTTTTGTTTGCGTTCTTCAGGGGGTAATTGATAAACTTCAATCAATCTTTCTGTTACATCTTCCCATTTACATCTGTCATCATATATATAAGGGGTTGGTGGTGAACCTTGAATAGACCTACTAGTTGGATAAACTGGGAAAGCCCATTCACCATGTTCTTTAAATGTACCTCTATGATTAGAAGGTACATTAATATTTGGTGTAAACCATTCTCCATTTTCATCTATAAACCTCATTTGATCCTGCATTCCTCCTGTAGTATTTGCAATTATAGGGGTACCAGATAATAAAGCTTCAGTTAAAGTTAATCCCCACCCTTCATTTGAAGTAATTAATATTTGAACATCTGCTATGTTATATAAATAATTTAATTGAGATTGTGACAATTTTGAAGAAGAAAATATAACATTCTCAGGGTAATCTTCTTCAAATAGATATTCCCTTACTTCCTCTAAATTTGTTCCAGCATCTGTTACCAATTCAGTATGTAATATTAAATAGCAGTCCTTTGCTTCTTTAGAAGGTAATGAATCTAGAAAAGCTTTAAATGCTATCATAGTATCAGGAATTTGTTTTCTCCTAATATTCCTAGAGTTAAAAAATGCCACAAATTTAGGGTTTTTATCTTTAAATAATAATTTTTTAAATTTACTATATTCTTTATCTTCAATAAAGATGGGGTAAAAAATACTTGGGTTTAATCCATGAGGAACATATTTAAATATTTTATTTTTACCTTTATTTCCTAATACTATTTTATTAATATTAACAGTTTGTTTTGAAATCCCCATTAATAAATCACATGCCTCATAATAAGCACTATTATACATTGGAGCAGGATAATCATCCCATATGTTAAGATACGCTATGGGGATTTTTTTCCTAATTTCATTTTCCATGTTAAAAATATATGTAAAATATCTAGGATCTGTAATTAATAAGATAGCATCTGGGTTTTCTATTCCTATTATAGTTCTTAGCATATCTGGAGTACCATAACCATCTGTGGGGTATAACATTACAGAAGAGTCTTCTATATTTACAACTTGGTTTGTATCTTTACTAAGATCTAACCCTTTACCTTTATCAGGATGTTTAATAGCTCCTGCTATTTGGACCCAATTAAAATGGTGTGCAGTATGAAGTACAATTTCTTTAGCTACTGTAGCTACCCCAGAATGTACTCTAATATCATCACATATTAATAATATTTTCTTCCTTTTATCTTTAGGAAGGTGTTCAAAACTTTTATTCATTTGGTTTACAATTTATAGTTCAAGATTAATTTGATTAGTAATTGATTTACGAAAATCTTCATCTGTAAGATACAAAAACAAAGCCCGATCGGCAAGTTTTTGAAAGGAAAATTTACGTTTTACACATTCAATTTTAAAATTCTCGAATAAATCGCTTTTGACTTTAACACTAGTTAGTGTCATATCTTTTTTTGCGCTCATAATCTTTATTTTATAACATTATTTAGGTATACATATATACGAAAATTAGTAGATTATACCTTCTCCACAATTTTCTTTATCTTCTTTATAGGGACAAAAGTTACAATTCCATTTACTTGGAGATTTGGGATATTCTATATCTTTTATATCTCCATTAGAATTAAAACATTCATTTACAAAATTATTTATAGCTTTTTTAGCTCGTCCTAATTTAATTTTACCACTTGGTGGGCTAAATTGCTGTACCCTATATGCTTGATGGGGTGACATTATTTTTTCATCATCCCAATCCATTACTTTTCTTTTAACAATAAAAAATTCAATTTCAATTTTATCTAAAGGTATCCCATACTGTTCTGAGAAATATTGTTTATATAAAAGTAATTGATATTGTTTATCTTCATTTTTTTTATCCTGATCCCTCCACCCACGAGTGCTTGTTTTAATATCGATTATTTTAAATGTCTCTGTTTCCTCATGGTACATAACAACATCTAAAAAACCCGCGTATAATATGTTGTTATACATTTTATTCGGCGCAATTACTAATGGTATTTCGCAACCAACTAAATGCCAACCACGTTTGGAGAAGTACCTAGATCTTTTTTTCTTAAACCAATTTAAAATACCCATCCCATCATCAAAAAATTCTCTCATTTCTTCAGCTGAGGAAAAATGTTGGTCTTTGTTTTTCTTGTATTGATTTCGATATTCACCTATAAATTTTTCTTGGAAAAATTCTTCCATATCAATTTCCCTATCTGCTACAGCAAAGGATTTATCATATGCTATATCTAAATAGTGTTGTAGTACTTCATGTATAGCGGTTCCAAATACAGTATGAATTGAGGATGTAAAACGTTTAATTTTATCTTTATACTGTAATTTCCACCTATGGGGACACCCTCTAAATATAGACATCTGAGAATATGATATATTCTTTTGATATGCATAATTAACGGGGGTTGGAGGATTATTTCTAATCTCCTTTACAATCTTAGGAATTTTTTTAGCCAAACTATTTTTTCCATTTATCTCGACCTACCAAAAGGCCGATTATTCCATAATTGGCTATATCTATAAATGTATCTTGCATACCTTCGCCTTCAACAAATGATCTACCATTTATTAATAGATTTTTTAAACGTGATATTTTATCCGTT
>Ga0181379_1001261_pt1 | contig 11957 bp, 21 predicted proteins | sample 2SPOviralmetaG_FD_130115 | JGI IMG/M metagenome (GOLD analysis project Ga0181379, IMG submission 130115) | Marine viral communities from the oligotrophic San Pedro Time Series (SPOT) site, San Pedro Channel, CA, USA - 2 SPOT_SRF_2009-07-10 | ecosystem: Environmental > Aquatic > Marine > Strait... | reverse complement strand
CAATCAAAAGTGATTCATTTGCAGTTTTTGTAAGATTCTCAGGCTTTAAAGTTTTACAGGCATATGAACCTTGAATCGTATTTGATAAAAAGTATTCTTGCATTTCATTCATTTGCGGGAAATCAAGTATATTATAATTGCCAGTAAATCCAAGTTTATGCATTGAATAGCAAAGGTAACCATAACCTCCACCAATATCAGTAATATGACCAAGATCTTTTGGTTTAATTCCAAAGTGTTCTTTAATCAAAGAAATATAATACCCACTTTGTATTGATATCAAGCTATGCTTGCCAAATTGAATATTTGGTTTGCCACATGACGGATCAGCTATCTTTGATAGATCTGCAAATTCACTATTCAGCTTCATATAGAGATTCATACCACCGTGCTCCGGATGTACGGTGCGCTTAATATTAGGCTGCGATAGAAAAGAACTCTTATTATTTCTGAATTCTTCTTGAATGGTAACAAGCCATTCTTGCCAATCTTTATTCGACATTTTTCATCAATTCTTGTACGTTTTCACCATTTTCTGGCAGTTTATCTTTTAAGAAGAAATGTACAAAGTTTGCTTCTTTAATCTTACTATTATCTATTGCAGTATAAAGTGCATTCCATTTCCAATTCAGTCTTTGCACATTCATACCACATGTATTTACCCAATAATTAAGTAGGGTTTGATCAGTTGACCATTTCCATGGTCCTGCTCCATCTACAAATTGTTTAAATTCTTGTCTACGTATAAACTGTTCTGGTGTTTGATTATTAAGATATTTGGCAAATGATTTATTCATAACCATCATTCCCATATTCATAAATGGAAAACCTGTTTTGTCATTATATTGACCATACCATGCAGGAATCTTAAGAGTTCCATATTGCATGCGAGAATAACCTAATATTTTTTGAACGTACCATGGTTCAATTGGCAATTCACTTTCAACTACGCCACCAAAATCTACATCAGCATCCATTTCTAAAAATATATTTGGTGCGCCTGGTCTAATCCAAATATCTGCATCTACTATTGCAATTTGATCATAGTCTTTAAAATAAGAAAAGGCGTTTTCCTTCTCAAAAATTGGAAGAAAACCGCCATGTTTCTCATAAGATTCTGTGCTACGCCCTGTCATAAAAACATCAGGTTTAATACGCAACTTAGGAACAGTTTGTACTATATGATCAATATTGTGTTCGTCACAATATTTTGCAACGGAACCAATACAATGATGATACAGTCTAGATTTTGCACCTACTGCAACCTGATAAATAAGTCTTTTCATAATAACCCCTAATAACGAAGAAGATAGTCCCATTGTCCTTCTACTCTAACGCACAGCCAATCTCGCTTCATAGTTCTAAAATCATACTTAAATTCCTGCTCTGTCTTTGCGACAAAACATTTATTTAAACCATCAAATATATCTATACTCTCTGCAACAGGATCACCACTTACAACGGTGACCATGACTAGCATCCATTTTGCCATTATTTCTTAGGTGCTGGTTTTTTACCTTTTACGGCATCGGCCCCAAAGAATGCTGCAACTAATACAGATATTGATACAAAATATGTAGGCGCAATGTCACTAATTAATTGAGCCGCTTTATCTTGTCCAAGTATTGTTGTAATAAGAATAATTGCAGGATAAAGTAACATGCCAAATAGTGCAAACCACGTCATTTTTCTCATAGCATCACGTTGTGCATCTGCGTCTTCAAGCTCTTTACGCTTAAATTCCAAATGCATCTCCAATTCATCAGATGATATATGGCCGTCACCATTGGTATCAGCTTCATCCAAACCCTCGATTGTCTTCTTGTCTGCCATTTTCGTACTCCGTGATAATAGTCTCGGCAATTTGAAATGCCATCTGGTATCCATCACGAAGGGAATTGGACTTATGTCCATTTTCAACAAACCATTTTAGAGTATTTATATCTGAACCACGCTGTTCAAGTTTAAAGTCTTCAGTTGTTTCTTCAAACTGCGTTCTTAAGTTCAAAAGTTCTTGCACGTTCAATCGCTATCTCCAATTTGCTAAATAAAGTTTCTATGTCGTCTTGATCACATTGAAAAACAATGCCTATACCACCAGCCTCAATCCATCTACGGACATTATCTGGTCGATCATCAATAAGAATGTTTGGTTTACGAGTAAGTTTATTCCAAGCATACTTATGTTTATTAGAAGTAAAGATCATATTCTCAATAAGCGGTGGAACATAAAGATTATCTTCTAACCATCTACGTTTCCAATATGCTGAGTTATCTCTATCACCGCGAAGTGGAGAAGAACAGATACCCCAATCACCATCAGTAATATCTTCTACAAAGCTTACAATTTTATTTGATTCCGGAAACTTAGGAAGCGTATAAAACCAGCCTGTGTTACGAAGAGATGCAAATGCTGCTTCTCTATCATTAAGAGATTTCCAATGGTCTACATCAAATTTTTGTTTGATGGCTCCAAAGAAGTCTGCAATGACTCCATCCATATCTAAATATACTGTCATTTTTCCCACCTATAAAATATATGTTGATCAATTTTTATTGTTTGTTTTTTTGTTGATGCCCATTCAGGTTTTACGTAGTCGGCATGATAATGAGTAGCGCCATCGGTGAAGTCTGTAAGATGTCCATTATAGATCTTAAAAGCGATGGTACGAGCAAACTCATAAATGTCGAGATCAACAGTAGGAATATTGTCAGACTTCCCATCGCAGTACCAACTAAATTGACAGCGATGGCGCAATGGGACCATATTGTTTTTGTCTTTCCAAGATGGTCTTTCAGGTCCTTGTTTAATAACCTCACAATATGAGTGAGGAAAACGAGTATCGTTAACACGATTACGAGTGACAAAAGCGACACCGATCATTCCTTTTCCTGTTTGATTACGAGCTTCCCAGTAGATATTATCTGCTAAACATTTTTGTTCAGATTCCGCAGAATGTAGTAATCCAGCTTGGGCTGTTGCGCCGAAAGCAGACTTACCAGTAACAAGTCCTCCTAAGAATGCTGCAGCCATTGCACCAAAGAAAACATAACGCTTCATTTGGCTACCTCATGGTTGTATGAATAACCACACATTTCCATAAGATCTTTTAACTTACGAACTTCGTCTGAAGTCAGAGTTAAAAGCTGCTTACGCATGTTTTCTTCTGACATGTCAACTGCAAGCGAACTGAATAATTTTTCCAATGCTACGTAATGATATTCCATTATATAACTCTCCCATTTGCAATGATAGAAGACATCATCAACCGAGCCTGCTTAAGGCGAGACTCGAGATGCTTAATCACTTTAGGATTTTGAACTGCGCATTCAGCTTCTTCCATCAACCATACTGGAATAACACGAAGCATACGCTCGACACTTTCACGCTGTCTGTCAGGTGTTAGTGTATTAATCATCCGCTTATAAGCTGCGTTTGAAATTGGTCTATTCATAATATATCTCCTCTTTTCATTTTATAGATATATTATATACTATTTTTGCCGAAATGTACACAAAAAAGTGCACGTAGTTATTTAATAAAAACAACCACTTGTAATTTTTTTTCTTTTAGTGAAATAATTTACGTGTATCGTATTCTTTTTTAGTATCGATAAGAAGCTGAATGTGGTTATCACGATGCTCTTTAAACACTAAAGGTTCATTGTCATCTACATCCATGATAACCACTGTATTAGTAATAGGTCTATGAGTACGTTCTTCAAACATAACAGCATAACCAGCCATCTGAGCAAAGTAATTAGTAATCCATTCTTTTTTCTTTGGCTTACGTGATGTTTTAAAGTCTATAATAGATGGTACACCATCAAACTCAGCAATACAATCGCATCGACCAGCAAGGCCAAGGTGATTAGAATAAAGAGGTACCTCAAGACCGTAGATTTTTCCAATCCGGTTATCCAAAATCGGACGTAGGTTTTCGAGGCTTTGTCTAATATGCGGGAGATAGTCTTCAATGCTTTCATTCTTTAAGTATCCTTCTATAATTGAATGAACTAGGGTTCCACGACCAGCAGCCTTTGTGCTGATTTTATTTGCTTCTTCCTCCCCTACACGAGCCCTCCACTTCGCAATACCTTCTTCGCTTAGTATACTTAAAACTGTAGTAATACTAGGAAACCTACTACCATCAGGAGCAGTATAAGTTCTCCCGTGTTTACCTGTGTTAGCATCCAAGTCTTGATATCCAAGATCAACTTCTTCATGTATAAACCTCATGTTTTAATTGTATTCCCTTTGCCAGAGCCTTTTTTAATTCTACCTAAAAGATCTTTCCAACCATCACTAGTATTTTTGTTTACATGTGTGGCACCGCCTGTTGCTGAAAAATGTGGTACAGTTAATACTTTAATAAGATCTGGACTATGATCAAGCAACTCTTGTAACTCATCATAGGAACAATTAACATCCCATTGATTTTGTGTTTTAAGGTCTTTTACGGTATACACCGGCATTTAACAAGCCTCCTTGTGCTCGAACCAATATGGTTTAGTACGAGTCTTTTCCCATGCCATTTTGAATCGATCTTGTTTAGTATGATAGAATGCACGATAAGATTTAACAGCATCTTCGAACATACATTCTGGATTTGAAGTCATAGCAAGTTTGAATGGTGTCATACCGCTTTTTGGAATATTATTTGGTATTGACCATAGTGGATCTTTTAGTTGACTTGATTTATGAATTTTGCCAAAGCGATATTCGAATTCGTCGCATAGAGCAACAAAATGATTCCAATGCCATAGATAGTTATCTGAGGATTCCATAGTCCATACTGTACAAGGATGCTTGTAGTGTACAGCTTTGTAAAGTACATCATCCATTTGTGGATTGTCAAACAGACGATAATGTTTTACCATACGTTTGCCAGATTTTGATGGACCGATTTGTACTGTACCATCGAGCATGCGATGAGCAGTGGAAAGCATTTGTGCGCTTTCCACCACCATTTTAGGTACATGTTTGTCGCACTGCATATGAGCAGCAACAACAGGATCTTCGTGTAAAATAAAAATATTCATTATATAATTATAACCTCAATCAACTAATTTGTACACAGTTATTTTTACCCATCATTGTAAAGACGGCAAAGGCAATTGCCCAGTCTTTACTAAATATAACTGCTGTATTCTCCATAATTTTTCTAGTACTCTCCGCCTTCGTCTATCTTTTTGTTTTCTAACTTTTAGCCAGTTTTCGTTTATCATATACAACTTTACTCTTTTGTCCTTACGAATCATATTTTTGATTTGTTTGTGTAATTTTTTTTGCTTTAAGGGTTTGAGTTGTGGGTACATTGACTTCCTTAATGTGCGTTAAGAGTTAATCTTTGAGCAAGCCGGGGAACGCCTCCTCTACGATAGGTCGAGTAATGTACTTCGGTGGTTCTTTATTAATCATCTTAACGACAACTTCCGCATCCTCAGGGTGAATACCTTCAAGTAAACCAATAAACAGTCTTTCTCGTTTAAACGAAGGCAGACTTTCACACTCTCGTATTCCCTTTACGAAGTACTTGAATTTAGTATTTTCTCTGATAAGATTTGCGGGGTGGTTATGTGGTTCTGAAGGCTCGTATGGTACTTCACCTTTTGGTATTTTCCACGTAACAGTTGAATCAAACGTACCGCGAAGTACATCTTTTAAAGCCCAAGATTCATTTTGTTTTAGAACTTTAATTTTATCTTCCTTTAGTCTTTGTTTTGCTGCTTCTTGCAAAACTTCAAAAACATACTTTACCATCTATAAAAATTCCTCCACAGATTCAATTAACATCTTCATGTTTTTATTTATAAGATATGGAAACACTTTACCTTTATTATGCCAAGGATCTTGCGAATTATATTCAGAAACAATTTCTTCTTTTATTGCAGTTGGCGTTTTAGAAAGGTCAATAAGAGTTTCATTACGGCAATAGTTACGATACCATGAAGCTGCATAAAGCAATTCACCTTCTGCAAGATCTTCGATGATTGCTTCTTTCTTTTTCTTTGATAGTGGCGTTTGCCTGTCACCATTTACAAAGGTATCATCATGTGATAATACATTAGGTATACCATCACCAGCATCGCCAGTAAGAATCTTGAGTTGTAGATTTTGGCGAGGATGTGTTTCTTCTACAAACTTTTTAGTCATAGGAGAAAACTGTTTTACGTTATCATACCTTTGCAATTGTTTAAAGTCGTGATCTGAAGATACGATCATTACTTTTTCATACTGACCAAACTCTTGTGTTTGTTCGACCATAGTACCGATAATATCGTCTGCTTCGCTGTTGTCAATATGAATTACTCTGTAAGGAAAGTTTTCTTTGATTTCGTCTTTAACTTGATGCATAATACGAAATGCTTCTGCCCAGTCAAAATCTGATTCAGTGCGACCTGACCGGCGGTTTGCTTTGTATTGTGGAAAGTAATCACGGCGCCAGCTTGATGAGTCACATGCAAGTACCATTTGACCGTATTCAGCTTTGAATTTTTTATTGTACATGCGAAGTGAATTGAGAATCATATGCCTAAGCATCTGTTCATCATTTACTTTATTAACAGCAATTGTGGCAATTGCAATACCAGAGAAATCGACAAGAATCATATATAAGCTCCTACTTTTATTATAGGATTATTATATACTGTTTTTACGCCAATGTACACAGTTAATTTATTATTTTGGTTCTTTTTTAGGCAAATGTTTTGAATGAATTTTACAACCAATAAATTCATTATAGTAATCGTCTCGAAATAAAACATCAAGTTTAAATTGTAGCTTAGCTTCATAATATGACATCTCACCTTTAGTTTTACAAAGTATTAGGATTTCTCTTTTGTAACGATCTTGCCCTCGCTGTTCAATGAGTAATTGAAGTTCTTTATTAGATCCATAATATTCTCGCCAGTCGGACTCGACTTTTGTTCTTTGCCGTCTAGCTCTTTTGCTATTTTTTGGTAATATTTTAGGCCGCCAGAAGTTCTTTTTACCGATATATTTCTTGTTTGTATCCAGTTCTGTAATTCTGTATACGAACCCTTGGTATTCATCTGGGGTTTCATTGTAAATTTGTTCATTGTAATACCACATAAATTATATATGCATTATAAATCTTCATCATCTTCAGTAGCTTCTGTTCTTCTACCGCAGTGTGGGCAAAACTCTACTTCTACATAAGAGAGAACAATCGATTCATTATCACACTCTTCACATTCAACTCTCCATTGCTTCATGAACCGATTCTTTCTAAGATCTCTAATTTTCTTTCGTCAGTTGCTCTTAGCCATTCGGTAATTTCTTTTGCAGATCTTTCACAACCTATACAAATACCATCTATTACCGTACAAACTTGTATGCAAGGAGATGGCACTTTAGAAGTCAATTTCACAAGCTCCGCCGGCACAGGCTGCTGCACCCATAGTATCTACATCAGTAAATACTTGTTCTGTAAGATCTTCATTCCAATTAACTGGTGCCAAGTTTTGTTGAATTTTATTCCACTTATGGAAAAGATAGGCATCTTTCAAACAATACTCTGCTTGTTTAATATCACTGTTTAAATAGTTATTTGCAAAGTTTTCAAAACGTCTTACCCAATCTTGTCTTGCAGAATTCTCTGATGACTCGAGAGATATGTCTAAACCATAGCCTTGAGCTGTAGAGCATGCATCCCATAGATTAGGAAATACTTTCATTGCATCAACTACAAGACCCGATGCAAAGATAGCAGATGGACCGTATTGTTTGATCATTTGCTTTTCATCAATCACTGCAGTATTTGGTGCCTGATTATAGTCTTTATCACCCATTGCAGATAAGAATGAGATACCTGAGAATGAATAACGATTCTCGAAGACATACTTTTCTACTTCATCCCAATCATCTACAATAATAGTATTTGATACGTTATGTCGAATACCTTCATCTGCACAAAGTTCTTCGTTTGTACCTGCAACAACCCAATGTTTTTGAGCAGTTTTAACAAGCTCTAGATGTTTTACACCAAGCAATTCATCTTTATACATTGAACCTTTATTTGGAATAATAGGATAAGAAATAACAACATCTGTGCCATTGGCAGACCATACTGATTCTTCAACCATATATGGATTTGATTTAATAATAGCTTGTGTAATCTCAGATTCTTTATTCATTTGAATATTACGAATGTATTTTGATGAATGCTCTGCATGGATTCCACTTGCTGTTTGAAGTAGAACTGATGCATTGCCTGATGGTTTTACACAAGTAGTACGAGCAGCAGGATTAATACCAATGATTTCAGCAACCATCTTATTTACCTTCTTAACAATCTTAGCGCCCTTTTCTAAAACTTTTTCATTAAACAAAACCTCAGGATTGTTCATCCAACCTGTAATTGATACACCGAGCAATGCTTCACGATCAAAGATTTTCTTTGATACTGGTGATAGGAATCTAAAGTCTGTATAACCAGCTTGTAGTGTACCAAGGATAGCGCCTGCACGACATGCTGTATAGAAATCTTCAGGAGTTTTACATAGACCACCATTGATCTCTGTAAGGTTACAACCTTGCCAACCGGACTCACCTTCGTATTGTGGATACATTCCAATCTCAACACAAGGGTTTGTAGTGTGTTCTTTTGAAGTTGTAAAGTAGAATCCTGGCTCACCAAACGATTTAACTGATTCCATAATCTTTGCAAACATTTCAGGAGTTGCTTCATCACGGACAATTACTGCAGAGTTGTTTGAACGACCACGCTGTGGGTTATCCATAAACCAATTACCAGTTTTAGCAGTCATCATCTCTTCATCTTCTGGAGAAAAGAGACAAATAGTTGCAGAACGGCGTACACCACCCGACAGTACAGCATCTGCTGCATGCATACAAATGTCATATACTGTAATAGGTCTAATAGGATTAGGTTCTTTAGAATCAATTACGAGATTCTGTAGAATTAATTCAATCTTATCTAGAGACTTACGTAAACCTTCTGGACCAGGCGCTTTAAAACCACCAGAAATTTTAGCACCTTTTGGGCGAATATGAGTAAGATCAAAGAATACTCTACGACCTTCATATTCTGGAAACTTACCACCACCAACAAAATAAGAAGATAGCAATACGTCTAATGCAGATGCCCAACCTTCGATTGAGTCTTCTACAATATAACCTTTTGCCTGTTTCGTTCTTTGTTGGATTTGTGGAAGTTTTGCGACATGGTGTTCTTGTACAGAAAATCCTGCACCAGCACCACAAAGGAGAATATAAAAATACTCTCCAAAAAATTCAGGTCTATCCGCATATGATGAGGTGCAATTATACATTCTCATTTGATGCTTCATAAGCTGTTCACCACCAAATTGTAAAGCGCGCTGAGCGCCAAGCACACGTTGTTCTTTATATGCAGAACGGGCTTCTTCTAAATATGGCCGTAGTTTCGATTCAAATTCTTCATAATTTCCTTCATGCATTTCTAATACACGGTCTACGGCTTCATCCCATGATTCATATCCGCCATTGCCTGTTTCTTTAAAACGCGAATAGCCTTCATAAAACTTGGTCTGAGACAAAAACTCACGTGTGTCTACGTTTGGTGTAGCCATTTGATACCTCGATATAAGATTGTTTTTTTATTTGTTGGTACTATTATATATTAAAACGCGTGTCTTGTAAACACTTATTTTAGTACCTAAGAGTAATATTTTATAGAAAAGTGTTTTCTAATCTTTAAAATACTTATAAATTACTTCTAATATATCATCGTACCTAGCAATTTTTTCCATCTCTGCTACTACTGCTTCTGTAATATCAGAGTGTTCACCAATACCCGCTGGATTTGCGAGGTATACTTCTACATTCATTTTATGAATTGCAATGTTACCTTTAGCATGTTCTTCTACTGCAGCTAACATATCGTCTCTCAAGTCTTGCATTATTTTTTCCTTGCTTTATCAATTGCTCTAGAACCAAACCAAAATGAAATGATAGCTGCAAAGATTGCCTTTGTATCTTCATCCCATAATAACTGAATTGCTTCAGAAAATTCGGTTCCCTTTTCAAGTGCTTCCATTAAAAGTGTAATTTCAATAGTAGCAAATAGTCCAAAGAACGCATAGGTAATTACTGGTCTTACAGATCTTTGCAATCCAGAGATAAACCCTGTTCCTTTGTTAATACTTATATCATGTTGAATCAGACGATCGTGCTCTTTGTCTGCACCCATCTGTTCGTAGACTTTAATTTCATGGTCATAGCCTTGAGCTCTCAGCTCGGCCATTGTCTTCATCTTCTCGATTTCATGCTTCTTATCTGCTTTGTCCTTAAACGAATCTGTAATCGCGGGTACAGCAGAGGAAGCAAATCCAATCAGTGATCCTAATATTGAAAGCATAATATCCTCTAGAAAGTTAATGTTGAATTTAAGTCAGTTGCATCTAGCATTTGAATAGAGACAGTACCAGAACTTGATTGTCTATTATTAATTTGACCACCAATATATGTTGGAACACCAGGAGTTGCATTAGATGCTACGTGAATCCACGTGTTTGCTCCAGTGCCAGGACTTGTTCCGCTAGATTTGACCCAAAACTTTGATCCTGCAGATGGGCTATAACGATACGCAACATAAAAATTGCTTAATCCACCAAACGCAGTTGATCCTAATGTAGTCTTTGCTCCTGTACCATTCCAAACGTCAGCATAACCTACGCCACTAGCATTATCTCCATTACGACTATTTAATGATACGGATTCTATTGCGGTGCTTTGGGATGCGTTATACACTCTAAAAACACCGGTGCCTCTGTGATTTGAGTTTCCGGAAAGTCCCTTGAACCAGTATACTGCTAGGAATTCACCATCGGGCAATGCCATTGTTGTAGGTCTAACTAACATACCATCAAATAGTTTTGAGTGCGTAGTCATATTCCACTGATAGGCGCTAGTATCATAATTTGTAGTAATTGTACCACCATCGCCGTACGCATCTACCATTGAAACTGTAGCATTTTGCCATGCAGTGCCATGTGTTGTAGGTTTGACTACTCCACCTGCTAATCCAATGTAGTTAATTGTTGTATCTTTTGATAGAATATTAATACCGTCTGTTGCTTTAAATGTATATGTAAATACTCCACCAGCAGAATCATTGTGTAATCCGGCTGCAACGTTACTCCATACTACCGTAGAAGAATTCGGTGTAAATGTAACAGTTCCAGCATCTGAATCTACCACTATGCTTTGCATAAGCGGATCAGCAGAATCTGATGCAGTACCAAGATACTTAATTGGTACACCTTCTGGATCAGCAGCTCCTATTGTAACAACTAAAGGTGTGGCGCTATCGTCAATTGAATAAGATGCTGCAGGTTCACCGACACCAGATCCGATACTATCAGCCCATGTTGGGGTTGTATTAACAATTGTAGCCGAATACCATCCAGTGCCATTGTAGATATACATACGGCTATTTGAGTTTACAAATGCCATACTTCCTTCTGTAGCAGTAGATAAAGGAAGATTGCCAATAGAATCGTATACGGTAAGAGAACCCCCACCTGAACCACTGGCATCATTAATTGTAGCAAGTGCGACGGAAGAAGTGTTTGTTACTACGGTTTTACCAAGAAACCTAGCCATTCTTCTATTAGGACTTCTAAATGGTGGCATTATCCTATGCCTTTTTCTTGATAATAGTCTCTAAACCGTTTCAGTAAAAGAGGTTTGCCTTTTTTCTTACGACGATCGTGTACAGTTTTTGGTTTAAATCGAGGACCCATGGCAGTAGTTGCTGGATTAGGAATCGCAGAAGTATTTACTGTTGGTTCTTCTTTTATATTTTTCATAATATTTCCTTAATACCAGATTTGAGAGTTTCCGGAAGCACCACCTCCGCCGCCTCCGCCTCCGCCAGCAACATCAGAAGCTATGCCACGAGCATACGTAAATCTGCTTCCAACTTCAAT
>Ga0181379_1001259_pt1 | contig 11969 bp, 4 predicted proteins | sample 2SPOviralmetaG_FD_130115 | JGI IMG/M metagenome (GOLD analysis project Ga0181379, IMG submission 130115) | Marine viral communities from the oligotrophic San Pedro Time Series (SPOT) site, San Pedro Channel, CA, USA - 2 SPOT_SRF_2009-07-10 | ecosystem: Environmental > Aquatic > Marine > Strait... | reverse complement strand
TTACCTACTTTTAAAATAGATAAAAAAGGTGGCGTAATTAATTTTAGTTCTGGAGCTGGTAATAAGTCAGTTGTATTAGAATATGTTTCTGACGGTATGGAAAATGGAGATGATTCATTGGTAACTGTCAATAAAATGTTTGAAGAGTTTTTATATTCTTATATAACTTACTCTATATTAAACACAAAACTAAACGAGCCAGAGTATATTGTTAATAGATACAGAAAAAGCAAATCAGCATTACTTAGAAATGCCAAGATAAGAATGAGTAACATTCACCCAGGAAGACTACTTATGAATTTAAGAGGTCAGGATAAGATTATAAAGTAATATGCAATTAAATAGTTTTTTCTTCAAAGGCATAATGAATAAGTCTAGTGACGAAAGGATACTACCTCCTGGAGAATATGTAGACGCATTAAATGCCAGGCTTGGTTCAACAGAAGATTCTGAAATAGGAACTGTAGAAAACACTAAGGGCAACACAAAAATAACCAACATCACTAATCAAGGAGTGGCATTAAGTGCTAATGCTGTTTGTATTGGTTCATACGCAGATGAAAGTGATGAAACTATTTATTGGTTTGTAACTGACCCTTCAGTAGTTGACTTAATTATTTCTTTCAATGTAAAAACATCTGTTACTATATACCACATTATATCTACTAGTGTATTAAACTTTAACCCAAGTAATTTAATAACAGGGGTTGAGTTAATAGATAGGTTTTTAATATTTACAGATAATTTAAATCCACCTAGAAAAATAAATGTAGATAGGTCTTATGATTTTCCTGTTGGTGGAGTAGACCAAATAACAGAAGAAGAAATTAATCTTATAGTTAAGCCACCTATTAGCCCACCTACTTTTACTTTGTCTAGTGCTGATAATGACGACCAAAGTTTTTTTACAGACAAGTTTATTTCTTTTGCTTATAGATTTAAGTATGAAGACGGAGAGTACTCTGCGTTATCCCCATTTAGCCTTCCTGCTTTTGAGCCTGAAAACCCTGATTTAGTTGAGGTCGATTTTAACACTATTAAGAATGAATCAATGGTTAATGCATACAATGCAGCAACTGTGTTTTTTAATACGGGCTCTAATTTAGTCAAAGAAATAGAAGTTTGTTACAAAGAAAGTTCAAGCACTGTTATTAAAGTAATTGACAAGTACAGTAAGTCTGACTTAGGTTGGGCTGACAATTCAACACAATCTATATTTTTCAGAAACAAAGAAGTATTTAGAGTATTATCTGCTAATGAAAGTTTAAGGCTGTATGACAATGTTCCATTAAAAGCAAAAGCCTTAACTAGTTCTGGAAACAGGTTAATGTTTGGTAATTATGTAGATGGATACGATATGAAGTCTGCTGACGGAAATGACGTTAAACTAGATTATGTTACAAGTTTAGTTGCTAATCCTGCAGTAAGATTAGACGACAATGAAAATGAAATTATTTTAAGTGTAGATGGTGAGTTTGTTTCTTCAGATTATCAAGTTTTAAATGGTAGTGCTACGCCAAGCACAGTAAGTGTAGATAATTCAAAAGGTGTTTTTACTTTTGAAGATACGTTGGGTAATCCTGTTAATTTTTTACAGGGAGATTTTATAACTTTCAATTGTGAACTTAAGAGTTACGCAACTGGCGGTAATATATATAACCAAAATGCTTCTGTTTTAAATTTAACCAGACCAACAGGTGGTTTCACATTAAGCATAACCTCTACTGTTCAACTTACCAATACTTATGGAGATTTAGCGTCCTTTGTTGGTAGCACTGATTTTGAAAACTTAATTGGAACAGGATTAGCTACAGCAACACCCGTTTACAAACCGTTTAGTGACGCATCAACAGGAACTACAGCAACAGATTTTATTAATAATAGTGTAATAAGTAGCCCCGCTACTAATAGTGTGACTAGTAGTGCAGCAACTCCTGTAAATTCAGCTGTTCCTGATGCTGAAGCTGCAGGGTCAACACCAGTGTCTCCTCCTTATCCAGCAGGCCAAACAGGATTATTAGAAGCTTTTAATATTGCTACACCAACTCAAGTTACTATACAATCTTTAATGATGGTATACGAAACAGGGTCCACAAAATCATTTGAAGGTTTTGAGTTTTTAAGTGCAAATTTTTCATTTGACTCAAAAAGAAACAAAGAGAGCTTACATAGTAACAGAGACTATGACTTAGCTATGGTTTATATGGATGACTATGCAAGGTCAAGTACTGCTTTAGTAAGTTTAGATAGCAGTATTAATGTGCCTGCTTCTAATTCTACATTAATAAACAAAGCACAAGTAAATATACCAGTTAGCCAAAAAGCTCCTTCTTGGGCTAAATATTATAAGTTTGCAATCAAACCATCTAAATTAAATTACGATACTATATTTATTATTAGAGCCGAACCAGACTTGGATGATAGTACTCAGTTTTGGTGTCAACTAGAAGGGGAAACCGCCCAAAAAATTGTTGAAGGAGAAACATACACTGTGAAAAGAGATATTGATGGCGCTAAAGTCTCTTATGTAGAGGCTACTTGTTTGGCTAAAAGTACATCTCCAAATATAGATGACCAATCTGCTACTTACCCGGGACCTGGGGTGTATGCTAAGTTTTCTCCTGGAAACGAATACAGAATAGATGAACCCGGTAAAGTAAATGAAAAAGGAATTAATAAAGAGAAAAACTCAATAGTTGCTAGCAGAGGTATTGACGCTACGGTTTCTTTGGTTAGTAGTTTTTCAGAAACAACAATTGAAGAAGGAACTAATGTAACAATTAAAATAACTTGTGAAAGACCAGAGGCTCAAATAACATACACCACTAATCCAGAAAACAAAAATAAATTTAGCGAATTAAATATAACTAGAACAGCTAATAAAACTTATTCTACTGGAGGTAGCCTTCAAGGAAATTTACAATTGATGGTTAATGATCAATTTGTAAATAGTCAAAACTTCTTTCCTTCTAGTAGTGTTAATTATGCTGGTAATCAAGGAGAAAAATTTAGATTTAGATTAACAACTGACCTTATTAAAAATGACGATACACCGCAGGTACCTGATGTAGATTCTCAAGATTACGGAATTCACCAAGTGAGTTTTAATACTCAAAACGAAAACGGAAATCCTCAACAAGCTCTTGGAATTAAGTCTAATTTTAGGATGAGAATTGGAACTACTACTCAAGGAAAATCTAAAGTTTCTATAAAGGTTAAATTAAGCAATATTCCAGATGGTTTGTTTGTTTTAGAAACAAATGGAGAAGATGCTCCAGATGATTTTTATTACGAAGGAAATGAAGTATTTAACATAAACGGTGACTTACACGATGGTAACTTGCAGGATCAAAACAATTGGGCTTTTTATGACAATGCTCAAAACAATTCTTATAGGTCTTCACAGGGGTTACCTGCCTCACAATTTTATGGTGGAAACTTAGCACTCACTAGCACAGGAGGAACAGGCTTAACTGCTGCTCCTTTTTCTGTTGGTGACATAGTGAATGTACAACAAACTAATTTATCGCCAACCAATCCACAATACAATGGTCAACATACAGTATTAGAAAAACCAGACGCTAATACCATAGTGTTAGATGTGGCATTTGGAGCTTCTACTCCTGTTGAAGGAGGGTCAGTTAATGCAGATGCAATTGTGCTTACTAACTTTTTTAACTGTTACTCTTGGGGTAATGGTATGGAAAGTTGCAAGATTCAAGACTCATTCAAAGAAGATGCTCTTAATATTGGTGAAAGAGTATTTACTTTATCTGAGGGTGAGTTTAGACAGAAACGAAGAAACGCTTCTATTACTTATAGTGGTATATATAATGATGAAACTAAACTAAACAGAACTAACGAATTTAATTTAGGTATTCTAAACTTTAAGGATTTAAATGAAGACTTTGGTAATATAGAACTACTTAAGGCAAGACAGAATGATTTATTAGTATTACAAGAGGATAAGATATCTTATGTTTTGGTTAATAAAAACGTGCTTACTTCAGCTGACGGTTTATCTAATGTCACATCAACACCTACTATTTTAGGTAATCAAGTAGCTCGTTTAGAAGAATATGGCATTAGTCACAATCCAGAAAGCTATGCAGAATTTGGGTATGATAAGTATTTTACGGATGCCAAGCGTGGTGCAGTAATTAAATTAAGCGGTAGCTCTTATTCTAATGAATCACTAGAGGTTATATCCCAAGCCGGAATGAGGTCTTACTTTAGGGATTTATTTATAGAAGATTTTAATACTCAAAAAATAGGAGGATACGATCCTTATATGAATGAGTATGTGTTAAGTAGCAACAATAGAACATTACCAATAAAGCCTCAAGTTCTAAATTGTGGGTCAGAACTAGAGTTCAATAACCAAACAGAAAGCTTTACTTACACCGTTAAGCTAGGTGCTTCTATGGGAACTACGGATATTGATTACAATGTAACCAGTGGAGACATAAACATATCAGTTACTTACAATGGTGCCAATACTAGTTCAGGAAGTGTTACAGGAGTCGGAACTTTTCAGTTTGACAAAAACATACCTTCTATTGAAACTGCTGTTGTTACAGTGGCTGTATTGGGGGTATCTGCAAATTATTCAATTACTGCTCAATGTCCAAATGCAGCTGTCATTAATGTATATCAAATATGTTTAAATAGCGAGTTTATAGGATTAGCTCCAACCATACATAATCAATATGAATGGGCTTCTAGTAATTTAACCCCTTCTGTGTCTAGCCCACTTATTAACCAGCCTGTAACCTTTACCAATGTATCAACAGGTGCGGGTGTTGGGACGCAAAGAGTAGCTCAGTACCAGGTATATGCTTCTCAAGTAGCTATTGGAACTACACCAACTCCAGAAGCGGTTGTTACAGTTAGGTCAGCTAAAATTGGCTCTGACTCATTTGACTTCAATATTAATAACGGAAATAGATTATTGCATTTACTAAGTAATACTACTTACGCCAATACACAATCAGGTATTATTTCTTTGTTATCTGCTAGCAATAATTTAACTATATCTAACACTTCAAGCGGTGTGTTTGAAGGTTCTTTTAATTATGCTAATCCAGACTCAACCCCAGCTAACTACACTAACTTGTACTTAATATACGACTACAGAAGTTCAACTCAAGTTAATTTATCTTTTGGATCAACAGAAAGTACGGTTTGCGACGGCTTGGGAACATTAGGGCCATACTTTATAGATGCGGCAGTTCCTTCAGAAGCAACATCTATTTATAATGACGCTGCAATGACAGTACCTGCACCTTCTGGTTATTATTTATATGTTAATCCAAATCCAACAGTAGTTGACACGTATTGGTTAAGACAAGATGAAAATGGAAGAATTGTTCAAGTAAGTGAATGTTCAAGTTAAATTATGGCAGAAGTAACCTTATCATATAGCCCAGCAGTAAAAGGATGGCCTTCCTTTTATTCATTTATACCAGAGTATACTCAAGGTATGAACAACTATTTATATACATTTAACAATGGTCAATTGTATAGGCATAACACAAACCCTTTAAGAAACAACTTTTATGGGGTGCAATATAACACCACTATTAAAAGTGTATTTAATAAAGGACCGCTAGAAAATAAATTATTTAAAACACTTATTTTAGAATCCGATGCTCCTTGGTCAGCTACTTTAGCAACTGACTTACCTCAAGTAGGTAGTATTGCAGATACTTATTTTGAAAAGAAAGAAGGAAATTATTTTGCTTTTATCAGGTTTCTAGAAACAGATATCAATTTATTAATGAGATATGCTAATGGAATAGCAAATGTAGCTACTGTTGATGCTACCACACCTGCTGCAACTACACTAACTTTTGCTAGTTCGGTAAATATAGGCAGTATTATTAGTATAGGAGATATGGTTTATTATGGGTCGACCCCATCATTAGGCGGTGTTGTAACAGGCGTTAGTAGTCAAGTCATTACTATAGACACAACAATAGCAGGTGCAAGTGCACCTAGTAATGGAGACTTTATACTATATGTTAAGAATACAGTAGCAGAATCTCACGGTGTAATGGGACATTACTGTGAGTATGAACTAACTAATACTTCAACTTCTAAAGTAGAATTATTCTCCGTTGGCTCAGAATCAATGAAAAGTTTCCCGTAATTTAGTATATTTGCATATGGATCCAGCTACAATGTTAATTATAAGCGGAATCACTAAAGGTGCAGGTGCCCTTTTTAGCCTAGGTCAAGCATCTAGAGCTAAAAGTGATTTGAAAACCGCTACAGATCAAGCTCAAAAATATATAGACAAAGCATATCAAAGCGCAGACGTAAACACTCAAAGAATGAGAGCTATTGATACTAGTTTGTATGATACTGCTAGTGAACAAATAAGCCAAGACTTATCTACTGTATTAGATGTTACTGCGGGTGAAGACCCAAGATTGGCTGCAGCTCAAGGAAGTAGACTAGCACAACAGTCTGCGAAACAAAGACAATCTTTGGAGATGCAGAAAAGAAAAGATATTCAAGATTTAGAAAAAGATATTGCAGAAGGTGAACAAGCTAGACTAGGTAGAATACAAGCTTTAGACGTAGCTCAAGCACAAGGTTTTCAGCAACAAGCTGCTGAAGCACAACAAAGAATGACTCAAGGAAGGCAACAAGCTTTACAAGCTCCAGCATCTTTAATAGGGGATTACACAGGGATGATAACAGCAGGTGTTTCTCCAATGCAGATTCAAAAAGGGTTTGAAGGAATGTTTGCTGGCAGTCAGCAAGCTGGAGTATCACCAATTACTTCTCAGTTAGGAGCGCAAAGTCAATTATTAAATCCTAACTATCAACAACCATTAAATACATTTGGACTTTCTTTAACGGGTCAGCAGGTAAATCCAATATTAGCAGGACTAAAATTATAAGAATGGCAGCACCAGGATTAGGTTATGTAAAGAGAGATGTTGAAAAGACTACCGTTGATTGGGGAGCAATTAGTGGTGGCTTAACTACAGCACTAGGTGGAGCATTTGCTGCAGGTGAAAAACAAAAAGCAGAGACAGATTTAACTGACCAAACTATGGCGGGAGAAATTCAAAAACTTCCAAAAGGAGTTACTCCAGACCAAAGTAAATATTTTTCATCAGCTATACAAAACATTGGTGATGCCAATCAAAAAATAAAAGAGCAGTATGATAATGGTGAGATAAGTGCTACTCAATATAAAATTGCAGTAAACTCTTTAAATACTCAATACCAAATATTTAAAAACAACGCTGCTAATTATCAAAATTCATATGAGGGTTTTATTAAGAAAGTAACTGACGGAAAAAGTGGAGCTACTACACAATTAGTAGCTACTTGGGTAGATCAAATGGCTGGTATGAATAAATCAGTTAGATGGAATCCAGAAACACAAATATTAGAGTCTGTTTATATAGGAAATGGAAATGAAGCAGTTAGCCCGGTTTCAAACGATTTGAGTTTAATGAACTATTACAATACTGCTTTTGACAATGACTTGATTGTAAAAGGAAAACAAAGGTTTGGTCAAATGGTTTCTTCTACCGAAGGTATTGAAGGTGACTTAACATATAGTAAAGGTTATAGAAAAAACAAAGCTTTTCAAAACTCTTTAACAGATTACGCTAGAGCAAGTGTTGCTGCTGACAAAACAGGAATAGACGCTGCTGAATATTTAGCTGCTGAAAAAGGATATAAATTAGTTTCAGGAGTGCCTCAAAACGAAAACGAAATACAGGTAATAAATAACACGAATGGCATACCAGAAGTAGTAGACATTGAGAAGTATCAAAAATTAGCTGTTGATGGATTTAAAGAAAGTATTTTAGTTTCTTTAGATAATACCTACAAACAAAAAGAAGGAGCTGCTCAATATGAAACAGACTTTACAACTAATAAAACCATTGTTATGGGGTTAGTAGGTAAAGCTAATAGTGTAAATGAATACGTGAACCATTTAGACCAATTTAAAGCTGACACTTACACTAGTAGAGATGAACTATCTAAATCTTCTCAGACTTTTACTGTAAAAGATGCAGATGGGATAGACCAAGAAATTAGTGCTGCTGAATACGTAGCGTCAAGACCTGAGGCAACTTTCTTTGAAAAAGATGAAAAAGGCCAACCTAAACCTGTAGTATTAAAAACTTTTGAAGACTTCTTTAGTTATGCTAATGAAGCAGCTGGAATAAGTCCTGAAAAACTATCTGCTTTTAAGAAAAGAGAGAAAGGTAAAAAGTACTTTATCGAAAACGGAGAAGTAAAATTTGATACTCCTGCAACCATAGCAGAAAAAAGAAGACAAGGTATTGCTTTACCTAAGTATATTGAAGGAAATATAATAAGTCAAACTACTACTACTACCGACACGCCTAGTATTAATATACCTACATCAAGTGCTGCTGGTTTAATTGTAGACCAAAGCCTTGGACAACCTACAGGAACTAGTGATTCTTCTTTTAAACAACAACAAGAAGAAATTAGGAAGCTACAAATGCAAGCATTAGCAGAACAAGAAGCTTCAAAAGGAGCGACTTCTAAAGTAAAACCACCTTTAATTAAGTATAGAACTAAATACAATTACTAATGGAGGATGAATTAATACTAAGCGACCAAGATAGAATTAAGCTAGACGAAATTGTTTCTCAAATGATTCAAAACAATGAGTCTGATGAATCAATTCAATTTGTTGTTGAAGACTTTAAGTCTAAGTATGGCGTAAAAAAAAAAGATTCAGATTTACCTTTTCAGGAGGAAGTTACGGAATCTATTACAGAAGTGGAAACTCCAGATACTTCTTTGGTGTCTTCGGAAAACGTAATAATTAAAGAAGAACCCACCGAAGAAAAGGATACTTTAATAGAAAGAACATTTGGAAAAAATACAGTAACTGATTTCTTAGGAGATATGTATAGGGCTGGGGTGTCAGGTTACCAACAAGGGCAATCTGTTGATGAAGCTCTTGAAGTTTTATCTAAAGGGTCTAGTGTTTCAGACCAAGACATTGAAGAATACCTTGCAGCAGTTCAAGAAACAGGCCCATATACTGAGTCTGATGAAATGAAAGATTTCTATAAGACTTACAATGAAGAAGGTCAGGGTATTTTTGGCGTATTAAAAGGTCTTTTTAATAACCCAAGTATACTTCCAGAAGTTTTAGTTTCTTCTGTTGCTTCTATGATTAATCCAGCTACTATTGCTGGGGGAACAGCTGGAGCAGGAGCTGGAGCAGCAACAGGTGCTGCCGCTGGCGCTATTGGTGGTCCACTTGCTGCTTTTACTGCTGCAGGTGGGGCATTGTCTGGTTTTTTTGGTGGGGCTACTACCACTTTAGAAACCGCAATGACATTTAATGAATTACTTAGAGAGGAATTAGGTGATAAAGAATTCAACAAAGAAAATGTAAAAGCTGTATTAAACGACCCAGAAAAACTAAGTAGTCTTAGATTTAGAGCAGTAGGTAGAGGCGCAACTATTGGTGCTATTGACGCTATGACCGCAGGTGTGGCTGGTAGAGTAACTAAAGGGTTGGTAAAAGAAGGCGTTAAGAAAGCGATAGCCGGTGGAGTAGGTGGAGCCGTAGAAATGGTTGGTGGTAGTTTAGGTGAGGTTGGTGGTAAAGCTGTAGCTGGTCAAGAAATGGATGTAGCTGATATATTTTTAGAAGGCGCAGCAGGATTAGGGTCTGCTCCATTAACAGTAGGAGCTAAACTTCTTTCTAGAAATAAACCAACTTATAAATTAAATGGTGAAAATGTCACTAAAGAATTTATGTTAGGTTTTGTTAATCAATTGTCTGATGAAAACATAAGTAGTGGAAGTGCTAAAATAGAAATAAATAACGATCCTGAAGTAAAAGGAATGTTAGAAAGTAGACTTGAAGAATATAGCCTAGATAAAGACATTCCCGCTAACATTACTAATCCTGAAACAAGGACTAAATTAGTTGATTTAGAAAAAGAAAGAAAAAGCTTAGAGAACAATACAACTCAATCTGCAAAAAATAGAGTAATAGAAATAGATAACCAAATTAAAAACTTACAACAAGATGCCATTCAAGAGCAAGAAACAGGAGATATACTTGATGCTGAACCAGCCGAAAGTGTACAAGAAGTGGAAGAAGAAGTACGGGAGCCTTCTATCGAAACGGAAGAAGAGGTAGTAATAAAAGACTCCCAGATTCCAACAAGCAAAGAAATATATACCATCGAAACAGAAGAAGGAGAGGGAGTTAGAACCGTAGAGATAACTATTAATAAAGATGGAAGTAGAAGTGTAGTTCAAAAAGTAGATGGCAATGTAGCTTCATCTGATAACATACCCCCGGCCAACACTTTAAATAACAATGAATATATAGAGGGGTCGTTTGGGTCTATAGTTGGAGAGCCTCAAATATTAGCAATGGAAGAGGTTATGAATCCTAAAATGAAGGATAAATTAACTACCAAACAAAAACAAGAATTAGGTATAGAAGAAGCTCCTAGTTTGCAAACTGTAGAAGAAGATATTATCATATACAAAGGAACGGGTGGTAAAAGAGATGCTGCTGGTAATTTAAAAACCAGACACCCTGGTGCTAAAGGTTCTTTCTTTAGTGCGGATAAAAACATAGCAGAGACCTATAAAGGAGAAGGTGAAATTGTTGAAGATGTAATTCCTGCTGGTGCAACAATAGAAGAAATAGAAATAGATACTAAAGGATTGACTCCTGAACAATTTAATAAAGCAGAAGAAGATGCCATAAATGCATCTGAAGCAGATGTTGTTAAACTTACCACTATTGAGAACAGAGGCAAAGGAACAATGAAAGAAGTTCAATACATTGTAAAGAAAAAACCTATCCTAGATGTCAAACCAGAAGAAGCGTTAGGAGATGTTTTCTTAGCTACAGGTAAGAAAATAAAAGATACTATAAGGGCGGTTAAAAGAAGATTATTTACAGCACGTAGGTTTTTGCCGAAAGTTTTTTATGACATAATAAAAAATAAAGATGCTCAAATTCAAGGGGATATGGACGCTGTTGCTAACCTTAATAGAGATTATAATAAAATTATAGAATCTGTAAAAGACCCAAAAGAAAAAGCAGAACTAGAAAAAACAGCAGATAAATTATTAAGAGGCGAGGAAGTAGAGATAAGAGAAGATTTAAGAGAAGTTATTACATCTATGAGAGAAATGGTGGATGATTTGTCTAGAAAACTTTTACTTGATCCAACAATTTCTCCTGAGTCAAAAGCAAAAATCGAATCTAACTTGGGTAGTTATTTAACTAGGTCTTATAAAAAATATGATAGTAAAAACTGGAAAACTCAAGTTTCAGATGATGTTTTAAACTCAGCAAAAGAATATTTAAGAGAACAACAAAAAAGAAAAAATCCAGAAGCGACTGATGAAAGAATAGAAGAATTAGTTGAGTTAGATATTCAAGATATATTAGAAGGAAAAGAAGGTAGTAACTTTATTTTTGGTAAAGAGGTTAAGGGAAAAGACGTTAAATCTATGACGGGCAGAAAAGACATACCAATAGAAATAAGAATGTTGATGGGTGAATATACTGATGTGGCTCAAAACTTTGCCAAGTCAATTATAAAACTTTCTTCTCAAACTAACACCTCTCAAATGCTGAGAGATATAAGGAATGTTGGGTTACAGACTGGAATATTAAAAACAGAGGACCAAAGAACTAAAGAATTTAATACAGAAATAAAATCAGAAGGATCAAAATCTTTTGAAGAAATAGCAGGCTTATATACCACGCCTGAAATAGCAGAAGAATTTAATAGAATGGTTGAACAAAAGCCAGAATCTGCTTTGTTAAATATTTATTTTAATATAGTTGGAGCAAATAAGTATATGAAAACTATATTATCTCCAGCTACTCACGCAGTAAACTTTGTAAGTAATATGGGTTTTGCTGCGGTTAATGGATATGGTGACGTAAGAGAATTAAAAAATGCCTA
>Ga0181379_1001258_pt1 | contig 11994 bp, 13 predicted proteins | sample 2SPOviralmetaG_FD_130115 | JGI IMG/M metagenome (GOLD analysis project Ga0181379, IMG submission 130115) | Marine viral communities from the oligotrophic San Pedro Time Series (SPOT) site, San Pedro Channel, CA, USA - 2 SPOT_SRF_2009-07-10 | ecosystem: Environmental > Aquatic > Marine > Strait... | reverse complement strand
ATAATATTGAAGTTCTTCTGCAGATTCAGCAGCTCCTGTTCCAGCAAATGAATTACTAAAAAACATCTTTTCAATATTAAAATCAGCACCTCCTGCAAATCTTAAATCTAAACCGCTACCGCCTGTGTTCCAACCAGATGCAAGGTCATATACTCCATATATTGAAAAAACTTCACCTGCGCCTGATGTTGCATTTTCTTTAGGAAAGTTTAAAGTTCTTGTCGTCTTAAAACTTTGACTATCAAAAACACTATTTGGAATATGGAAATAGTTTTCTCTAAGACTATATTCGTAGTTTTTTCTAAACCATTTTACTGCTCTTTTTATAATGTTTATTATTTCAGCTTGTGGCAAATTAAGAGGTACCATACATGCCCCTGTTATTTCTGAACCAATTTCATTTAAGAATTCAGTTAAACAACCAGCGCTATAATCTCTACCTTGGCTTAAATCTATATTATCGCCGCTTCTAATATCACTCATTTTTAATTAATTTTTTTACTTGTTATTATTTCAGTACCGTCAAATTCTGCTTCTTTGCCTATTTGACCATGTCTAAATATTCCTCCAATCATTTTACCTTTAAATACAGAATCCCACTGAAATACATAACCGTTTTTAACTTCACATGTTTGGTTAACATAACATGATTCTACTTTACTACCCTCTACTGATGTACCTTGATATAAATTACACCTTAATAAAGTAGCATTACTAACCTGACTTCTAAAAATATCACAAAAGCTTAAAGAACCTTTAAGTTCACAATCTACAAAATCATAATTACTTAATTCAAAACAGTATGGTAATTTACCACCACTTACCTGTACTCTACTAATATCACTATCATAATTTATGTTACCTTCTTCTAAACCACCATGACTAATTAATTGTACAACCTCCATTAATATTTTAGGCCAATACATGTCTATTATTTTTTCATTATCTTTTAAATCAACATAGAGATTAATTCTAGGATAATGTTCTTTTAACTTTCTCCAATCTTTTAATATTTCAGTAAACTTATGATTTTTATTAAGAATTTTTTTAAGTTCTATATAATTTAAGTCAGTATATTTAGTTTGATTAGCAATTGACCAAAGTTGTAATAAAAAACGATCTAATAAATATAAAATATTAGTAGTTTTCTTTTCATAGTCCTTTCCGCCAATATATCTAAATTCTAGATAACCTTTTTGTAATTTTTCAAAGTTAACTCCATAATATTTTTCTTTAGGAAAGTGAAAAACATGCCCATTAATATTTTGCCCATCATAATAATTATAATCAATTTTAGGCATAATCCATTTTACAGACTTTGCATATACGTTATTTTCTCTATTTGGAAATAACTTATAAACTTCAGTCTCATTAAATCCTAAAACAAATTTAAGAGAATCAATTTTAGAAATTAATCCAGGTTTTTTTGTTTTTTTAGAATCAAAACTTAAGTTCAAGTGAATTGAACATTTATCAGTAGTATAACCGTTTTCTTGAATCCAACCTAATACTTTTATTATAGTATTTCTTGCAACACTATAAGGAATAGGAGCAGTAATAAGTTCTATAAGACCTTTCCCGCCACTCATGTCAGGTTCTAATTTATATTCATCCTTAGTAGGAACAAAGTCACTATGTGCCTTGTCCTCTAATCTGATCTTTTTACCTAATAATAGAGCAAACTCCTTTTGAACATCTTCAAGACTCTTATCAGAATAAAATTCAAATTCTATTCCGACAAGAGAGTCTTGTAAAATATCTTCTTTACCTTTATGTTTTGTAATTTGATATGTTAACATGCAATATAAAATAAATTATTTATTTATATATCACATTTATTTATTACCTAAATTATCCCTTAGGTAATTTTAAGAATATCTTCTTAGTATCTTCCTCAATTTTAGTAATTAAAACAGTAATAGTTTGTTTAGGCTTATATGATTTTATTTTATCTTCGCCAATTTCACTAACATGTAATAGTCCAACTACTCCTTCTTCTAACTCCACAAATAAACCATAGTCTTTACAAGTTTTTACAGTAGCTTCAACCTCTGAAGGTACTTTAAATTTCTTATTAATTTCTAACCAAGGGTTTACTTCAACATCTTCTCTTTGAGTCAATGTTATTTTACTATCTGAAATAATATCTTTAACCTTAAATTTAATTTCTTCTCCAGGTTCAATTTCTCTATTCTTGTGTCTAGTTAACGTATCACCGTCTAAATCATTAACATGAATCATGCCAGTTAAACATTGTGAGAATTCACAGAAAACTCCATATTTTGCAGAGCCTGTAACACTTCCAGTAATATATTCACCTGCGGTTTCTTTTAATTTTTCAATAGCATCAGGAATTAATGTTTTAAGATATGCTCTATGAGAAACTACCATTATTTTTCTTTCTTTAGAAAAACTAACTGGCACTACATAAATTTCTTGACCTACTATACTCTCAAAATCATGTAATTTATTAATGCCCGCAAGACTACCTGGCATAAAACAATCAATACCTTTTACGCTGACCATGTATCCGGCAGCAGATAACATTCTATTAACCGTACCTACCCATGCAGTATCTTGTTCTTCAATTGCATTAAGCATTTCCTGAAAAGTAGCCTGTTTAGTTCCTTCACTAACACTACCCATAATAGGTTTTCTATCATCATCCATTAATGACGTAATAATAACACTTACCTCTTCTCCAGGCTGCATGTTTTTAAATTCATCGTCTTCCTTTTCCAAATTAACATAAACAAGTTGTCTGTAGCCAATATCTACACTCGCTGTCATATCTGTAATAGCAAATACTTTACCAGTATATGCTGATCCATACTTAATATGAGTTAAAACATTATTTTCTTCAATATGTCCTACCATTTTATTATACATTTCCTGAGCATATGGTTCTCTACTGTATACTTTATGTTTTGGATCTACTACTTTAATGTGTGGGTTTGGGGTTCTTAAAATCTTAGGACATGTTGACTCATATCCATCCCAATCGAAATTGCCGTCTTTGTCAAAAAATTCAGCATTTTGTTTTTCTATCATTTTTATTTTTTTAAAGGTTAAAACTTATGGTTTATATATCTATTAATTTATTTTAACTGATGGTGGAGGTATAGGTGTACCTGGTAAATCAGCAGCAGGTACTTGACCAGTTGGTGTAGCCTGTGTCACAGGTACAATATCTCTAGTAACATCCGGATGGACATCAATTGTAATATCAGCTCTTTTAATCTGATCATTGATTTCTTTTGCTAAATCTGGCATTACATCCTTTTCAAGCCAATCTATTATATTTTCAGAAAGTTCCTTTGACATTTGCCTTGAAAACTCTCTCCATGTTTCTTTTTTAATTTTATCAATAGATTCTCCAGGGGCAGGTCTATTTAATGTTATATAGTCATCTAAATTCTTTTGTGCAGCATAAATACCAGCAGGTGGAGTTATTAACTGATCTGTTTTATGTTCTATTCTCGTTGATTCTATTGGAAATTTATCATCTCTAAGAATACTCTCCCCTCCTTCTAATCTTAACCTAAGTGCTGTTCTTTTTATAATACTTCCAAATATTTGTTTTAATCTTGCTTCTAATTCTAAATCTATTAATGCCATTTTTATTCTGTTTTACTAATTTTACTTAATTCTGTTCCATTTAACGGTATAGTTGGAGGAGTTGTCGGTGCTCCTAAATTTCCAAGGTGTGTATGTGTATTAAATAACGCTTGAAAAGTATTTCCTTTAATTACTTGTTCAAGTGCAATCTCACCAAGTTCTATTTTTGGACTATTAACGTGTACCTTTTTACCTTTAACTTCCACGTCTCCGTCTGTGAATATTTCAACCTTACCTTCTTGATCAGTATGGATATGTATTTCACCTGTTTGTTTTACATTTATAAAAGGCTCTGTTTTAATACCATCACCCATTGAAACTATTAAACCTTCATTCGGCTCATAATAGATTCTAAATTTATTATCAACATCATATACAATTGATTGTGCTTTAACAGCTTCCTCAGCGCCTAGTGCTTCTAATATTTCTGTTTTAAATGTATTTCTATCGTTGCTGTTAATTGTATAAGTATATTCAGGGTGATAAATATCTCCATTGTCAAATTTAACAGAAACAATATCTCCTAATTTTGGAGTAGAATAAGTTCCTATCATATTACTATTTGACGATGTTGCCCATGGGATAGAGCCAGCGGGTATCTTGTCAAACTTGCCATATACCATCACCCTACACCTACCCTCAAGTAGAGGATCAGCAGTATCTACAACCTTACCTAACCAATGAGTGTCCCTTAAATTATCTTTATACAGTTCTTCAGCCTTCATATATTATATATTACTTTAATCCTTTGACCATATTCTTAAAACTTCTTCTATATCTTCACGATAATTTAAGTAAAATTGTAAATCTTCAGGAGACTGCATAGTTTCCCCACATACTATTCTTTTTGCAAATTCTCTTATTTTAAGATTAACCTTTGATCCCATTAATTATTAATATTACCTAACTGCGTATCATTTTCAGAACTTCTAGGCGGGTTAACATTATCAGCACCTAATGGATTTTCATTAGGCGTTGTAGGAAGTATATTTTCAGAAACCAATGGTTCTTTCTCTAGTGAATCTTCAAATATCTTAGTAGATTCCAATGATATTTCAGGTGGTGGACTTGCAGGGTGAATGTTTTCTCCAACTGGTCTTCCTATATTTTCAGGCTCTCTACTTGGGTCTTCTCCTTTTACTAATGGCCCAATAGCATTTATGGATCCAGAATTCATTACGTCTTGTATTTTTGAAAGTGCATTTGCACCATATACGTTTCCTAATAATAATCCATTTTTAAAGTTTTCTACTCCTCTTTCTAAGGCAGCCTTTCCAGCAGTAAGAGCTTGTTCACCGGCTTCTGTTCCAGCCTTTAGTGCAGCTTTTTTAAGTTGTTCTGTAATGTCTCCATCAAATGGACTGAAAGGATCTTCAGGTTCGCTATGATTATAATGTGTCAAATATTCCATTTCTGTCATCCTTGATTTTTTAAAGTTTATTTTTAACTTATGTTTAACAGGCGTACTCATATCATTGTTGGTAATTTCACCAAAGAATTGTGCAGCATTGTCCCAATCAAATCTACAACTACCAAATCGAGTTATGAACCTAGGCCCTAATCCCTTTGATTTCCAATCAAGTTGATCAGAATTAAGCCTATCCTCTATCATGTTAATAGCGCCTCCTTGTATATCCATTTTTTTTGAATCTAAATATGCTTTTCTTTTTTTAGCATCCATACCCTTAACTGCCTGTAATTCACCTAATGCACCTGCAGCCTTTGTCATATTACTTTCACTACCAATAAACGGTACAAAATTTCTTATTTCTTGAACATGAACATATAAATCAAATTTTCTTAAATTACTAGGTAAAACCTCTACCATTCTAGTAGTGTCTAGGCACACGTTCTTGTAAATGTCAAATATACCTGCAATCGTAAAGTCCAATGTTTCTAGACATTCTATTTCTAAAGTGTCTCCTTCTGCATATGCGTAAGGATCCTTTAAACCTCCATATGTATGTGCAGCATCTACCCCGGTAATTGATTGCCAAAACCAAGGCATTTCCATGTTAATTCTTTGTAAATATTTTTTAAATCTTTCTAATTGTTTTGCTCTTTTAGCATCTCCTAAAACATCCTTTAAAAAAGCAGCAGCTTCCCCATTGAATAAAGGAGAACCAGGGCCTGACCAGTCAAATAATAAAAAGAAGCTCATGAAGGTTGGCTCATCAAATGGATGAGAACTCATAGATCCTGCCTTTGTAAATTTGTTTCTATTTCCTTTTAACATATTATAAATTATTTGCCCTTGTTGGCCATTCTCTTCTAAGTAGAGTTATTTTTTGAGTTAATGCTTCATTACCTTCTGAGTATATATATTCTATTCCTCCTATAACATAATGCCCTGTTATAAAATCATCTTGTCTTATAGGCATTTCTTCAACATCACTTTCAGCTTTATCTTCTCCAAATGCTTTATCCTGTGAGTTAACTCCTTTTTTCTTTAATAATTCTTCTTTTTTACTAGTCAATTTAGATTTAGCTTCATCGTATAAAAAAATCATTACAGGAATTTTTTGACAAACATAAAGGCTAGGGTTAAAACTGTCAAGCTCTACTATTAATTTAATTTTATCTAATTCTTTTACATTTTGCCAATTATTTAATATAGAATATTTATGATTAAGATGTACATTTCCTTCTAATGAATAATCTGACATTCGGCCTACCCATTTATATTTTGAATGGCTATCATATTCTTTCTCTCCTCTTCTACCTTTCAAAGGCTCTTCAACGTCTCTGATATTATTACTTGTAAATGCCTCAACATCAAACTCAACAAGTCTTTCAGCATCCCACTGAGTTGGATCGCTTTCTTCTAACTCATCCCACATTTGAAGTACTCTTCTATAACCATTACTTAATGATATTTTACTTGAATTATTTTTTAATGAAAATTGAGATATTTTAACATTTGATTTATCAAATTGAATATTGTTAGTTAAAAATAATTTACTAGGGATATTATCTTCATCTTCGCTTCCGGCATCCTCGCTATAACTTTTAGCTAAAGAAGTAAAATTAGACTGCATGCTTTCAATACTAACGTTTTCTGAATTAAATACTCTATTTAATTCTACAAAATTTAAATTATAATATTGATCTATGTAAAATGTTTGAAAACTATCTTCATTTACATATGACGAATTTACAGTATTTCTAATATAGTCAAGTGTACTAGTATATGGTTGAATTCTATTTTGCATATCATCAGTTGAGTCTACATTTGTAGCAAGCCCTAGCTTTAATTTACCTACTATTTCCTCTAAGTGACCTAAACTAGTGTTTTCATTATAAAATACACAGTCTTCACTAAATAAACCAGGTATTTTACAAGTTCCTTGAAAAGTATATTCCTTTATAGGGTTAAGTAAACCTCTACTTGGAGAACTAATTGAAGTTATATTAAAATCCATATGAATACTCTTAAAAGTGTCTTGGTTTTTAGAATTAATATATGCTGTAATAACGTCTCCATCTCTAGGGTATTGATCAATATCGAAGTTATTTTGAGTATCTTTAATAGTTACTGAAATTGTTGGGTACTTTTTATTAATGCCAGTGTTTAATTTAAACAATAAAATATCATCATTATTAAAGACATATCCATTAATAATAATTTTAGGAACATTAGTACCAAAGCTCTTTGTAGTCTTTTCACCACCCTCAGGCTCGTTACCTCCTTCAAGTTCAATTTTAGTTGGTCTAATAGTAGGCTCTATTACAGACAGTATATTGTTATTCAACTCCATATATTATTTATCTGGATTTTATTTGTCTTCGTATTTAGAAAATGTAACCGTTTGAGTTGTTTCAGAAGAACCATCAGGCTTAACAATCGTCTTAGTAGTAGTTTTAGTTATTTTATCACCTTCAATTTGTTCAGATTGATTTACAGATTGATTTCCGACTTTATTTCCATTTTCATCTAAAGACTCAGATGATGTTGATGAGAAGTTAGAAGTTGAAGCAACATCCGATCCAATAACTGCACCATCAAATGTGGTTGCTAGTTTAATAGCCTTTGTAGAATCAAGTCCACTTCTTTCTAATTTAGCAATTTCAGCATCTGTTAATTGTTCAGATGAATTACTTTTCAATTTCCCGGTAATAGAATCGGTAATAGAATCAGCAATATCACCTAGTCCTTTACTTTTATCGATAATCTCTTTAACAAAGTTAGAATCAGGTGTACCTACATCCATACCCATTTTAGTTATATTTTCACCATTTTCATCTTTAACTATTTTAGAATTACTAAATCCAGATTTAAGCATATTTGGTGGAAGAACTTCTTTTATCTTATATTTCTTTTTAAGAAAGTCTATTCTTCTTTTATCCTTTTTAGTTAATTTTTTACCATCTACAAATTCTTGTCTTACTATATCATTTTGAACTTCACCTGGTCTTTCTAATTTTTTAATAGTAGAATCAGGAACCGGTATTTTTAAAACATCTCCCTCATTAATTGAAAAAGGATCAGATATTCCATTAAATTTTAAAATAAATTCCATGTCAGTAGAACTACCATATTCATCTCTTGCTATTAAATCAATTCTACCTGCTTCTTCACGAGTTACTATATGATCAGTACTAGGTAAATCAAGCCCGTCTTTAAATATGAAAGTAGGTTGTGCAAGAATTAATTTACCTCCTTCTATTATTTTATCTATAATTGTTTTAAACTCCATTATCCATTAGCATATTTAGCAGCCTTCTTAAAGAAGTGCTTTTTAGATTTTTCAGCTCCAATATCTTTATTACCATATGCACTAACGTTATAATCTGCACTTGGATCTAATACTCCGCTTTCTGGGATATACAGCCTTCCTTTACCTGAGTTAAACATCGATTCGATATCACCTTTATCTCTAGGTCTATTTGGTTGTAGATCAACCGTAACCTTTAATTTTGTTGGAAAGTCTTCATAGCCTAAAGGACCGTCAAATGAAAATTTTGCATTAGTACATCCTAAATTTCCGATTACAGCAATAGGGTTTAAAGGATTACCTATGGTTAAATGCCATTGACCTGTTGATTCACCAGTTATAAATGCTTGAGCTACTTGTCCTCCTTGTGGTCCTCCAAATAAATCCATTAAACCACCTCCTATTAAATTGTTTATTACTTTACTATCACCGCTTAAAGCACCTTTTAAATCATCCGCTAGACTTCCTAAACCTTTACCAATATCTTTCATAATGCTTTTTAAGAAACCTTTATAGTCTCCTTTTTGTAAAAGCTTTAATTCACCCATTGGATTTCCAACCTGTCCTCCTCCAGTATATCTAGTACCACCTCCCCAAAAAGGAGCGTTATTATATGTTAATATTAATAAATTAGACAGTACATCTAAAAATGCAACCTTAGGACTAGTATTTGGAATTCCCTTTAGATTATATTCAAACGTTAAGCTAAAACTTTGGTTAAATTTTAAACCGCTTTCTCTAACTTGCATACTTTTTATAACATTAAGTGGTGCAAATTCATGATTAGGGAACGTTTGTTTTAAAGGATCCCAGTTATTTCCTTGTTGTTTTCTTCTATGTATTGTGGATGCACTTTTTCCATTAACGGATTGTTGAATTTCTTTAGATTTTGGAAGACCATCTAAAAAACCACCAACAAAACCTTTGTCTCTTTTTTTACTTTCTATTTCTTGAATACCTGCCGTTGCTTCTTTCCAGTTAAAACCAACATCAAATTTTAAAATTTCATTTAATGAGTTACCAGTACTTGGGCTCATCCAAGTTATAGCCTGTGCAATTGCGGGTTGAATATTCGATACAGGTTTTTGTTTATTAGGATCGTAAATTACGGGATTCATTATATTATCTTCAGCCGGAAATGGAAACCTTCTTAGAGTAAGCATATAGTTATTAGGTATTTTTCCATACCATCTTGTAAATATAAAATCTTTATAATCATATTTGTAACTAGCTTTATCTCCTGTTCTTTCTATTATATTAGCAGCTGTAGGGTTTATTGCAGTTCCATCTTGACCTTTACCCTTACCTAACATTGCTTTATTATAATTAGGATCATTACCTTCCCCTCTATATTTTATCAATGTCCAATCATTAGCTCTACTTAATACTGCTTTTTCAGATTTTGTTTCCTTTGGATCTCCTTCGCTTAAAGGATATTTAGCAGATCGTCTATGATTTGATTTACCATATAATCCTTCTTTTCTAACTTCTGCTAAATCAGTAGGCGGTAAACCACTAGCTGTTGTAAGTATTTTTTCAATATCTGTATCTGAAGGATTATTTTTAGCATTTGCTATTTTACCATTAAATGTTTCTTTAAAACCCGATTCTATGTTTTTGTAAACAAAGCTATCTTCTATAATTTCTTCAAAAACATAATTTGTAGCATTTTTTCCTGCATCTAAGGCAGCTAATAGAACCGGCATAAAGTAATTTATTTTTATTTATATATCACTTAAAGTTTAGACGTGTTTGTCTAAATCTCTAATGTCAGTGGATGCAAGAAAATCATTCCACCATTTATCTGATTGAGGTGACCGTTCGCCAAAGAACTTTTTAAGTGCTCTCTTAAACATATCTTTAGTATGATAATAAAATCTGCCGTATCTGTATTCTTTCCTTCTAGTCATCTCATATAGCTCTCTCAGGTTTTTTTGTATCATAAAGGTTTGTATATTATTAAAGAAGTCAACTTGTTCTTTTCTTGTTCTACAACAATAAACACTATCAACTACAATTAAGTAGCCTTCCCAATTATCACCATTAAAAACCTTTTGCACAAACTCTTCATTTGTTTTATAACTTGTTCTTGTAAATTTCCATCTACTGTCTTTGCCTTCAAAGTTTCTAATAGTCCTGCCTTTAAATAAATATCGCTTTAAGAACGCAATATCATCATACATTTTATCTACTTTAATTTGATATTGAGGATTGTACTCATCAAATTTAGTATCGTAAATCATACCTCTAACTGGAAATAAAATATTTGGATTTGATGTTGAATGTATTAGAGCATGGATTCTTTCACCTTTTGAAAATATCTTATGTCTTATCATTGTCTACAATTCTAACGTTATCGAATTTACTCAATACTTTAGGATCTAATTTATCTTCTCTATTAATTACTACTAATTCAAACTCTACACCGTCTGCAATTTCATTAATAAAGTTTTTAAAATTTAGTACATTTTCTTGATTTAAGTTTTTAAGAAGATATGTAACCTTTGCAGTTTGATCTTCTTCAACCTCTTCTTCTACTCTCCTGTTTTTATTAACAAGATTTCTAATTAATTTTTGTATATGTAATGCAACTAATGTTTCAGATGGAGTATTTCCATAAGGATCACTCTTAGAAAGTCTATCACCAATTTCATTATAACTTATAATTTGATTTTTAAACTTATCATATTCTTCTGATTTTTTAGTTTCTCTTGCAAATCTATTAAAATCAGTTTTAGTTTTACACCATATACATTCTACCTTAAGATTCATATTTTTTAAGTTCTTTTTTATACTTCTCCATAAGCCTTTCAACTCCCATTATACTTGTTTCTAATTCCTTTTTAGTCATTAGTGACATGTCCTTTGGTTTTTTATAAAGATTTATATTAAGTCTTTTTTGATCATTAATATTACCAATACTTAACCCAACATCTAAACAAAGATCTTTTATAAATTTAATCCTATTTTCATAATCAGGATCTTTATCAAAAACGTATAGAGTTTTGGTGACATTTACTTCATCATTACCATTATAATTGTCATCTTCTATAATTTTAACAACACCGTTATCACCTATGTCTAAAACTATCGTAACCATTATTTAGTTCTTTTAGCCTTTAAAGCTTCTGCTTCTTTAGTTAATCTTTTAGCATCTTTTTTATCTTGTTGATAATTTTCTTTGTCTTTAACTGCTCTAAGCATCCAAGCTTCTGCTAATTTTTCAATTTCTTTACCTTCCCATCCAGTAACTTCAAGATTCTTCTTATATTCAGCAAGCTTATGTTCCATTTCTTCATGGTATTTCTTTTCATTAGCTTCAACCATTGCTTTATGTTTTTCCTTGCCTTCTCTACTAAGCTGTTCTGTTATTTGATTTCTTACTGGATCATTAAATTGTCTAGAGCTCTTGTTTTTAAGAATTCCCATAGACTTATATGCATTTCTTCTTTGTCGTCTATTCATAGTATTGATTTTGAATAAAAGTTTCTACTTCTTTGTTTAATTGTTGTTCTAGATTATTTATCTGTTTTTTTACAAGCTTCACTAGACCTTCTTTTAATTCTTCTTCTTCCATGTCCATTTGTAAAGCTTTAAAAATAGTCTTTCCAGGTATATTAACACCTACACTAATATCAAAATTAGTTTTATTCTTTTTACT
>Ga0181379_1001253_pt1 | contig 12013 bp, 6 predicted proteins | sample 2SPOviralmetaG_FD_130115 | JGI IMG/M metagenome (GOLD analysis project Ga0181379, IMG submission 130115) | Marine viral communities from the oligotrophic San Pedro Time Series (SPOT) site, San Pedro Channel, CA, USA - 2 SPOT_SRF_2009-07-10 | ecosystem: Environmental > Aquatic > Marine > Strait... | reverse complement strand
TCAGTCCATTTGGTGAATGTTTATCACCGCCCGTCAAGTCGGAGGCTTGACCCCTATGGGGTCATTTTGAGGTGCATCGCATGACAAACTCACGAGCCCTGCCCGACACGACCGTCGGAACAGGCGAACCAACGGCCAGCCGCATTGTCCTCACCTTGTTCTTTGTAGGCATCTTGGGCCTCTATTCTTTGTTCTCAAACGTCTTCGGATGGGACAACCTTCCCCTCCTCGGCGAACTTGTGCCTCTCGTTCAGAATCTTGGCGGCAGCGGCATCTGGTACTACCTCATCGGTTTCCTTGTTGGCGTTGGAGCCATTGTAGCCACCCTCGTGGGAGAGGTACTCGCAGAATAAGGAGGTGTGATGCATGGAAACCGTATTCATCGCTGGCGGCTTTATGGTCGCTGTTCTTTTCCTTCTCTCTCAATCGCTCGCCAAGGGCGTGGGCACTGTAGGAGGCGCCCTCCAACAAATTGGACTTTTCATTCTTCGAAAGAACCCTCCGGGCTTGGTCGACATCTTTGACGACAAAGACGGCAGCGGATCTCGAACTTGGATGAACTTCGGAATGCTCTGGATGGTCTTGGCCGGTATTCTCGGCTTCCTCGGTGCCTGGCACAACTACGATCCATCGGCATTGGATTCCTTGGCTAGCATTGGATGGTCCTACGACGACGGGTCCTCACTCCGTGATGGAACCTTGCGGGTCCTCAGCCTTGGCATCCTCTATGGATTGGTGGGCTCGGCCATGGTCGCCACTGCTCGAAACGGAAACGGTCGACTTGCGAGCGAAGCCAACGCCTCGATGGTCGCCGTCTTGTTGTCCGGTGCTTTCGTGGCCAGCTACCTCCTCCCCTTCATCTTTGGATTCTTGGATGTTGACACAGAAACTGGAGCCGTCGCTACGTTCCTTTACAGTTTGGAAACGGTCGCTATTGGTGCCCTTCTCATTCCAATTCTCATCAACGTCCTCATCACGGCTTCCATGCGAGGCGAACAAGAACTCCAAACCAGCGTCTGGTTCCTCATCATGGGGTTGACCGCTTACATCATCTCCATGTTGTACATGTTCTTCGGCGACCTTGCTGACGCCACCCAAACCGTTTGGTTTGCTGAGCGTGTGTCCGTTGGTTGGGTTCCGTTGGCGTTGATGTTCTCGGTTGGCTACCATGTCATCCCGATGACCGCCAAGCAACCCATTTGGTCGGGCTCCATGCGAACGGCGAGCATGTTCTTGCTCTTCGTGACCGTGCCTCCGTTCTTCATGACCCAGGCATCGGCCGGAAACGTTGTCACCAACCTCGGTGCTATTCTCCTCACGCTCGGTATGCTGCCGATCTTTGCTGCATCGATCAACCTCCTGATGACCGCCAGTTCGGGATTGGGTTCCGTGGTCAAGCAACCGGGCGCCCTCGCTGGAACCCTTGCGTTCTTGGCCCTCCCATTCTTCGCTATCGGCGGTTATTTCACCGCCATGGACACCTTCGTCGGAAATGGTGAACTCGGCGCTATGGCGCACGCCATTGACATGGGAATGATGTTCACTGTTGGAGGTCTTTTGACTCTAGCAGGTGTCTTCACCAACTACCCGTTGGCTATTGGCAAGCCCCTTGCGACCCCCTCCACTGCTACATTGGCTGCCTGGATGATTCTGGTTGGAGGCGTGTCCTCAACCTTGACCTTCCTCACTGGCGAATTCACTTTCAACGCTGTTGCAGCCTCTGAAGTTGAAGACGTGGTAGCGAACAACGGAGGCTTCTTCCTCACCGGGGCCGCTCTGTTTTACCTTCTGGGCATTGGAACCATCCTCGCCACCATGGTGACCATTCGAACAGGGATTTCATCCACCGGGCGTTCCATTGATGCTACGGTCTCCTCCGATGTGGCGACCTACACCCTGACCACCGGATCTTCCACCACCATCCGCACTCTTATCGGACGAGGCGTGGGCGTCGACACTGAACTCATCGTCAGTGCGACGGAAGAGAGCGAAGGAGGTTCAACCATCATTGCAGTTGACTCGTCCCTTCACAACGACGAGATCAAAGAATTCCCTCCAACCGCATCATCCGCTATGGTTGCCTTTGTTCAATACTTGACGGACAGCAAGCAATCCGTGTTTGAACTGTTCCGCAGCATGGACCTCGATGACTCTGGCAAGGTCGATAGCCGTGAATTCAAAGCAGCCCTCGAGTCCTCTTCCATCGTCGAATTGAGCTCCTTTGAGGCTGACGAATTGGTCGAAGGAATGGACTTGGACGGTGACGGAGAACTCAACCTCCCCGAACTTGACATCGCCATCGCTCAGATCAAGCGAGACCACGACATCGTTTCCTCTAACGAAGAGGAGTGAGCGCCCACGGGTGGTCGATGTGCGCATCGGACTTGTAGGCAAACCAAATGTCGGGAAATCTACGTTTTTTAGCGCAGCCACGCTGGCACAGGTGGACATTGCCAACTACCCGTTCTGCACCATTGACCCCAATGTTGGTGTTGCCTTTGTCGAAGCACGCCTTCCCTGCCCGTGCAAGGATTTGCGAGAGAAACTAGAGGCTGAGGGGCGCCTCGAATCTCCCGCTGAAAGCGACCCCCGTCAGGGCAGTCTTTGTGAGCCTCGCACTGGAACCTGTGTGGGGCACCGTCGTTCAGTTCCTATTGCATTGGTCGACGTAGCTGGATTGGTTCCCGGGGCGAGCGAAGGGCGTGGACGAGGCAATGCCTTTCTCGCAGACCTTGCCAATTGTGACGTCCTCATCCAAGTCGTTGATGCCGCAGGTTCCACCGACCTTGAAGGCAATTTTTTGGGGCAAGGGGCCTCTTCAGAAGCCGCGATTGATGCGATGCAAGCAGAATTGGAATTTCTCGAGCATGAATTGGATGCGTGGATAGGCGGGTTGCTCAAAGAGGGATGGAACCGGGGCGTTCGTCGCGTTCAAGCCGAGGGTGAACGAGGGTTGTCTTCCTTCGTTCAAGAACGTCTAAGCGGTCTTGGTGCGACCACCGCTTTGGTTTCTCAGGGAATGATGCTGTTCAATGAAACAACATCTCCTACCGCTCAGCCATGGGATTGGGATGACGAGACGCTTCATGCGCTCGGCCAGTCCATGCGACGATTTTTGTTTCCAATCGTGTACGCAGCCAACAAAATAGACATCGCTCCCGATGGCGTTGTTGAGCATTTTTCTGAGCGAACCATGGTCGCCTGCATGGCCGACATGGAGTTGGCTCTGCGACGAGCCGCAGCGGCCGACCTGATTTCGTACCGCAGCGGCGATGCATCGTTTACGATCCTCGCTTCCGACTCTCTTAGCGACCCACAAAAGCAAGCGCTTCAACACATGCAAGAGCGGCTTTCGGCCCGCAGCGGCACCGGGCTTGCTCGTCTTATGGACGAAGTGTTGTTCGATCGTCTCAACCATATCGTGGTTTATCCAGTTCAGGACGAAACACATTGGGTGGATGGCGATGGGCGTGTCCTCCCCGATGCACTCGTCGTTCCTTCAGGCATTCACGCGAAAGCCCTTGCGAGCCGAGTCCATACGGACTTGGGTGAAGGGTTCATTCGCGGCGTGGACGGACGAACGCGTCGCGTTGTCGGTGCAGATCACGAATGTTCAGACGGAGACGTGCTGAAGATTCACGCCAAGCAATAGGCTCAATCAGTGGCCTTTGGGTCGGTCATAGGCTGGCGTAAGACGAGCCATATCTCCTGAATATTGGCCGCCACGGTAGATGAACAGAATTGGGGCAGCGAGCGTGAGCAGCAACAAAAGCCCGAGGAAAAACAGCCCCCATGGTTTCACATCGGAGAGGTAAGATCCCCACAATATCCACAAAAAAGGAAGGTAAAGGAAGATGCTGTAGCGTCGAGCGATGGCGGAAAAACGTGCGCTTGCAGCGCTCTTTTCAAACAAGACTGGGACGTCTTCTTTCGCCACCAATCCTTGGTCGACCCCGCAGCGAACACAGACTTGGGTCATGGGTCCATTGCCATGAATGAAGAATTCCCGTGGGTAGGTGCTACCGCAGTGGCGACAAGCAGGCATGTTGGTTCCTCATGTCGCCGAACGCTAAGGGATTCTTCAACCATCCGATTGAATTTCAAGAAATGCGTGGATGAGCAACACACCTTGGGGGGAACCAACCGATTCGGGGTGAACTTGCAGGCTGTGGATGGGAAGGGTTGGATGGCGCAATCCCATGATCAGGCCACTTCCTTGTTCAGTGGCGTTCACCTCAAGGGCGTGGTCACCGTCATCAACCGCCACCAAGGAATTGTAGCGGGTCAAGACCATTGGATGTTCCATGCCAGAGAAAAGGCCAGTACCTTCGTGTTCAATTGGCGTGGGAACGCCGTGAACTGGGCCAAGAGGTGAGGCGATAACGGTGCGGCCGTCTGCCTCAGCAAGGGCTTGATGTCCGAGGCAAACTCCCAAGATTGGGCAGTTCAGTTGCCCTGCAAGGGCATGATGAGCAATCGCCATTGTGAGGGCGCAATCCCGTGGAGAACCAGGACCGGGGCCGAGGATGATGTGGCTTGGTTGCAACAGTTCGAGCAACTCGTGCAAAACCGACGGATCGATGAAGCGCTCGTTCCTAGGGATTCGCCCCTCCAATACGGTTACGTTTCGTCCGGTAAGGGCCACAGCATCGGCGATGTTGAGCGAAAAGGAATCCAGATTGTCGACAAAAAGAACATCACCAACATGCCGATTTTCCAAAGCGGTTTCGAGGTCATGGATGGCCCCAGTTTTCACGGGCTTTCTGGGTTCGTTTGGAGGTTCGATGTGCTCGATGCTGAGTTTGCCCGTGGGCAGGTCCAGGTGTTCAGGTCGCATCCAACCGGCCGCCACACGGAGTGCTGCCCCTTTCCATGCCGCTTCTTCTACTTCCTTTTCCGCTTGAGAAGCAATGGTGATGCCGCCTCCTGCACCCACACGCGCTCGCCAAGCAGTTCCAAGGCGTGTGGCTTCGAGTGTTCGAATCAGGATGTTCCAAGAGCATTGACCGGAGTGCACGTCAATGAATCCAATGGAACCGGTCCAGAACGAACGAGACATTTGTTCCAATTCATCGATAACGGCGCACACCATTGTGCGTGGGCACCCAGTGATGGAGCCGCCTGGGAACACGGATTGGAGCGCACTTGCTCCGGTTTGTTCCGGTTTGAGTCGCGCTGAGATATGGCTGACCAAATGCTGAACGTTTGCATAGGCCTCGACATCAAATCGCTCAACACCGATGGTGCCTGGTTGAGCCATCACGGTGAGGTCGTTTCGCATGAGGTCCACCAGCATGCGGTGTTCGGCTCGCTCCTTTTCATCGACGATCATGGCGCTTCTCAAATGGAGGGTTTCTTCTTCGGTTGCGCCTTGTGGACAGGTTCCCTTGATGGGTGATGTTCGGACGATCTCCCCATCGCATGTGAGCAAGGATTCTGGTGAGGAACTTGCCAGGGCGAAACCGAGGTCTTCCGCCTCCACGTAAGCCGAAAAAGGGGCGGGGTTGCTGTGCAATAAGCGGTGAAAGACGCTCAATGGATGGTCGATGCCGCCTTCCCAATGCTTTCCGATGTTGACCTGGTAGACTTGCCCCTCCACAATGCCCTGTCGAACCCTGTTGATGTTGTCTTGATGAGTTTCATCGGTGTGCGTGACGGTTTCAAGCGTGAGTGGCGGAGAGGGAGTTTTCAGTTCGGGGGGTTCTCCTTCAAGGGCGGTGTTCGCCTTTTCACACCACGCCTCATCGCTTCCAAAGACCGCCCACGTCTCAGACGCAGCATCGATAACGATTCCATTTTCAATTTGCCACAGGACAGCGAGCAGTGCACCCTCAGCGGGGGGATGTTGGAGGCGGAGCGGTTGCGTCCACTGGACAAGGTCGTAGGCGAGAGCACCGGTCCAAAACGAAGATTGGGGGAACGAAGCATGATGTTGGATGGAAAAAGGTTCGATAGAAGTCTCGGTTTGAAGTTGGTTGAATACGTCCGCAAGGTCCGTCGCTCGAAGCGTGACGCTGTGGTACCATGAGCCGTGTTTCCACTCCTCCACTTCGGCCAGAAGAAGCGACGGGGGCTCGTTTAACCTGAGGTCTCCAGAAAGCGGTGAATGTGGTGTGGCAGCGGGAAGGACAGTCCGGCTTGGCTGCCTGATAACGACCCGCTTCTTGGGTGGGCCTGCAATCATGGAGGTGCGAGCCAAATGGGAGGCTGGACCTCCAGAAACCAGCATCACACGGTCCGGCGAGCCATACCTCAAAGCGTCCACGCCGAGCAGGCCATGGCCGCTTAATTGATGGGAGAGGGCCATGACGGTATCAGACAACTTCGCTCCCCAACTTGGACCACGTGGCCTCATCGGTAAAATGTTCGTGAAGCAGCCGTTGACAAGCGGCGGACAAAGCGGTTGAACGTCCAAGTGGTTCACCGTCTATGGAGGCGATTCGACACGCCCCCAAACCAGTGCCTACCACAACCATCTCCGCACACCGGGCGACCGTTCGTTCGTTGAGTTGACCTTCGATCACCGGCAATCCAAGAGCGGGCAAGCCCTGGCGAAGGATGCCGAGCGTGATGCTTTCCACTCCACCACTCCCGGATGAGGAGACCCAAACCGTGCCGTCTTCATCCAACACCAGGGGGGTGCCTCGATCGGCATCCACAACATTGTATTCGTGAATGAGCAGTGCGACATCGCACCCTTTTGCTTCGGCAGCTTCTTGCGCATCATGGTAAGCATCCCATGCTCCATGCTTGGTTCCATTGGTTCGCTCGTTCCATCGGGGAGCAGGGTAGGAAATGGCTTCCAATTCTTCGTTTCGAATCGGTATCTCCCTCACGTCCACGTCCCACTCTTCCTCTCCTGATCGGCACAAAATGCGAGCCAACCTCAAAGAGGAAACATCCTCACGGCCGATGGTTGGTTGATGGGATGGCAAGGTGATTCTCAGACGTTGAGCGTGTGCACTGAGGCGCTGAGCGTGATGCTCCCAATCCGCGACTTCACCTCGGCTGTTGACCAAGAGGGTGGTGAAGACTGCCGAACGAGGTCCATTGTTGGCCATGCCGTCGCCTCACAGAAGGTCATCGAGGAAGGACGTGTCAATCTGTGGGCTCTTTGGCGCACTCGCAGGTTCGTCCATTAACCCGTCCAGCAAGGAAGGGTCCACTTGAGGTTGGAGCACTGGCTGTTGAGCTTGGTATGCGTTTCGGCCGTAGGAATCGGTTTGGATTTGATTGGCTGCAGCATAGATGTCGTTGGCTTGCTGGGTGCTGATGCCCGGAGGTGGGCTTGGCGCAGGAACGTTGGAGGGCGGAGCTGGAGAACTCGCAGGAGCGTCCCATCCACCGTCTTGAATTCCCCAAGTTGCTTCTTGCAATTCCCAATTCTTGTTGCGCTTCTTGGTGCTTCCTCTTGACCGAACGACGATCACGAGGAGCAGCATAATGATCAACACCATGCCCGCAGCGATGAGGTTTGGACCGGTCAACAGTGCTTCCAAGGAGAGTTGGCTGTTCTCATCCTCTCCTGATGGCGTGGTGCCGTCATCATCGAGGGCTCCCAACCTGACAGATTCAACCGTGGTTTTTGCCACGTTATCATCGTATGGAACAACGGCGACATACCATTCCGTACCGTTGTCAAGATCTTCATAGAGGTCAATGGTGATCAGGAAGGAATTTGCAGAAACGGTTTGACCAACCATGGTCGCATCGTCTGTGGTTGTGAACATCTCATCGTCGATATAGATGTGGTAGCCACGCACTTTCGCATCGGTTGAATGATCCCATTCAACGAAGATGCTGTTCTCCTCAAACCATTCTGCTTGCACTTCTTGGATGTCGGAGAGGTAGATTCCCGGGTCGGTGATGCCGTTGTCCTCAGAGGCAGCGGAAACCATCGTCAGCATGTCCTCGTGGGCGTTGCCTGATGAATCCCGTGCTACCACGGCCACCCATACTTCCTGGCCTGGAATCACTGGGATGTCGCCAGCTACGATGTCAATGGTCAGGGGCAGGTCTGGATTTCGACCAAGAACCTCAACAGGAATGAGGTCCGTGTTCACGCCTTGGTTTTGCGTACGAATATCGCCATTGAAGTTGAAGGATGCCGCATAAACTTCGTACGATGCAATATCGTCAGCAACGGACAGTTCAAACTCGAACAGAAGAGCACTGCCGTCATCACTGGGCCGGTCCAAGAGCGTTAATTCAGTCAGTCGGTCCGGTGCCGTGTTGTCGTTGAGGTTGTCGATGGGGGTCACGGTAGCCTGGGTGAGGTTGGTGAGGTGCACGTTGCCTTTGAGGTCGTGGACAGTCACGGCCACGTAGAGTTCAATCCCTGGTTGAATCAATGCCGGGACACCGTCGTTAAGGGCGCCATCCTCAGGCGCATAGAGGGCACTTGAGAGGGTCAATTCAATCGGGTTGGTTCGTTCATCAATCCATTGCTTGTTGAATGAGAAACATCCACAGACATCCGGATTGTTGCCAAACGCAGCGTAAGCCAGGGACAAGTCGGATACAGGGGCGTTGGCCACCCATACGGTGTAAGAAGCGAAGTCCTCAACAGTGGAGGGCTCCCAAACCACGTCAATGGCGGTACCGTCATCTTCAGCATGGTCGAAGGCCAGCAACGTTGTGATGCGAGGAGGTGTGCTTCCTGAACCTACAATGTTCTGGAACGGTGTCGCTGAGACGAGGAAGACTTCGTCGGTGTTTCCGTTCAGCCAAGCGTCGTAAGCCACCACGCCAATGGTGTAGGCTTGTCCGTCGATGAGAGGGACTCCATCCAATGAGGAAATGATGTCTTGGTTTTCATCGCAGTTGTTGATGATGGAGGCCTGCGAAAATCCGTCGACGCTTCCTGTTTCGCCCGCAGGGTTTTCCAACCCTCCTCGCTGCATGAACACGGTGTAAAAAGCACAATCTTCGGCCAGACTCTGGTTCCATGAAACGATGATTCGACCACCTTCGTCATCAGGAACATCGTCAGCTTGGGTCCCTTCGATGGGGTTTGGTGCTTGGTTGTCGTTGATCTCACCAGTTGGAACAATAGGCCCAACCACGGTGACGTTCGAGAGGTTTTCTTGACCAGCCTCGTCAACGCATGTGAATCCAATCCAAACGGGGACACCTGGGTTGAGAGATAGCATGGATTGGTTTCCTTCATTGGGCATCACGCTTGTGTATGGCACGCGGCCCAGAGCGTCGGTCATGGGTGTCGTGGCAACATAGATGTTGGTCATGGCGAGGTCAAGCGCCGTGCATCGAGCCCATTCAAGTTCAACATCGCCGTCTTCTCCGCTGCTGCCCATGGCGGTTGCGCTCGCCCAAGCAGGCGCTTCTGGGATTTCATCGCTGGGCGTGGCGGGTCCAAACGGTTCGGAGATTTCTCCCCATCGTCCGTCGCTGTATTCAACCACAACAACACCGTAGTACGCGGTACCATCGACAAGCGGTAGCCCGTTTGCCGTGTCAATTTCAGATTGAAGTCGACTGTGAAGGGAAATGGCCTTGTCGGGTGTTTGACCGAGCAGCATCAATTCGGTTGGCTGCGTGGACCACGGGCCTTCACTGATGAACACGAGGTAGCGGGCGAAATCCTCGTCGTGAACCAAGGACCATGAGGCGGTGAGGACGCCTCCTCCATCGTCGGGTCGATCCACTAGGTTTTCCATGATCACAGGGGTATCGCTACGAACATAATCGTACGTGAGCCGAACTTCCATTGAACCGTTGGCAGGAGAATAGAGCCGAAGAGAGACGTGTCGAGTGTTGTCAAACAACTGACCGTTGTCGACAGCGTCCTGGAGGTTGAGCGCCAAAGCAGGGTCTTCGCTGATGTCGAGAAGAACGTCGTACTTGACGGACAGCGATTTGGTCCATATCGCGGCACCTGAACTCGGAGAAGTCAAGATGACCGGTACGTCTTGGAACATCAATCCGTGGACGCCCGGGGAACCAAGCGTTGGGTCAAGTGCGTGAGGCGAGGCAGGGTCAGCCAGTGAGACGGTCATGCCAGGGTGGGTCATGTCCGTGATGTTCAGCCCAGTGTTGTCCATGGCACGGACGTTGAGGGGAAGTGCTCTTCGCATGGAAGAGGATTCAACGGGTGTTAACTGGCCGTTCCTTTCCCAGCCCTGGAGCCCTTCGTCGGTGAGGGCCCAGAATTGGTTGGCTCCAATGGTTCCGTGGCGGGCCCCAAGAGCGGTGATGTAGGCTGAATAGGGGTGCCCTTCAGTGCGGGCATCAGAGACCATGACAGCGTTTTGTGAGCCGATGGACAGCACGTCTTCTCCGTCGCTCTCCATGTGGACGATGGGGTACTGTCCTTGGAAGAACGAGGTTCCGTCTTCGAAGTCCCCACTCGAGGCGTTCCAGTGAGTCAACGGTCCGACATCGGTGGCCATGTGGACGCCCCACCAGTCACTGGTCAGAGCGGAAATCGTGTTGGAAGGCAGTTGGTCGAAGCGATGGGTGGAATCCACCTGCTGTGAGGAGGTGCTGAGGAGGGTGACCCCGGGTCGTTCAGACCCTCGACCATCGTGGCTGATCGCCAGCATAGGGGAACCGCCACCCGCACTGAAGCCGAATGTGGTCAACCCCCACGTGGATTGACCCATCAAACCGTCTCTCACGCTCATGGTGGTGCCCGTTTGCGCAGTTGAGTCCCAGATGAACAATCCTGCAGGCGTTGCCATGTAGATGTCACTTCCAACAGCGATCACATCTTCAACGATGTCGACGGGTAAACCGTTGGCGGTGGTCAGTGGGTCCATCCAATCATTGGTGGAGTAATTCCATCGCCCAACGCCGCCGTTTGTTCCGATGTAGAGAATGGCGTTGGTCGCAGCGAAGCTGTTGACGACGTTGGAAGGGAGTCCTGCGATCAGGCGCCCATTGCCAAATTGGCCATTGAGAGGGTTGAACATTTGAACGCCAGGGGGGCTCCCTCCTTCGCCGGCTAAACCGATGACAAGTTGGTTGTTGAAGACGTGCATGGTGTCGAATTTCCCATGGAGCGAGCCACCAACAGAGGTGATGGTTTTGGTTGTGGTGTCGAGTTTCAGCATGCCGCCGGGGCTTGAGGCGATGAAGAGGTCCGTGCCGTGGAGATGGAAGTCGCTGGCCACAGTGTTCCCAGGAAGCGTCCAACCGAATTGCCACTCCACGGTGCCGTTGGGCAGGAAGGTTCCCTGAAGGAGGCCAGAGCCTGATGAGCCGAAGTTTCCTGCTGCAGAGGAACCTGTAGCCACCCAAATATGGGTGGCGTTGGCCACCATAGAGGTGACCTGTCCGCTGACCAATCCAGGCAGGTCGACGACCTTCTGGATGCCGTTTGAATTGAGGGTGGACACGTGACTGTAGCCGGAGGAACCTCCCGCTTGTCCGATCAACCACGAGGAGGACCCTGCGAGCCACTGCAGTGAAGTGACCGGAGATCCGGCTCCGCGCACTTGCGCTTGAAGTGCAGTCGCACCGTTTGAGACAATGGTGGAGTAGCCGCCCGCAATCAAATTTGAACCAGAGTTCCCAACAGCATGCCCGATGATCAACTGGCTTCCGGAGTGGGCCAAACTGTCGTACCACACGCGGTCGCTCGGAAGGTTGTGGCTTGTGGTGGTGAGGCTGGAAAGGAAGGAAGTTGAGGCATAACTGTAGCGTGAAATGGGTTGGTTGTCGTTGTAATATCCGATGTACAAGGTGTCTTGGCTGTCACAAGCAACGGAGGCCGGACCTGTTCCATCCAAGTCGCTTCGGTCAAAGTCGGATTCAACGGTGGCGTTTTGCAGGTCGAATCGAGCGATTCCTCCGTTGTTGTTGTACATAGCCACGTTCAGCAGTCCGCCACACATCTCCATGGCGATTGGATAACCATCAGGCATGTTGTTGGTTGAATCCGCTGGATAAGCGGTCCATGAACCGCCGCTGTTGCGGTGGGATACAATGCCTTCTTGGAATTGGCCGAAGTTTGAGAATCGAGCTCCACCCACCACAAGGTTGGTGCCATCGG
>Ga0181379_1001252_pt1 | contig 12015 bp, 8 predicted proteins | sample 2SPOviralmetaG_FD_130115 | JGI IMG/M metagenome (GOLD analysis project Ga0181379, IMG submission 130115) | Marine viral communities from the oligotrophic San Pedro Time Series (SPOT) site, San Pedro Channel, CA, USA - 2 SPOT_SRF_2009-07-10 | ecosystem: Environmental > Aquatic > Marine > Strait... | reverse complement strand
GATTGTTACCAATGCATCTGTGAGTACGCTCAGGTTATTGACTGAAATTATTTGGCCTTTAAGAGAGTTTGCACAATTTAGCGATATTTTTTCAACTAGATACTTTCCCTTTTGACTAGGTAATTGGTTCTTTCTCTCGCAACTTTCAGGAAAAAAAACTTCTGCTCTAGCACCGATATTTTTAATAGGATACATCCAGCTAACTTCATACTCACTTTTAGTTAGTTCATTTACAACTAAATGAGCTGGATTAAACTCATGAGAGAATAATGCAGTTGAGCAAAAAAGTATGGCTAATGTTTTAACGAGCTTATAAGCCATTAGAACTTATAATCTGGATTGATGATGACTCTGTATTGAGACCTTATTTCATTAATATATTCATCAATCGCTTTATCTTGGGCTTGCGATAGATAGTCTTGTTGAACCTTTATTAGTACTTTTTCTAGGGGAGGAGAGAATCCATTTTGAACCTCCTTTAAGAGAATAATATGTTGACCAAAAACAGATTCATGAGGCCCGGACCACTCATTCAAAGAAAGATTCTCGATAGTTGAAAAGAATAACTCGCCAAAATTTTTTTTAATTTCATTTGCGCTGTTTTGATAAAAGTTTTTTCCTAGAAAAAAGGGATCACCTATTATTTCAGTCCCATTTGTTTTATAGCCATTGAAAGCTTTGGCTGCTCTTTCTTTGGCATTAGACTCCTTTGAAAAATAGTGATGTGAGAAAGAGTAGGTTGCTGGAACAAAGTAATTATCTTTATTTAGATCAAAAAAATTTTCTAATTCTTCTTGCGATGGGTCATCTGGAATCGTTTCTTGTTTTAAAAAAGTAATTTTCTGAGCCAATCTTCTCTTGATAATTCGATCTTCTTGATCTAACTCTAAAAGCAATGCTTCTCTGTATAGAATCTCTTCTTGAACAAAGTTATTGATAATACTAACGATCTCTTCATCACTTGGAGGTCTTCCAACTTGTGACTTCCATGCCGAAAGAAGACTGGTTAACTCTTGATCTGAAATATAAATATCTTTTGAGTTTTGCTCGGAATTGAACCCAATATCAAGGAAAAAAATTAATAGTCCAATTGCAAAAAATACAAGTATTCTAAGATTCACTTCAGTTTCCTAAAATTTATAAGGGAATAATATTTAGCTCACTTGACTTAGGTATATACCAAATAGGAGAAGACCATGCGCGTTCTTGAATCGTTTCATCTAGATCAGGTCTTGGCTTGACTCCTGCTTTTAACGCATCCCATGTAGACCATCTGCATGTCGGATTTTCTAAAACTCGAACATAATAAAAAGCTTTAATAGTTGGATCAAAATCGGGATCCACCCAAGTAGTTTTTAACTCGACCGCTCCGACATCACTTGAGATGGAGCAATTATTGATGTTTACCTTAGCGCCATTATCAGGACAGCGATTAGTTATGGGATCTACTGTTAGTCCATCTGAGCATGCAACATCATAAATTTTCTCCTTCGGGGTTCCAGAGGCATTTTCAACCCATCCTTTGATGATTTGTACTCTTTGAAGCGGAGCTCCTAATTTATCACGCTGAGCCCAAACTAAGAATTGTGGCGTTTGATTATCTTGGCTAAATAGATCTGCACCCATGGTGACACCTTTTGCATAGGCATTTTTAACCATATCCTCAGAATCTAAATCAATTGACTGCATGTCAAATCCAGCAAAGAATCTGACTGCCATTCTTGTACCTGTTGTAGCGAATGTCTCTTTTCTTTTGAAGGCCTGAAAAATAGAATCTCGAGTATTTTCTTCTGCCCATGCAACTGCCAGGCCTGATGCACTCCATTGATCAAATCCAACATCTGCATAGGTTCTACCCTCAATATCCTGAATGCTTATAGGCTGATCATAAAGCTCAGCATATTCTTCCAGTTGTTCAATTCTATCTGGAGTTAAAGGTACACTTCCTCTGCCCATATCAGTTCCATCCAATACTCCAGCCTTCGACCAATAATTATCTTCATCAAATCCTCCAGCACCAGTATGAGTATCACTTGATCCTATTAGACCAAATTTATAAGGATTACCACGACCTTCCCAGTCTAAGGTCAGGCCTCTTAAATATGCATCTCTAACATAGCCTCCTTGGGGCATGCTGTATGTTGGAGGCCTGCTTCCAACTCTTTTATCCATGATTTCAAAATCTGCCCATTCGTCATCTGGAGAAAGAAGTGGGTGAGTATCAGAGGTTCCTTTAACCTGGGTCATTTCAACAACAGGCTCATTTCGCATTCGCTTTTCAGCATATTCTATACTGATTGGATTTCCTCTAAATGTTTCAACCTCAAACATTTGGCCATTAGAGCCATTACTATTGTGAGGCATGGCCAAAGAATCGACGCCCTTATCTCTTAAACCATCCATCCATGTCCAAAGATCTTCTGGATTTATGGAATCAATTCTTGTCCAAGGTCTAATGGGAGCATTTGAAGAATTAAAAATAACATTTCTGTGCAAGTTGCCACCCTCAACATCTGTTGAAGTTGTAAATTCATAGCCAATGAACGTAGTAAATTCTCCTGGTTTATTGAATTCTTCTGCTGCATTTGCAACATCTGCCCATGCAGATTTATGCACATCATAATCAAATGATTGAAGGGCTACTTGAATGTTGTTAGTGAACCAAGCTTTCCAAACTTTTGGATGCCAATATGGGTAAGGCTTGACGATTGCTTGAGTTAAGACAGAACTGAACAGGTCGGCTCTTGCGCCCAGTGAATCAACCGTAACATTTTCGGGTCTATTCAGATTATGCATTGGCTTGGTCCATTCATTTTTTGACATCTCTGAGGATGTATCAGCATAATTTTCTATCATCCCCATGTAAAAACCATGATCAGTAACTGCATAAAAATCCAAAGGCTCTCTTAATTTCATATCAAAACCTAAAGGATGCTTGATGGCCTCACCTTTTGCATATCTGTAAGCATCATAAGGAGTAGCTGTCACACCAAAAATATATGCATCAAATGAATACTTCGTATGAACATGCAAGTCACCATAAAGAGGAATTCGGTCTGGATTAGAGGGTGCAGCATTTTCCGTTTCCGGCTGATCTATTGAAAAGTCAACAATCTCCAAAGCTGAATCAGTTTGAAAGTTTGTATAAAACCCTGTTGCATATATCAAAAAAATTGTTGAAACAACCACTAGACCTATAAAAGATTTATTCATTTTTATTTTATTCCCCTATATTTATCACAACTATTTTAACTTATTTTTTTCAGTCATAGCGATAAATTGACACAATATATGACAATACTATATAAAGACATTAGCGCTTAATCATATTTAATTTAAGGAGTGGCATGAGCGATTCATCAACATACGTTCCCCCAAAAGTCTGGAAGTGGGAAAATCAAAGTGGCGGCAAGTTCACCAATATTAATAGACCTATTTCAGGCTCTACACATGAAAAAGAGTTACCAATAGGCAAGCATCCTCTTCAGCTTTATTCTTTGGGCACACCGAATGGAATTAAAATAACAGTTTTGCTTGAAGAGCTTTTGGCCTTAGGTCATGAGGGCGCAGAATATGATGCATTTCTCATTAATATTGGTGAAGGAGCGCAGTTTGGAAGCGGCTTTGTTGAAATTAATCCAAATTCTAAAATTCCTGCATTATTAGATATGAGCACCAAACCTTCAACTCGTGTATTTGAATCAGGAGCAATCATGCTTTATTTGGCTGAAAAATTTGGTGAATTCATTCCAACTGATCAGTCTAAAAAAGCTGAATGTATGTCATGGTTTTTTTGGGGCATGGGCAGTTCTCCATACCTAGGTGGTGGCTTTGGACATTTTTATGCTTACGCACCTGAAAAATTTGAATATCCGATTAATCGTTTCGCTATGGAAGTAAAACGTCAGTTAGATGTTCTAGATAAGAACTTATCAAAAAGACAATATTTATCAGGAGATGAATTTAATATTGCAGATATAGCAGTGCATTCATGGTATGGAACTTTGATTTTACGTAATGCATATAACTCAGCAGAGTTTTTGGATTTAGCATCTTATAAAAATGTTGTTCGTTGGGCAGAAGAAATTGCAGAGCGACCTGCATACAAAAGAGGCTCAAGAGTAAACAGGGCGCCTAGTCCTGAAGACAATGCGATTGTTGAACGTCATGATGCAAGTGATCTAGACTAGCAAATGAGAATATTAAAATGATAAAAGCTTTTAGAAATTTCATGTCCAGGCGGACCATAAGTGCAAAAGCCAGAAATCATATAATGAATACTTTCTCCAGTTATGAATTATTTCAAAAGATCAGAAGCGAAACAGAATCAGCAAGACAAGCAGCGAACAGACCGCATGAAGTTTTGTATTTTCATAAAGTAGATGACCCATACTCTCATTTAACTATTCAATGTTTAGAGCAGTTAAAGTCTTCTTATGAAATAACTCTCAAGTTCATTTTGGTCGGAGAAGAAAATCTTGATGCAGTTCATGAACCTTCTTTGTACAACATATATTGTTTACAAGATGTAAAACGAATTGCACCTTTTTACAACATTGATTTTCAAGCCAATGAATATCCTGCAAAAGAGTTAGTAGATCTGGCAAACTCAATATTAACTGCTGTCCAATCAGAAGATCTTATTGAAATATCAACTAAAATTAGCTCTGCTTTATGGCAAGGCGATGCTGCTGCTTTGGATGCATTATCCTCTTCTTATTTTGCTACCAAGGCTGAGGTTAAGGAAAACTTAATCCAAGGCAATAAAATTAGAGACGATAAGGGTTATTATTTTGGCTCTGCATTTTATTATGAAAAAGAACTATATTGGGGCGTTGATCGTTTGCCACATTTAGAGGAAAGGCTTGCTGATTTAGGTGCAAAGAAGCTTCATAAAAATCAAAATATTTGCTCGCTAGAATTAAATGCTCCTAAGAACCTTCAATCAGATCAAAAATTAAATTTATATTACTATCCATCTTTAAATAGTCCATACACTTTCGTAAGCACCAAAAGAGTTCGACAAATGCGAGAAGATTACCCAGTTAATCTTATTACAAAACCTGTATTACCCATGCTCATGCGCATGATGACAATTCCAGGCTTCAAAGCAAAATATATTATTTCAGATGCTGCAAGAGAGGGCAGACGGCATAATCATGAAATGAAATCCATCTATTCACCCATCGGGAAACCAGCTCGAAAATCTTACTCATTGTTTCCAATTATTGATGAGGCAGGCAAAGGTTTTGAGTATATAGAAGCATTATTAAAGGCATCATTTCAGGATGGAATTAATATAGGCGATGAAAGTTTTTTACAAAATGTGGTAACTGATCTTGGCCTTGATTGGCAGGTAATAAAAAAAGATTTAAACACCAAGCGATGGAAAAAAATTCTCAATGATAATGTTGAAGACATGTATGCAGGAAATTGTTGGGGGGTTCCAAGTTTTAAGATTACTGATCAAGATGGAGGCAATCCATTTTATGTCTGGGGACAGGATAGAATGTGGCTTTTAAAAGAAGAAATATCTAAACGTTTAGGAGAATAGGTATGAAAATTAAAAATAATTTGTTAGTCGTATTTGTTTTGATTGTCGCATCATGCTCAGATTCAAATAAATCAACAAATTTAGAAGTATCTTTACATGACAAGCCATTATTGGAAGTTCAAATTCAGCCTAGATCTGTGCCCAACCCAAATAAAAATGCCTATTACGGAGACTTGCATGTCCATACAGAAAATTCATTTGATGCTTATACTTTTGGCACAATTAGCACACCTGCAGATGCATATAAGTATGCACAAGGTTATCCAATACAACATCCAAGCGGGTACCTCATTCAATTAAGTAAACCTTTGGATTTTTATGCTGTAACTGATCACGGTATTTTTATGGGATTGATGAAGGAAGCAGCCGATACAACTTCTAAGTTTTCTCAGTATGAATTTACGAAGCCACTCCATAATCTAAATGAATCCGGAGGTACGGGATTTTTCTCTCTTATTAAAAGGCAGGGTCTTTTTCGGCCTTTTGGTGAAGAAGTTAGAGCAGGGCTTGAAGATGGAAGTATTGATCTGTCTCTTATATTAGAAGTTGGTAGAACGGTTTGGCAGCAAACCATTAAAGCTGCGGATGATGCATATGTGCCAGGCACTTTTACTACTTTTGCTGCTTACGAATATACACCCAGCTTAGATCTCTATAATAATTATTTACATCGAAATGTCATATTTAAGGATACTAAAAACTTGCCCGCTCAACTTTTTACAAGAAATAATAGCCAAGATCCTGAGGATTTATGGGATTGGATGAATCAACTAAGATCAAATGGTGTTGAGAGTCTAGCCATTCCGCACAATACTAATATTTCTGGGGGAGCTGCATTTTCCTTAAATGACTATCACGGCGGACCAATTGATGAAGAGTATGCTCAAAATCGTGCTCTAAATGAACCTTTAGTCGAAATTACTCAGGTCAAAGGAACCTCAGAAACACATCCATTGCTTTCTAAGAATGATGAGTGGGCAGCCTTTGAAGCTAAAACTGGAGTGGAGGCAGAGAAACTTATAGATAATTTAAGGGGTGGTTATGTCAGAGATGCATATCTTAGAGGCCTTACTCTTGCTGAAAAAGGCCTAACAAATCCATATAAATTTGGCTTAATAGGATCAAGCGATTCTCATGTTGGAGGACCTTCTGATAGTGAAGAATTGTACTTTTCTAAGGTTGGCATGTTAGATGGAACAGCTGAGCTAAGAGGTTCAATTCCGTTTAATAGACTTTATGGAACTTTTTTAAAAATTATGAGGCCAAATATACTTAAGGAAGTAGATGGAAAAAATTATTTTTCTGCTAGTGACAGACTTGTCCAATTTGCTGCATCGGGCCTTGCAGGAGTTTGGGCAGAAGAAAACACTCGTGAGGCTATTTATGACGCTTTTCGACGCAAGGAAACATTTGCAACCAGCGGACCTAGAATGAAAGTCAGATTCTTTGCTGGCTATGATTTAGAGAATTCAACTCTTGATGATCTTTCTCTCATCCAAGATGCTTATGCAAGAAGTATTCCAATGGGAGGGACTCTTAATATCGAAAAAAATAAAAATCCAACTTTTTTAGTCTGGGCAATAGCTGACCCTCAAGGCGCACCATTGCAAAGAACTCAGATTATCAAAGGCTGGCTTGAAGATGGAGAGCAAAAAGAGCAAGTGTTTGATATTGCATGTTCTGATGGGCTTAGTGTTGACCCGAAAACTCATCGTTGTCCTGATAATGAAGCATGGGTAGATTTAAGTGATTGCTCTATAAGTGCAGATTCAGGGTCAAGAGAAATGAAGGTTCTATGGCAGGACCCTGAATTTAAAGAAGATCAAGAGGCATTTTATTATTCCAGAGTTCTGGAGAATCCAGTGTGTAGATGGTCCACATGGGATGCAGTTAGAGCTGGTGAACAACCTAGATCAGATATACCAGCTACAATTCAAGAAAGAGCTTGGTCTTCACCAATTTGGTTAAATTAAAGTTAAGATAATTTCATAGTGAATACATCTAAAAATAATGTTGCATTAGTCACAGGAGCATCCGATGGAATAGGAGCTGAATTTGTGGAGATCCTTGCAGGCCGTGGTTATGATCTGATTCTTGTTGCTCGTCGCGAAGAAAAGCTTAATGAGTTAGCAGTTCGATTGAGTGATGAATTTGGAGTTGAATGCACTGTCATGGCAGCTGATCTATCAGAGCCCAAAGCAGCTCAAAATTTATTTCAACGTATTGAAGAGAGAGGGCTACAAGTAAATTTTTTAATTAATAATGCTGGGCTTCTGCATAATGGATTTTTCGCTAACCTCAGTCTTGAAGCTCAAGAAAAAATGATTCAAGTTAATGTAATAGCTCTAACTGCTTTGACTCACTTATATGCAGCTAAAATGTCCTCTAATGGAGGCGGGCATATACTTAATGTGGCTTCACTGGCTGGTTGGATGGCTATTCCAAATCAGAATGTGTACGCTGCATCAAAAGCTTATGTTGTGTCTTTTTCTCAAGCATTGTCCAATGAAATGATTGCTGCAAATAGCGGGGTTCAGGTAACTGCATTATGTCCTGGTTATACAGCAACAAAAATGATGGATAACCCTGATCAAGGTGCCACTCTGCGCATTCCATCTAGCATGATGATGTCAGCTAAAGATGTTGCTGAAATCGGTATAAAAGCATGTCTTGCTGGGAAAGACATAGTTGTTCCAGGCCTTGCTAATAAGCTAACTACAATCATTACACGTCTCTTTTCAAAGTCGTTAATAACAAAGGTTTTTGGTTCTTTTTATAGAAAGAACATGGACTGAAAAGTTAGAATTATTTTGCTAAGGTTTTCATATGAGCGAACAAGCTATTAAAAAAATACTTATAACTGGTGCCAATGGATTCATTGGCGGATCATTGATGCGTTATTACCAAAACCAGGGTCAAGATGTTGTAGGCGTTGATCTTATTGGTAATGGTGACGATATTGTTGAGGGTGATATATCTCAACCTGATTCAATCAGCCAGTTGTTAACTGAAAGCGATGTGATTATTCATACTGCTGCTCTTGTATCTAATGCAATGCAAGACTCAGATATGTGGCGAGTAAATGTCTTGGCAACTCGTAACTTAATTCAAGCAGCAAAAGAACATAAAGTTAGGCGTTTTGTGCAAATTTCATCAATCGTGGCTTATGGTAATTCAGCGAAGGGTGAGATTGATGAAACTTATCCTGTGCATGCCGATGGAGGAAGCTACGTGTTGACAAAACTAGCCTCAGAGCATGTTGTCTTAAGCGAGCAGGCTAGTGATGATATAGAAGTAGTTATTATTCGGCCTGGAGATGCATATGGTCCGGGTAGTCGTCCTTGGATAATTGCTCCATTAGAAGCAATTGCTAAAAATCAGTTTATGCTTCCAGAAAAAGGAGAGGGATTTTTTAGACCCATTTATATTGATGATTTAGTTCGAGGTATAGCAATGGCTTCAAGGCATCCAGATGCAGCGGGTGAAATTTTTAATTTATCTTGTGAAGGTTACATGTTTACCAAAGACTATTTCACTCCTCACTATCAATGGTTAGGTAAAAAGGGACCCTTGGCAGTTTCGACCAAGCTAGCTTTAAGAATATCAGCAATGGCATCAAAGGTAGCAGACCTTATGGGTAACCTAAATGAAGCCTCGCCATCAACCGTAAAACAGCTTTCAACCAAGAGCTGGTTTTCAATTAAAAAAGCTGAACATATTCTTGGGTGGAAGCCTGAAGTTACATTTGAGGATGGCATGAAAGTAACTCGTGAGTGGGCTCAGGAGCAAGGTTTCCTAGGCAAATAATTGCCGTTATAACTTCACAAACCTTAACTTATCCTTGATTTTTTCGCATTGAAAAAGGCTATACTTATATTGGTAAGTTCAGCGCAAATGCGCTATAAAATACAAACTTTAACTAGGTGGATTCAATGCGTTTATGGAATGGTTGGGGGAATGAAGATAGTGATCTGACTATGGAACTTAGTGATGGTCTTCGCGCGCTCTTGGAAGCCCTCGTTGGACCAGGTACCGCACTTAGTCAGGCAACCCTAAATGAAGTAATTTCTAAAGTTCCTGATACTCGTCTTGATTACCATCCGTTAATTAAAACCGATCCTGAAACACGAGTTCGTCATGCGCGTGGCCAGAGTTTGCCTGATTGGTTAGAAATGCATAGTGGGAATGTTGATACCTTTCCAGATGGCGTTGCATTCCCAGAATCATCTGAGCAAGTTCGAGAACTGCTAGCTCATGCTAAAGAAAATAATTTGATAGTTATCCCTTATGGTGGTGGAACATCAGTGGTGGGTCATATTAATCCTGAGATAAGTGATAAGCCAGTATTGACAATAGATATGGGAAAAATGAATTCTATGTTGAGTATTGATGTTGAAAGTCAATTAGCCACCTTTGGAGCTGGTGCTCCAGGTCCTATGGTGGAGGAAGAGCTAAAAAAACATGGCTATACTCTGGGCCATTTTCCTCAATCTTGGGAGCTATCTACTTTGGGCGGATGGGTGGCCAGTCGATCAAGTGGCCAACAATCTCTGCATTATGGGCGCATTGAAAATATGTTTGCTGGAGGTAATATCGAAACTCTTAATGGAACCATGATAATTCCAACCATTCCGGCGTCTTCAGCTGGCCCAGATGTTCGTGAGATGATTCTTGGTTCAGAGGGTCGCATTGGAATCATTACTGAAGTTACTGTTCGCATCACACCCTTGCCAGAGAAAGAAAAATTTCAAGTGGTCTTTTTTCCTTCTTGGGAAATTGGGATTAGTGCTGCGAGGGAACTGATTCAGCAGCGAGTAGCTTTGTCTATGGTGCGATTAAGCAACCCGCTTGAGACAACCAGTCTTCTATACATGGGCGCGGGCAGCGACAGCAGCGGAGTAGTTGCCTTAGAGGAATCACTATCTAAAAAAGGCATTGGAGAAGGTAAAGTCATGATGACATTTGGGGTTACTGGCTCGGCTCGTCATTGTGATGCTGCATATCAATTAGCGCTTGATCACTGTTCTGGTCTTGGTGGTGTTGCAGATGAATCTGGTCTTGGTGAGAATTGGGCTCATGGTCGATTCCGCGCTCCATATCTTCGAGATCCCCTAGGCGCAGAGGGCTATGTTGTCGATACCATGGAGACAGCCGTTGATTGGTCAAAAGTTTCTGAAGCTGCAGAAAATATCGAGCAAGCAATTCGAACAGCTTTGGATGATGAGGGTGAGCAAGTGCATGCTTATACTCATTTATCTCACGTCTATGGTCAGGGATCGAGCATTTACACCACTTATTTGTTTCGCATAGGTAAAAGTTATGAGCAGGGAATGAATCGATGGATGAAGTTAAAAAAAGCTGGAGCTAATCAGATTGTTGCTCATGGCGGTACTATCAGTCATCAGCATGGTGTAGGCAGTGACCACAAGAATTATTTAACAGCTGAAAAAGGCGAGCTTGGTATCGCTGCAATTAATAGTTTATGTGAACAATTTGATCCCAAAGGTCAAATGAATCCAGGAAAATTACTTCCTGATAATAAGCACTAATCAACTATGACTGGATTTACTAATCGCGAAAAACTTTTATCTAAAATGCGTAATGGTGAGCATTTGGATTGGGATATTATCGTTATTGGTGGAGGTATTACTGGCGCCGGCGTTCTTCGTGAAGCGCGACGTCAAGGTTACAAAGCATTATTGCTTGAGCAACAAGATTTTTCATGGGGTACCTCAAGCCGATCATCGAAAATGGTTCATGGAGGCTTGCGATATCTTGCTGCGGGCGATATAAAACTTACCAAAGAATCAGTTCAAGAAAGACAACGACTGTTAAAAGAAGCTCCAGGATTGGTTGATCCCATTTCTTTTTACTTCACTTTTAGAAAAGGTAAATTCCCCGGCCGCATAGCCATGAAGATCATTTTAACCATCTATGACTTTTTTGCTGGGGCTCAAGACAATAGATACTGCAACAACAAGGAATTATTGGAACGTTTTAAGGGTCTAGATGAGAACAAACTTCAGGGGGCAAGTTGTTATACAGATGCGATGGTAGATGATTCGCGATTAGTTCTTCGCGTATTACAAGACAGTATTGATGATGGTGGCTATGCCCTAAATTACACAAAAGTTGAAGACCTCTTATTAACAGATGGCCAGGTTTCTGGCGTGAGTATTCAAGACAGCCATCACTCTGGATTAATTCACTTAAATGCCCCAGTTGTTATTAATGCTACAGGTGCCTGGGCAGATAGACTTAGAAATGTTGTTAACAGTGAGACTCGCATTCGGCCATTGCGTGGCAGTCACATTATTATTGCTAAATCCTTATTTCCTATTTCTGATGTCATGACTTTCCTGCATGTGGATGATAAGCGAGGTGTTTTTGTATACCCGTGGGAGGGAACAACGGTTATCGGCACAACAGATATAGATCATGATGGAGATATAGATATTGAG
>Ga0181379_1001251_pt1 | contig 12026 bp, 23 predicted proteins | sample 2SPOviralmetaG_FD_130115 | JGI IMG/M metagenome (GOLD analysis project Ga0181379, IMG submission 130115) | Marine viral communities from the oligotrophic San Pedro Time Series (SPOT) site, San Pedro Channel, CA, USA - 2 SPOT_SRF_2009-07-10 | ecosystem: Environmental > Aquatic > Marine > Strait... | reverse complement strand
TCAACCCGGAGGTGGTCGAGTGAGCCGTGAAGTGCGCCACCTGTCCTTCTTCACGCGGGACCTGACCGATGTCACCGAGGCGCTGGACGACCTGCACAACAAACTGGGCGTCTATCTCTCTGGGCCTGAAAACGGGTTCATGCACATTCACCACCCCAAGACGCTGGAGCACTACGATGAAGCGCTTGTCGCCCTATGGACGGCCGTTGACTCGGCCAAGGAAGCGCACCGCCTCATCAAGGAGGGGCATGAGAACGCACGTGTGCACCCGCGCATCCGCCGCACCATCACAATCACGCGCACGGAGTGGTCCGAGGAACACGAACCTTGAAAACGTATAGGCACGTGGGGACCACATGGACGACGACTGGGAAGACGGGCCAGAGGCCGAAGTCACCGCAATCGACACGTGGGGAGGCTCGGGTCAAACCGACGGCATAGACGACGCGCTCATCCGCTGGACGGCACTTCTGTTGGCTCAGGGGTTGTCCTCTGCTGAGGTGACGCGACGACTCGGTCAGGCCGATTTGGATAGGCGCCTCACCCGGTCGGAGCACCAGCGCCTTATGCGGCTGGCCCGGATGGAGGCTGAGGGCATGCGCCACTTGGCCATCGCACGTGCAGAGTTGGAGGACACCGACTGGATGCGGCTTGATTCGTACGCGCGGCGCAAGCGCATGTTGGACTTGACTGAAGGCATAGTCCATCAGGCGCACGCCATGGCAGACAACGTGTCCAAACTGAACAACGTCTCGTTCATGGTGAACGGTCTCATCAAGCAGCAGGACGCGCTCGACAAAATGTCCGGCGCCACGGACGCGAAGCCACAGGTGGTGGTCAACATTGGGTACGACCCGATGGAGCAATTCAGGCAGGTGGTGCAAGAGGAGTTGCGCACTATCGACGTCGACGTTATCGAGAGCGATACCGATAGTGAGACGACGTCTGGTGACTTAGCCGATACCTGAGCAAGAGGCTGTTAATCCGCGTTGCGTCTCTGAGTTAGCCGATACCTTGCCTCACGGCTGTTGATTTAGCCGATACCTTAGCCGATACCTGTGCATTTTTGATTTCATTTCCTTTCAGCCTCGCGGCCAGCCTTGCGGCTGTGCCCTCCGGCCCCTCCGGTCAGTCGGTGGAACGAGGTATAGGCCTATAAAGGTTCCGATTCCGATAGGTCTGGCCTGCCGGACTCCGATAGTCGAGGGGCTGACGGCCTATAAACTTTGTGGACACCGAAAGGTTTATAGGGTGGGACGTTTATGTTCAAGTGGAGAGACGACCGCGGGCGGGCCGGTTCAACATGCGGCATCTCCCCGCGTGCCTTCGCCCCGGGCTCCGACCGCTGTCCGCCTTCAACCATCCTAAGGGGTACCACCATATAAACCTATCGGAATCCGATAGGTTTATAGGGTGGGGCTCCATCGTCGATACATGGCACGAACTACCATGAAGAACATCAACACCCTGACCGACCGACTCGACGAGTGCATGGGGTGGGAGTACGGCACCTCTCACGTGAACGAGGGCTCCAAGACGTACGGCATCGCCTTCCGCCTCTGCATCATCAACGAGAACACCGGCGCCCACATGAACCACCCCTTCGGCGACTTCCTCGGCATGACCAAGACCGAAGCATATGGAGCGCTCGCGCACATCGTCAAGACGGCCCGCGCATGCAAGCAGGCTCACGCGTACTTCGGCGGTCAGACCTTGGACGAATTCGTCCAGCGCAACCGAACCAGTCCCTGAATTGAGATACCTTTAAGTATAGGAGGCCCATCGTATGACCATGGCACAAGCCCAGACACAGACCCCCGACCCGACCGCCCTCGTCATCAGCGAGGCAACGACCGCCCCCGCTTTGGAAGCCCTCATCAAGAAGGCCTTCGGCAACACCGCACAGCAAGCCCGCGACCTCGGAGAGGACAGCGTGCACGACGTGCGCCTTGAAGGAACGTACACCGTGGACGGCGTCGCCGCTCCCATCGACGTGGCCGGGACCATCGAGGTCGGCGCTTCCTACACCCGCGCACAAACCATGGCGTTCAAGACGTCCGACGCGATGCGCGACGCTCTTGCCCTCCTCGGCATGTTCCGCCCCGACATGGAGCGCGCACTCATCGCCAGCATGGAAGCCAGCCGCGACGGTGGCGACTCTGCCGCCGCTTTGGAGGCTCACGGCTTCACCATCAGCACGGAGGCCCGCGAGCGTGCAAACGTCGCCATGGCCCGCCTCGCCCGCGAGTCCACCCGCACCGTCAGCGCACCCGTGAAGGTTGCCATGGACTGAATTCACCGTGTCCGCAAGGACCCGCGCCCGCATGCGAAAGACGCACGGAAGGGAGCAGGGTCCGCCCGGGGCCGGTCGGCAGGGGTGCCGGCCGGTCCCACTTTTTTTCGCCCGGCCTGTCCGGTGGGGCGCCGGCGCGTCGAACAATGGGATGGGGGTATATAGTCTTTTCTGACCTATACACAGGAGACGGCATCTCCCCGCGTGCCCTCGTCCGAACGGTGAGGCGTCCTCGCTCCCGTACATGTAGAGGATAGCGCTCCCCCCTATAAAGGTGCCGGTCACCGATAGGTTTATAGGGTGCGGCCTCTTAGGGTTAAACATGCGAGACACACCGACCATCCGCCTGCCTGACATCCACGAATGCTCCTTCAATGAGAAGACCGCGGTACCTTCTTGGGGCAACCCCTTCATGTGTGACGGGTATTTCATGACCTGCTCCGACTGCACGTGGACCCCTGTCCACGGCCCCGTTGAACATCAAGAGATTCTGGCCACGCTGGCTCAAGGCGCTTTGGGGTGCTGAACATGCACAACAGCCCGACAGAATTCATCCGAGCGTTCGACATCTTGGTCCAACAATTCCGACCGAACAAGTACCGCGCGGACTGGGTCATCGACATGACCCAAGTGGAGACCGACCCCGAGACCCTGATTGAACAACTCAAGGAAGAGCGCAACAAGCGCAACAACTTCAGCCCGGGCGTCTGGGCTGGCTCTCCCGAAGGCGAGATGATGCGAGGCCACAACTCTGTAATGACTGGGGCGTGCACGCGTGTCATCGAGTGGCTGGAGGCATCCCTCAGAGTGAGCGTGTGGGCCCGAGCCCAAGCCTCCGTTGAGACGGGCATCCGGGCGGAATTGTGAGCCCGGGTCCTATCGGAGACGGTGGGGCGCGGCCTGAAGCCGCCGGATTAATGATGAGGGCTTTTCGCCCAAACGGCGCATGATGCTTAGGGCTGTCGATAGGGACGGGGTTCATTTCCCGTCTCTGACCCCCTGAATAAACGCATCATTGTGTTGATAAGCACAGGTCTGTCGTCAACCGGTTTCCAACAATTCTCCGGGGTACCCCCCCTCCCATACACACACACACCTCAACATGTGTGTCCCCCATACTCCTTCCCTATCTGTTGAATTAATTTAATTTAATAAAAAAATAGAATAAGATAAGGTATAGGAGTCGTCCGCTCCTACGAGGGGATGGGGGTACATAAACTTTTCTACAACCGATAGGTTTAATATAGGGGGCCTCCTACGGTTAAACATGCGAAACACACGACCACACCTGACCAACCGCCTGATGACTAACCACAAGATGGGTCAATTCACGCACCCATCAAAGTGCTGGGATGCGCGTCACAACCAGACCCGCACCGCGTTCATCCGCTTCACCAGCGACACCGAGTACCCTGATTGGGACAAAAACGGCGACACCTTCTGGGATTGGAATGAAGAATGTCTGAAGATTGACCGCAAGTCCCGCGCCGAGGCAAAGGCCCTCATCATCGAATACGCGCTTCCCCTGTACCAGCGCGCGCACCGCACGTTCTGCCTCAATCAAGCGCAGCAGTACGAGGGAGACGCGAGTCGGTTCCGAGGAAGCGCGAAAGCCGCTGAAAAGATGCGCAACCTCGCAGAGCGGAAGTGCACCATCGAATGGGACGGCAATCGTGACGCCTTCCTCGTCCGCGTGCCGCGTGGCGCTGAGGCCCTGTACTTCGATGACCTCGTAGTCTCGGTCCGAGGGTCGAAGGCGTGAAGAACCGTGCGCCCCGCTTGGGGTGCATGGGTCTGGCCGAGTGGGTCGAAGGACGGCGGTCCACCCGTCGCCTTCGGGCTCATCGCCGCGCTGCGGTCTCAGGCATAATCGCCGACTGCGTCGCGTACGACTTGGCTGAGACCGTAGCCGTGCGATACCTCAAGCGAGAGGCGTATGCTATCGCAGGAGATAGGCCGGTGAAGCGTCTGCACCTTGAAGGTGGTCTCGTTGAGACCATCGAGTGCATAGACGGTTCTGTCTACCACGTCGAAGGTGACCGGGTCCGGTGGCTCGCGTAGCGCGCTTCCACTTGAACCACAGGGCTGGAGGTATATAGTCTTTTGGGACGCCGATAGGTTTATAGGGGGTGCTCCCTTAGGGTGAATCATGCGAAGCCGCAACTACGAACCCGAAATCAAGACCCGCAACATTCCCAAGCGCGACGGCAGGGGTCACATCGCCCTCAGCCTGCTTTTGAACCGCACCGACGCCTCGGTCCAAATCCGAGGCGAGGGCTTCATCAGCCTCGCGGATGCGAAGTACATGCTCTCCGTCTTGGAGGACTTCATCGGCATCGGTGACGACCACGAGCACGCCGCCGCTGACGCCGCCGCCGCATGGGCGGAAACGGCCCAGCGCTGGGCCGATTGATTCATATAGGAGACCCACCTACGATAGGATAAGTGAGACACATGAACCCAGTACGAACCACCCCCACCCCCACCGTGCACCGCCTGATTACCGAGCGATACCATCGCCCTGACTTGCGGCACGCTTACCCGTACTCCGAAAGCCGCCCGGCTCAGCCCGCCGGCGTCCGCTTCTCTCAGGTCAACATTCACACCATCCCCGTCGACTGGAACAGCATCGACAGCATCGAGGCGGATGAGAAGGGCATCGCTCTCAACCTGCGCGAGACCGGTTGGACTGCTCAGATTGACGCGTCCAACGTGACCCACGTCCTCTCTGCGAACAACGCCCGCGCCCTCGCCATGCAACTCATCGCAGCCGCCGACGAGGCCACCGGCACGAAGTGGCTCGCCGACACCCTCCCACGCATGGGTTGGAACCCAGAGTGAGGTTAATATAGGTGATACTCCTACGATAGGATAAGTGAGACACATGAACGGAATTCTGAAGAGCACCACCCCATACGTGCGAGACGGCGACGGAGAGAAGGTCGACCGTACTCGGTACGCTCGGCACCACATCATCAGCGAGACCCGCGAGCACTTGGTGACTGGCGAGGAGATGACCGTCGTGATGAACGTCGAAGACTGCGACTGGTACGGGGGCACCATTGATGACCGCCTCGAAATCGTGATGACTCCCGACGAAGCCATCATCATGGCCATCCAATTGCTCAACCACGCGCGCGAGGCCGAGCGTCGCAACTGCGAATGAGCCGATACTCTCGGCCTCGGCTGTGCATTTAGCCGATACCCGAGCGCGAGCGTGTGCATTTTGAAACGCGCCGGCCGTGGCCCCACGCGTCCGCGGGGCCGTCCGCCCCGCTTCACTTGATGCACGACGCTGGAGGACTATAAAGGTTCTGATAGGCGAAAGGTTTAAGGGGTGGGGCCCCCTCGTCTGTACATGGCACAAGCCACCCACACCCTGACCCTGACGTACACCAACAGCGAGACCGCCGTGTTCTACTGCGTGGACGTGCACCACGCGACGCGCATCATCGACCAGCACGTGTGGTTGACCATCCAGTCGTTCAGCCTCACCCCCATCGAGTGAGCCCACCGCGCGCACGCGCACAACGCCGCATAGGCGTGGCCGTCGCCCCTCGGACTGCGGTCCGGGGGGCGGCCCCTATAGCCGGCCGGCCCCCATCATCATCATCCAGTTGAACCACAGGGCTGGGGGTATATAGTCTTTCCTAACATACAGTTAGGGAGACAGCATCTCCCCACGTGCCCTTGCCCCGGGTGCGCTCCCATGAGCCGCCCTCATACCTCCGAGGTGGTTCCACCCTATAAAGGTTTCGTCGTCCGATAGGTTTAATAGGGGGAGCCACTTAGGGTGAATCAAGGAGAGAACCAACATGTATGTACACGGACTCGGAGACGCCCAAGAACGAATGACTGACCCTGATTACCCCACGTGCCCGGCTTGCGAGTCGTGCGGGGCTACGACGACCTACGAAGAGACCAAGCAGGGAACCGGCTGGAACCGCCACGTGGACACCCACGTCTTCATCTGCGAAGCCGACGAGGAAAGCGACTGCTACGAATCGACCGTTGAGGTTGAGGAAGACCACAGCGAAGACGAGTGGGACTACGAGGACTACTGAGTCCGCACGCGCACCCAACGCCGTGAGGCGTGGCCGCTCCCCTCGGTCCTGCGGGGCCGGGGGGAGCCCCCTTTTTGTCCGGCCGGTCACGTCGGCCAGCCGGGGTCTGAAGACAGGGCTGGGGGTACATAAACTTTTCGTTGTCCGATAGGTTTATAGGGTGTGACCCCCTCGTCGGTACATGGACAACACCCCAAGCCAGCAAGCATGCACCACCCGACTGCCCCTCAAGTCCGCGTTCCTGCACGCGGCTGAGGCCTTGGAGACGTACAACGCCGACCCGTCGGCCGTGACCGTCGGCCGCGCCCGCCCCGGCATCAGCGTGGGCCTGTCGTGGAAGGCTGGACGCTCTGACGAATACTACAACACCGTGGCCAACGCCGTCCACCACATGGGCGGGTACACGACGTACTTCAAGGACAGCGGCCTCGCAGACGCGTTCACCAGTCTCTGGCCCACCCTCGAATTTGACGTTGAGACCGTGGCCATGGCCGACCTGACCGTCCCCTCCCACATCTGGGAGCGCATCGAGAAGTCTGAAAAGCGCGGCGTCCACGTGTGCCTCTACTACCCCTGAGGTGGTGGGGGCCCGCCCCGTGGGGGCGGGGGCTTCGGCCCTCGCCCGGCGTGCCGGGTATCGGCCCGGCGGCGGCGTCGTCGTCCACTTGAACATAGGGCTGGGGGTACATAAACTTTGCGTCAGCCGATAGGTTTATAGGGGGGAGCCGCTTAGGGTTAAACATGCGAAACACACGCACCAACCCCACCCGCATGGGCGCCCTTGTGACGGCCATGCTTGACCTGACCACGAACGAATTTTCCGAGGAGGAATCAGAGCGCACCGGCCGCGTCGAAGCATGCGGCTACCTTGACGACATCACCCGCATCCGCGGCGACCTCGTCAAACTCGGCTTCGGCATCCAAGTCGTGGACCTTGACCTCCCGTACTGGGTCTACGCCCAGACCGAAGGCGCCCGCGCGTTCGCTGCGAGCATCAAGAGCGTGTATCACGGCGTGGCTATCGCCTTCTGAGGCGGCAGGCGCACACCCGACGCCGTGAGGCGCGGCCGGGGGCTTCTGGGCTGCGGCCCGGGGGCCTCCCCAATCTCAGCCGATAGGCGGCGCGCCGCGTGTGCATTTCGGCGCGGCCATAGCGCGCGCATCCATTGGAACCACAGGGCTGGGGGTCTATAAACTTTTCGTCAACCGATAGGTTTAATAGGGGGAGCCACTTAGGTTCAAACATGGAACAACCCGAGACCCTGACCATCACCTGCGGCGCCTGCAAGCGCATTCACACCCCGCCCGTCATGCCCATCTGGAAGGTGCGCGGCTCGCGGTACTGCATCTGCGGCTGTGGCCTCGACTACATCGGCCACCTGCGACAGCACCAAGCCAACAAGACCGCCGCCGAGTACGCCCGCACGCGCGGCCTCCTGCGCGGCGACGACGTGCCCGCCCACGTCGCGGACGAGTGGGACCGCGCGCGCAAGGGCGAGTGAGCCCGCGCCCGGCCGGCGCGTCGGGGGCTGCGGCCCCCGGCGGCCATCGGTGCCGATAGCCGAGGGGCTGGCAGCCTATAAAGGTTTCTACCGCCGATAGGTTTATACCCTGAGGCCTCCTCGGCTGTACATGGACACCCAACCCCTGACCCTGCTTTTCGCGGCCCGCGCCGCCCTCATCCCCGCCATCATGGCCGCCCTCGCGGTTCGCGCCATCGTGCCCCGCGTGGCCCGCCCCGTGGCCCGCGTGGTCTCCGGCTCCGTGCGCTTCGTGCGCTGGCTGGTTGCCCCCGACGCTGGACGGTGGGACTGAGGCTATCGGGTCCGATACCTTTATAGGGGGATGCTCCCTCGGAGGTACATGGACACCCAACCCCAGACCCGCAAGACCGCAGCCGCTCACGCGTACGCCGCCCAAGCCGCCCAAGCCGAGATGTGGCGGAAGCGCATGGACGAGGCCGGCATCCCCGAGTCGGCCCGCCCGCGCCACCTCCGCCGCTGAGGTGGGCCCGCGCGCCCGAGGGGTGGGGGCTGCGGCCCTCGCCCGCCCCGGCCGGTGGCCGGGCACGACCGACCGAACCGGGAGGCGTCGAGCCTGCCGCCTGCCCGGCCCATCATCATCCACTTGAACATAGGGCTGGCACCCTATAAATGTTCCGTTGACCGATAGGTTTATACCCTCACGCCCCCTCGGCTGTACATGGACGAAACCCCCACCCACCTCCGCATCGCGGACCTTGAGGCCGCCATGGCCTCGATGAAGGAAGACCTGCCGTACATGGACCCCAGCGTGGCCGCTGAGGTCCGCGTGAGCCTCACGTGGATGCGCTACATCATCAGCGAGGTCATGGACTGAACCTATCGGCGAATCATTGATATAGGGGAAGCACCCACGGTCAACCATGGCGAACCACGCGACCCAGCGAATCCTTCAGCGGCTCACCCCCGCCGAGGCCGCGACCGTGACGGCGAACATCGCCACGGCTGGCGAGATTCTGCCCCGTGACTTGAACGCCGCCGTGTACGTGCACAGCCTCGCGGCCCACCGCCAGAGCGAGGACGACAGCCGGAGCAACGGCGAGCACGTCGTGGCCATCTTCCGCGAGGGACGCGTGGCCACGGTCATGCTCCGCCGCGGCAACCAGCCCTCGACCCCCGCCGCGCTCCGCGTGGACCGCGTCATCAAGGGCGTTTTCTGAGCACGCCCGCCAACCCCCGCGCCGACCCGGGACCGGGCCCGCACCGGCACGCGGGGAGATTCTATCGGCGAATCATTGATATAGGGGAATCACCACGTCGGGTTATGTCCGGCAACACCCCGACCGCAATCTTCACCCTCGGCCTCCCCGCCGCTGGCAAGTCCACCGTCATCAGCGCGACCTACGCACCGACCCACGTCGTGCTCGACTGCGACTCCATCAAGGAGAGCCACCCCGCATATGACCCCGCCAACCCCAGCGCGCTCCATGCGTGGTCGAAGACCGTCCTCGCCGAGCGCTTCGCTGAAGTCGTCGCCGCCGGCGTCTCCTTCGTCTATGACTCCACGGGCACCAACACCGAGCGCATGAGCGCCGACATGAGCGCCGCCCGCGCTGCCGGCTTCCGCGTCATCATCGAGATGGTGACCGTCCCCCTCCACGTGAGCATCGAGCGGAACCTCACCCGCGACCGCCGCGTGCCCCTGCCCATCATCATCACCAAGGCCGGACAGGTCCGCGACGCCTTCGCCACCCTCGCCGCTGACGCGTGCGAGGCACGAGAGCGCGACAACTCCGCGTATGACCCCGCGTACGCCTGAGGCGGGCCGCGGGCCTCGCCGGGTGGCGGGCGATGCCGCCGCCCGTCCGCGCGTCCCACGCGGGCGCGGCCCGTCCGGTGGAGGAGTCGTCCAGACGGAACACAGGGCTGGCAGCCTATAAAGGTTTCGTCATCCGATAGGTTTATAGGGTCAAGCCCCCTCGGAGGTACATGGGCAACCCCCGACAACGCCAACAGCGCCGCAGCAACGGCAGCAACCACAACCGCAACGTGTGCACGTCCGCGGTCGTCCGCGCGTACACGTCCAGCGCCTTCCTCTCTGGCCGGTACCTCCACACCACCGACGACGTCCGCCGCGCCCTCAGGGACGCGGGGTACAGCGTCCGCAGCGTGAAGACCCTACTGACCTCCAACATGCGCACCAGCAGCGGCCTCAAGGTCCAGCAGGCCGAGCGCGCCATGCAGGAGCGCGACGGGCGCACCTCGTGGGTCACCAGCGCCACCCGCCCCGGCGAGCGTCTGGTGGGCCTCGTGTACCACACGAAGGGCCACATCGCCACCACGCACGCGGGCGGCCTCGGCACCACCCACACCGTCGACACGGCCCGCAGGCCGGGCGCGCAGGTGCTCAACGTGTGGGGCGTGTACCGCTGAGGCGGGCCGCCGGCCGAGCCCGGACCGTGGGGCTGCGCCCCCTCCCCCCCGAGGAGGAGTCGTCCGTTCTGACCACAGGGCTGTCAGCCTATAAAGGTTCCGTTGTCCGATAGGTTCATATAGGGGACGCACATACGACTAACCATGCAGACACAAGCAGACACCCGCCCCCACGCCCCCCGACTGACCATCACGCGCACGACCGACGAGCGCGAAACGGAAGTGAACATCCAGCCCGAGACGCACGTCCGCCATGCGTACATCCTCCACCTCAAGGGCTCCGACGTCATCGGCCGCGAAGCCAAGTTGAACATCATCTGCCCCCTTTCGGACGACGCCCTCGACACCCTCGACCTCACCCTCTACGAGCCGGTCGCATGCCTCCACAACCAGCACACCCGCGACCTCTTTGAGTTGACGAACAACATCGAGTCGTCATGGGTCAAGAGCCTGCCCGCCGTCAACTCCAAGGGTCCCAGCCACATCGTGAAGGAGAGCAAGCAGCGCGCCGGCGGCTGCCGCTCGACCTCCGTCGGCGACCTCGTCGTCATCGGTGCGGAGGCCGTGGGCGAGGAGCCCCAAATCTGGCTCTGCGAGGGCTGGGGCTGGACCCGCTACTACACCGAGGGCCTCATGCCCGCGGTGGACTTCAAGTGGCACGACTGAGGTCGACAGTCACACAACGGCGAGAGCCGCGGCCGCTGCTCCGGGGGGTGCGCCCCCCGGGGTGGACTTAGCCGATACCTAAGCCGGCTGTTGTTCATTCTCGCATCCGAGCCGGGCATACCCTCCTCAAGTATGCGAGGGGCTCCCGGTACTTAAAGGTTCTGTTTGCCGAAAGGTTTATAGTCCGACAACGCTGTCTTCCGTCTGGACGACTCCTCCCCCCCAAGGGCGCGGCCGCCCGCGTGGCGCGGCGCGGCGCGGTGCTCGGCGGTGCTCGGCGGGCCACATATCGGCGACGCTTTGATATAGGTGCAGCCCGACGGAGGGCTATGTCTCTTGGACTTGACTTGTGCTTTGGAGCGGCCGACCGCCTGCCCATCGACCGCATGGCCGCCGAGGAAGTCATCATCTCCTCCCTCAGCCATTACCTCGGCCGCGACGTCGTCAACTCGGAAGACCTTGAATGGGGCGACCGTGACACGCCCGTGTGGACCGTCCACGTGTGGTGTGACCGCGACACCGCGTCATGGATGGACGACGGCACCGAGGGCCACATGGACCAGTCCGACGCCAGCAGGCAGGAGTTGACCATCCGCGTCCGTCCCGGCCTCGGCAAGGGCGACACCGTCCAGATTCTGGCCCACGAGACCGCCCACGTGGCGCAAGTCATCGAGGGCAGCATCACCGACCTGCTGGCGGTGTCTTTGCAGGCTGACGCGTGGGCCGCCCGCCCCGTTGAGGTCGACGCCATCACGCGCACCGCTGAGTGGGTCGGCATCGCCAACCCCGCGGCCCTGTACGTCACCCCCCGCGTGTGGGCTAACGCCGTCGCCCGTGCCGCGTGGGAGACCGAGGAAGTCTCCTTCCAAGAGTGGAAGGCCGGCCGCGGCCTCGGCCCGGCCGCCTGAACCGGCCGGCCGGCCGAAGGACCCCCCCTATGTTCATCCGGTAGCATACGCCGGAGCCACATGCCCGCATACTGAGGAAAAACGCTGAGGTCAAAATCTGCTTATGTTGTGTCTATAGTTTTGGGACTGAATCGTCATAAACCCCCAAGCCCGACGTCAAACTCATGTCCGTCGCATCCGT
>Ga0181379_1001250_pt1 | contig 12027 bp, 7 predicted proteins | sample 2SPOviralmetaG_FD_130115 | JGI IMG/M metagenome (GOLD analysis project Ga0181379, IMG submission 130115) | Marine viral communities from the oligotrophic San Pedro Time Series (SPOT) site, San Pedro Channel, CA, USA - 2 SPOT_SRF_2009-07-10 | ecosystem: Environmental > Aquatic > Marine > Strait... | reverse complement strand
GTACACCAGCACATGCAGGTGTTAGAGTATCAAGAATAACATCAGGATCTATAACTGGTGAAATAGATGTGTATGCCGAAGTTCCAGGTAAAGTCTGAAGTATCGCCTTGACGCAAAGATCAGTAAGAACATGTTCAAATGTCTTCTTAGTTTCTACAAATTCTGCATTGATATAACTTAGTTGACTGCCAATAAAATACAGTTCTGCAAGTTCTACAATTTTTCTATTGCCACCAAATCTCAAGCAATTAATTGTTGCATCGATCAGCAAACCAGTGTCTCTTCTGCACTTAGTCTCATTGAGACTCCACTGTAGACCAGGGAACTGAAACTTTGCCCAATTGATAGCACTGTCTACAATATATGTTTTGTTTTTCTGGATTAGTGTAGTAGCATCATAGAAAGTACCGTTGTTCAATCCAGAGAAAGTAAATGTTACTTGATCCAGTCCAGAGAAAACAGGATTAACAGTCAGTGATGTACCAGGTCCTTGTGAATAGGTATTTGGGGGAATAACTGCACCAGTTCCTGTTGGTAGCACAGAACTGGAATTAGTTGTGCCGTCTAGATAAGTCACGCCACCACCTGCACTTCCAGCTGGAGCACTGGCACTATCTACTGTTGCAGCAGAAGAAACACGTACTTTAGTATCAGAAATAATTTCTGTAACTCTTATATTGGCAGATAGTGGAAATGCATTACCAGAACTTACTGCCATTCCAAGAGCAACGTTGCTTGTATCAGCAATTGTAATAATATTCTCGCCAGCAGTATAAGAAGCACCAATAGCAATCCAATCCCAGTTTCTCATTGCTAGTTTAGATAGTCTAACGATATACTGGAAGAGCTCGTTGATTTGACTCTTCTGATTCTTATACTTTTCTTTCCAGATATCTGCATACTCCAAAGTCTTGGTGTTTCCACCAAACCTTAGATCATACTCAAGCGATTTGCATAGTATTCTAAGATCTGCTGTGACTTTAGATTCTATAGCAGTCCATGGAATATTACCGTTTGAAATATCAGAAGCAAATGTAGATTCAAACCAACCAATTGATTCTGCGATAATAAAGTCTTGATTTAGGAGAATTTGATTTGCTGAGTCAATCCAAGTACCACCTCTCTGATAAAAATTCCTAATTTTTCTGAAATGCTTACTATTATAACCGTTATCATTGAATTCAATGTAACGAATTAAAATTTTCTGTTCTGGAATCTCTTGACCTTCCACCACAATTTTACCTAGTGGTGGTGTAGCAAATGTAATTTTGTTACTAGATACAGTATAAGCAACTTTTGGTTCTTGAATAACACCGTCAATTGTTAGAATGATGTTCTCTGCACTCTTTGGATTGAATGGCATGCCAAGATCATCTACTAATGTAAATTCTTTTCTACCAACAATAGTATTTTTATTGTCAATACCATCAATAGGTTCTTGCAATCCAGCAACAAAAGATTTAGTTTCGTTGAAATTGAACTCGCTTACATCAATCGAACCAGTTCCCCTAATAGCACGATAGTCATCAGTAGTGAGAATAGTTTGAGTTAGAGTTCTTCTCGTGTTCTCTACTGTAATTTTGTTTTTGTTTGGATCCCACAGTTGAATAACAGTAAAATGTGATGCTTTTGGCATCTCTGCTGGCATGTCAATACCATTAGGTGCTTCTACTTTAGGATCAATAATTACTTCACCAAATACTTTGAAACCTGCAGGGTGTGTGGTTTCTTGTACAAGATCTCTCCAAACATCAATTGGAGTTCTTGATTTGATTACATATGAATAATCTTGATAGAAGTACGAATCTAAAATCTTCTGATTTGCATTACCAATCCTACCTTTATCAGAAGTAAAAATTCCTGTATTATCTGCGTATGGTTTTAGTTGTGGTTCAAAGATAGTAACATATGTTTTTTTGATTGTAGCAGTTGTTTTTGATATTTCACCAACAACAGCGTAGTTTTCTCTAAACGTTCCTTGAATTTTTGTAATTTTCAGGAGATTGGATCTATCACGCCACTCTCTTACTTGACCTCTGGCAACAATACTACCATTGATCGTCTGGGTTACAATCTCCCCACGCAAATATTTTTTGTCTCCGTAACCTGTTACTGCAAAAGTATAGTTGCTGCTATACTCAGATAACAATGACTTATCTTTATGAAAACTACTTCCATTAGATATTAGTGAGACATTCTTAGGACGACCAATCCTATTACCTATTGCAAATAACTTAGTGTCAGACTCAATAATTGCAATTATTGGTGCTTTGCTATAATCTTTTCCTTTGTTTGTAATAAAAATATCAAGAACTTTGCCATCTCTGGCAGTAATACCAAAATCTGCATTAATACCATCACCTTCAATAACAACAACTTTTGGTTTGCTGTAATTTGATCCAGTAGCAGTTACAGTAACACTAGTAATCGATTTCAGTAGTGGATCGTAACTAACAGTTGCTGCTGCTTGGTGTTCTACACTTGGATACACACCCAAGACTAGTGGCGGTTTTTTGTAGTTGAAACCGATATTACTTACGGATACTGTATTAATTTTACCAACAGCGAATTGACCCGTAGTAGTGTAACTAATGGATCCAGAACCATCCCACTGTGGGTTGTGAATCAATGAATATGAAAATCTGTTACTAGTAACATAGTTTACAACTTGTCTTCCTGCAAGCGGATCGTTTACGACTTTTAGATATGATCCATTATTTGAAATTTTACCATTTCTATCAAAATAGAAATAATTTGAAAATCTGGATGCAACTTTTGTGTTGTAGTTATTTGATGCAATTCTAGCACCAAATCCAAACTTCATTTCTACAAATGAGTTGCTTGAACCATGTGCAATTGGTGATTCTATTTTTTCGATTGGAATTACATTATAAGAACCACTAGGACTAAAGTCCAAATGAGAACCAGTTAGTGAATTGTCTGATGTATCAAAACGATACTTATAATACTCTTGTACCTCAATAATTGGATTTACAGTCCACTCGGAACTAAATTCATTTGGAGCATTAGTGCTAAAGATAGACAGAGTAGGATCTAATCTAAACTCAAATCTATTCTCTGGTGTTGTTACTGATGCAATTTTTGCAAATCTCCTTGGATTGCTATCATCAAAGAATGAAGTCTGCTCAGTAATTGCTTGTAATGTATCTAAGTTTTGTGTAGATGGATAAATGACAAGTAATGACTGATTTTCTTTAGTGTAAATAACACTTTCGCTACCATTCAAAGTATAATTGGCATCGAAGTTATATCCACCATCATACAGAGATACTGCTGCATTATCGTAGTGGTCAACTGCCGTCGTGCCTAATTGTGCTCTTAGTACAGTAACAAATCCACCTTGTACTTGATTATTGACAATGGAAACGATCTTGACGATCTCATTATTAATTTTTAGGAAATCTCCATCAGCATACTCAACGGCACTCTTTACTTTAATAACGGTTGCTTCTGCAGAAATACCAACATGATCAATGAAAAACTTAAGTGTTTGTGGTGTTGTACCGCCACCAACTTTGTTTAAACTCTCGTCTGCAACTCCTAAGATATCACCTCTTCTATATCCAGTTCCACCATCTGTAATCTGGACATCAGAAACATACCCCGTAACATCACCTATTTCCAGTGGACTGACAATAATAGTTGCTTTAGCATTACTACCACTTCCATTGGTTAATTCAACATCTGTAAATGTACCGACACCATAATAATTTCCAGCATTTAGAATAACGCCACGCCCAAGTCCACTGTAACTAATGTTAGTATTGTATTCTGGAGTTCTTAGAATTAGTTCTTGATAAATTCTCTTCCTAACTTCATATTTTCTGGTCTTGGTGGAATCATCGGGATTGATGAAAATGTTGACTACATCATTGATACCCAGATTATGGGTATCATCAGTCTCAACTATTGCGATATTACTATCAATATCAAATGGACGAAGATCATCACTTAGATATTCAACATCATCGATAGCTGCACCTGATGTATCTTCTAAAGAAGAACTCTTCAAGAAATATCCTGGCAAGGCAGTCTCTTCTTGGAACACACCCGTCAAAACCTTTAGTATGACTGTGTTTCCAGAGACTACAGATTCCAATACCTCACCAGTCGCATTTGTAGTGATAACACCATCTGTTAGTGATAGAATAGAACCTTGCTTGTAAGTAGATACTTTATCAATAGTGAGACGAACTACTTTGATGTCTGTGGAAAATGTGGAACTATTATCAAATGTTCCATTGACATCTTTTAATAGAATTGTATTATCTCCTCTTACATTTCCTACAATTGTACCAAAAGCACCAGTAGTAGGTTGTCTAATAAAATCATCAGCAAAAACATAAGCATCTCTTGTAATGACAAGTTTTACTGCTTTTGACTCAAAACTCTGTAGATAATTTACATTTTTACCATAAACAGAATTTACAATAGACTCAACACCAAACCCTTCAGTTCCTTGGTTATCGAATACAAGTGAAGAACCAGCGCCAAAAGAACTAACAGAATCTTCAACTTCAATGGCATCAACACTACCAGATTCCAAATCTTTGATTACGCCAGTTACACCACCACCATTAGATGAAATGCCTGGTACAAACAATCTCTTAGAGTTTTTGGAAATATTTTCTTGATTGATACTAGACTTATAGTTTGATTCAACAGGCAGAGAGTAATAATTTTGTCCAATCAAATATGGAAACTCTGGTACTTCAATTGCACTAACCGAAATAAAGTATGCATAAGTTCCATTTGGATAATCAGGAGTAATACAATACCTACCATTGTTCTCATCCAAAGAACCAAGCTTGTGATTATATTGATAATCTTCAATAAAAGATCCTATGGGGTAGTCGGCAAGACTAGGACCAAATGATCTACCAGGTTTCTGAATATAACTAGTCGTCATTCTAATGATATTAGAACTAGAGTCTAAAGAATTTTCGTAAGCATATGGTCCATAAATTGGATTGCCATCATATGCAAAACCTAAAATGGGAGAGTGTGTCTTTACTGATGCTAGGTTGCCTAGATTATTTAAATTGTCTTGTAATTCAATACGAAGATTTTTTGGATTAGCAATATGTGCATAACCAAATTCCAATGCATTGTTGAAGTTTAGGAAAGCATAACCATTGTCGTCATCCAACTTTCCATCTAGAACATTATATCTATTTTTTGTCCACTTAGTTAGTTCTGCATCAGCAACAGCATTATTACCAATAGGAGAAATTGTTACTCTAACATTTGCTTGACTATAAAAATCACCCTGATTGACTTCAGTAAATCCAGTGATTTTGCCATCAGAGATAGTAGCAGTGTATTCTGCTAGTCTACCTTGACCAGAAAGATCGCTGATAATTACAACAGGAGGAGTAGAATAATACTCACCAGGATCATCAACGATCAAGTCTGTAATCTTGCCAAAGGTAACCGTAGCACTAACTCTAGCATTGCGACCAGAAACAATTTCGACAGTTGGTGTCTCGCCATACAATCCTTGATTAAGAATTTCTACAGATTCGACAAACTGACCAGAAAGTTTAGCAATTGCTCTACCAGAAACACCATTTACCAATACATATGGTGCATTTCTGTAGTTTCTGCCCTGATTTTGTACAGAAATTTTTTCTAATTTACCAAATCTTACTTCTTCGGTATCTTTGTGACTATATGCTCGTACACCGTTGAGGAACAATCCAACATCGCGATTGCCTGTCTCGTAAATTTCTGTGGTGGAAATTGCTTCTTTTCTAATAAGTTTTAGAATCTTCTGATCGGCAAGTGGACCAGGGATAGAAGTTGAATTTTCAAGAATAGAATAAGATGGATATCCAGAAGAAGCAATGTAGTAGAATTGCTCGTCTACAAAAATTGCAGATACATCAGTAGAAAGATTTGTGAGATTGCTTGTATATGAAGGATCAGTGAGTGATGTTGGAACATCATTAGCACTAGACAATACCCATCTCACCCCATTTGTATCTACAATTTTTGGGTCGAAAGATGTAAATCCAGGTGTTGTAACCTCAATAGAATCGTTAGGTTCTGAATATGGTGCCGCTTCTATTGGAGAAAGATTATATACAAGTCCAAATACCTAAAGTTGAACATCGCTATTACCAACGTAGATAGGATCGTAGATCTCTGTTCCTGCTGGATAAATTGCGTTTGTTGTTCTATTACTAATAGTAAACTGAGTTATATTTTTATCATTAAATGCAATAACTTCATTACCAACTAAGATAGAACCACTATTAGACCATCCAAGAGTAGAATCGACATTGATTCTATCACCAATATCATCTAATGAATTGAGTTGCTTAGTCAGTTTAGTTTTTGATGTGAATTCAAAAATGCCATTGATAGTTTCTGTTGCCAAAAACAAATTGTAAGTATTCTCATCATCTACTTTAGAATCAAATCTTACATTATCAACTGTAGCAGAAGCATAACCATTACGCTCCCCTGCTTCTTGTACAATAATTTTACCAGTGAGATCTTCTATATTTCCCGATAAAACTTTAACACGTAGAGCGTAACCTTGAGTCCAATCAGATGAAGAAGACTTATATGTAAATTCTGATGGGTTATAAACAGTGGGTTTGTTTTCTTGCCCACCAGAGATAACAGTATTAAATAAAAATTGAATTGACTTCTCAGTTCCCTTTGAACGATAGAACTGACCGATGTTCTTGATAAGTGATCTCTTATCAACTGCATCTTTTAGATACTTTTCTGGGAATGAAGCAAGGTATTGCTTTTCAAAATTCTTTACTAAAGCATACAAAAATAGGTTACTGATATTCTGTACCAGTTCTCCACCAGAGTGTGTAGATGCTTGACTTGTTACAAACTCTATTTTGTGATATAAGTCACCCAACTGTGTATTTCCACTAACACCTCTAGACACTTCTAGGAACTGGGTGTCAGTTCTTGACTTATAAAAGCAAATTTCTTTGCCTATTTTGATATATCCATTCTCTTTTGGGAAGGAAGATGCATCAATAACTGTAATAGTAGTAGAAACATCAGTTAGATTACCGTCTAACTCAGTGCTCTGCTTTAGGACATTACTCTCGTAATATCCAATATCAGCATAAGTTTGCAAATTATTGGCAATATCAAGAGTACCACCCTGTACTTCTAAGCTTTCGTAATACTTACTAAGAAATTTACCAAATAATTCATACTCAGTACTGATAAACTCTGGTAGTTGCGTCTCGATCAGAGTGGAAATCGAGTTCTTGATTTTCGCCATCTAATTTACTCTGCGTATGCTATAAAGCTTGAGTTTGCAATGTCTACATCCAAATACACTTCCCTCTTCGCCACAATATCATTTTGTCTGGGAAGTGCCCTTAGTTGTATTCTGTTATCAGCAAAGGATCCCTTAATGATGGTTAGGTCATTTAGTTTTACTTCGCCTTCCTCATAATCAACAGTGCCTACAAAATCGTCTAAGACTACTTTACTAGCACTTGCCGTATCTAGTCTATATAGGACGATTTTGCCAAGTCTATCTTCCAAATAAACAGTATAGTTAGGATATTCTGTAACAGTGAAACCCGTTGAAAACACTACGGGGTCATCATCATCAGCAAATGCATTCTGATAGCAAATTTCGTAGAAATATGTACTATTCAATTGAGGAATAAAATCCTTTCTCATAGTAACTGAAGTTAAGTTTGAATTTACTGCAACGTTAGAATTATCAATGACTGAAATTGCCTTACTGTATCTAAACTTACCATTGAACTTCTCGGTATCACTTCCTTCCAAATATTGATTTACTGCAGTGATTGATCCACCTTGTATCTGAAGAGCACCTTCATTTGTTTTCAATCTATCATAATAAATCTTACTATTCAACTCAACATATAGAATAGATGGATCAATAAGTTCTGGAATAACAGAAGCAATGCTATACTTCTTCAAATTTTGCTTAATTTCTGCTTTTGTGATGCTTGTTAGATAAGCAGCATCTTCTGGTTTGATTGAAATGTAAACACGCCCATATTGAGGAGGAACTTGATCTTCTCCACCAAAAATAATAATATCACTTACTGCGGGGTAAATGTTACGGATTAGTGCTCCGTAGTCATCAGACGTTACTGCTCTATTCTGTGCAGCATATGTCTTAGGTGCATTATACTTGATCTTAGAAATAGTTTCGCGTTTCTCACCACCAGAAGAAGCAACAGTTCCTGTCACAGTGGTTGTAATAGCAGCTGGCGAAACTCCATCCTTGTTCTCTAATACACCACTAAAGATAAAACTCTTTACTCCGTTTGATTCGGGACCCGTAGTTGTTAAGTATGATACTTCAATCCTAGCACCATTATCGATACTCTTTCCTAATACACCATCACCAAAGATTAGTTCATATCTTTCATCCTCAATCTCGTCAAGGAAGAAAATCTTCGATTCGTTATTTACATCTAAAATATTAGTTGAAATAAAATACTCTTCACTAAAAGATCCCCCAGTTGGGAATACGTTTACTCTAATAGTGTTAGTATCAATATTTTTATTATCTAAAATAAATTTCTGCGACTTCAATGAAGTGTTGAACGTAAACGTGTTCTTCAGGAACGTTCCTTCTCTAACAGGAACATTCGTAAACGTTGCAACATTATTTGTAATTGAAGTTCTTACATCATCAACAACAACGTACTGATAAATGTTGTTGTCATATGATGAGATAAAACCTGTTCCTTTTTTAAGGGTTAACTCTGCATCTGTTGTTGGATTGGCATAAGTTACCGTAAATGAAACATATGCGGTTGGAGACGTGATTGATTTGGGTCTGTACCCTAATTGCTTCGCTAAAGCAACCACGTTGTCTCTCAGTGTAGCAGAATCAATGAATAGTTCATTGACTACCATATTGGTATTGAACGCCGTATAATACGTATTATAGGCAAGGGTGTCAATTAACGTCGATAACGCGCTACCATCAAAATCATAATCAGTAAAATCTGATTGTGCTCTTAGGTATTCCTTTAGAGCAATTTTGATGTCTTCAAAATCTAAGTTTGCAACCTGAGTATAAGGCATTATCGTGTACGCTCTAAGAAGAAGTCTACTGCCACTGGTGTGTCGTTCCTGCCAATAATGCGATACTGTAGTTCTACCCTGTATCCATTGTTCATATCATCTGGAATACAGGTAATATTAGATACAGTAATACGAGGTTCATAACGAACTAAAACTTCAGAAATCTCAGATTGGATGAGACCTGCGCTACCATAATCTAGTGGTTCAAATAACATTTTCTGAATGCCACATCCCAAATCTGGTTGAAACGGTCTTTCTCCTTTGACAGTAAGAAGTAAGGCAGTAATCGATTGAACGATTGCCGCCTTGTCTTTCACCACAACTAAATCATCAGTTACAGGGTGCTTCTTGAATGTAACACTCAAATCTTTGAATGTCTCAAAGGTTGGCATTTAGACACAGCAATAGGCTGTTACTATTTATCACTTACCAACGAATCCATCCGCCCATTCTTGAGAATCAAAAATATCTTGATTCTTTGATTTGTTACGATTACGTTTCGCTGACATGTTTAGATACTTATCACTATCAGTTTCTGTGATAAGTGTCATGCCTTCATTAACAAAGACATCTCCTTTGTCAACTGATCCGTCTAAGTGGTTAGGGTGTCCCATTTTGTTTCTCCTGTTGTGTTTGCCAAAAATAATCATCGGTGTCTCCTAGGCGTCCCCAGTCCGTTCCTCCTTCGACTTCATACTCTATGGTAGATACTTTGAAGTCAGGGAACTGAGGCGTCTCAGGGGTCAGAGAGAGGTCGTACAAACGCATCCTATTGTTTGGATACAATGCATACTGACCATTCTCTAATTCAATACAATTATGTGATTTGTGCTCCTGTGGAGTTTCACTCACATTATTATCTATCATATCTAGATTTGCATGGTAGTTATCAAGTGTAAACAAATACTTACCTTTCTGCAATCCATGATTACGAGTAAATACCTCAACTTCCATCTGTGCTACAAATCCTTTGTTGATTGCCATGACACCATAGTCCATACAATTCCAAAATTGTAGATTCGCCAAATCCATGTCTATGACTGGGGTTTTGGGGGATCGTACAAATGCACTGATGGGTAGTTTGTCATACATTGCACCATATGAAGGCAAGTACGTCTCAAAGTAAAAAGCGCGTCCAGGTATGCTTTTTGCACAAACCCAAACGCCCTCTACAAACTCCCCATGTCCGTCTTGATGATCTCGTAAGTATTCTCTACGAACCCATACTTTCTTTGCAGGAAGATTGCAAATTAAATTCATCCCCTACCTTGTCCTCTATAACGCTTCTTAGCGCCATTGCGTGATGTGGCGGTGTACTTGGTGTGCTTACCACGACCTTGACGAGTCCTCTTTGGTCTAGACTCAATTGTATCGCTGCCACCTGAAAGACCAACTCTGCTCTTTGCCATAATCCTTTATCGTTTGACTCTTATATTATACACCAATAAACACATTATGGGAACCCTCTGCCATAGTTCCTCCAGGCAGTAAAGTTCCACCAATCGGCATTGCTGGTGTTCCATTGACAAATACAGTTGCACTACCAATAGTCATGACATCAAAATGCACGTCCTGACCACATGTATGCGGTATTGTCTTGTCTCCTACCTTATGAGCAGGTAGTTTATTCACAAAAACGTTTAGCGATGCTGTATCGCCTATAACAGGAGGGTGACAACCATGTCCAGTTGTGATATCCCCTAATCGTGACATACCCTTCAATGCTGCCATTATACGGGATCCAACAAACCTATTGCCTTATTTAGATAGTACTGTAATCTAGATTGTACTGGAGTCCAATTGTTATTCACTACCATCTTACCAACAAATGTAGTAATATATGGTGGACATGTATGCGTTACAGTAAGTGTATAATTATACTGCATCTTCTGAATCTCACTTGGTTTCATTTTGATCCATGCTGTGACTTCAGTCGTTGCCGCTTCTAAAAATTGGTTGCCCGCCGTTAATACACTACTAGGATCACTATTCGATAATGCACTAAAAGGTACATCCTTTATCTTCTTAGTAAACATTTCTGGTAGAATACGTCCACTATCGGCATCCGCTAGTAAAGCATCTAATACTGCAACGGGTAATTCCTTATTACCATTAATCATATCAACTAAAACTAACTTATCTACACGATTCGGCGGTAATTGCTTCTTGAAATACTGAGCAAAGATATATTCCTGATCATAAAAATATTTCTCAGAATAATAACCAATCAACGGTGTTGGTAGTACTGCAGTAGGTACTCCAGGTGGTGGAAACGTAACAGTCCCATACTGCATCGTTGGTTCGCTGAATTTTGGTAAGAGATAATCAGGTAGATTCGGTACAGGACCCTGTAAGATTGTACAACCTGCGCCAGTCGCGATTCCTGTACCAGCAGTCAGAACGACGCTAGTGATTAGGTTAGGGATCCCTGGAGGTATCGGAGCGCAGATTCCTGCAGCAACTACCGTGATCGGTGTTGGTGTTATTGTTTCATACAGTATTGGATCCAGACCACTACGAGGTTGCTCACTATACAACACAACACCAGGTGTAGGCTTCAACTCAAACGCATTGCCTGTGACTAGTACCTGTGGTGATGGTGTGATTGTTACTGTAGTTGTCATACTGCTTTCGCAACTTTCAATAGATCTATTTTGATACCCTCGATATTATTATGAAGATAATCTAAACTATCAGAAAGTTTCTCATGCTCCTGGCAAGTCGGTCGCTTGTACATCAATTGCGGGTTCTCCAGTTGCTGTACCCTCTCCTCCAAGCTTGCTAATTTCTTCGACAGCTCTTGGAGTATTAGTTCGATACTTATCTGTGTACTTGTCAATTGTTGTGGGTCCTTGTCTGTCTCCCCTGAGGAAACTCACTGAGGCTGCTCGTTCCAATACATTACGACAACTATCGAAATTTTCTTGGGCGCGTGCATATAATTAT
>Ga0181379_1001248_pt1 | contig 12030 bp, 11 predicted proteins | sample 2SPOviralmetaG_FD_130115 | JGI IMG/M metagenome (GOLD analysis project Ga0181379, IMG submission 130115) | Marine viral communities from the oligotrophic San Pedro Time Series (SPOT) site, San Pedro Channel, CA, USA - 2 SPOT_SRF_2009-07-10 | ecosystem: Environmental > Aquatic > Marine > Strait... | reverse complement strand
GGCGTTGGAACGCACATCAGTGAACTCGTTGGTGAGTGGACCTTGGCCCTTGAGATGGGCGCTGTGCTCGAAGACATTGCGCACACCATCCATGCTCATCCCACGATGACAGAGATGACCCATGAGGGCGTTCTGGATACACTTGGGCATGCCATCCACAAGATGTGAGGCAGTACCGGCTGAGGCTACTTCGCCAGGTCACTCTTCCTCAACATCGTTAGCCATCATAACGGCGACTGGCCTTGTGCGTTCATTTTCGTCAAGGATAAGCCGAGCCATGATGATCATCGGAGCGCCAATGATGGCGCCTGCGATACCCCAAACCTGAGAGAAAACCATCACTGTGAGCAGTAAAACAAGGGGCGAAATGCCGATTTTAGCCCCCGAAAGGTTCGGTTCAACCAGTGAACCGAACATCTGCTGATTTCCGATAAGAAGAGCCAACATGAACAGGGCCGTCATTGGCTCAAGCATGATGAAACCGATAAGCACTGGGGGGATGGTGGCAAAAAGAGCCCCGAGGATAGGAATAAAGTCAAGCAAAAAGCACAACACTCCAAACAAGAACCAGCCGGGGATGTCAAAACCCACGGGAGAGATGATGATGGTCATGACCACGGCTTGGCCACCACTGCACGTGACTTTGGAGACCACATAAGCGCTTATGGATTCCATCGAATCGTCAACGATTTTTCGAGCACGCCCGGTAGAATGAGGAAAAGCTGCATTGAATCGCTTGGCGATGGTGTGCTCTTCGAGAATGATGAACAGGAGGAAAATGAGGACCGTGATCATGCTGCCAACAAAGGCACCAAGCGAGCCTAAAATGGCCAGCACAAACGTCTCAATGTTGCTCGGTGAGGCCAAAACATCGACCCAACTTGAGTCCGAGAAAATGATCTCCAGACCGTACAGGTCCGATTGTGCATACTTCGCTCTTTTTTCTTCAAGGGCAGCCGTAATTTCTGGAACCTCCTCGACAAAAAGCGAGAGTTGTTCGTAAAGGAAGATCGATATGAAGTACATCGAGATGATGAAGGCCGCCAAAACGGTGCCATAAGACACGAATTGGTTGCCCACTTTTTTGTGGATGTATTGTTCGACGGGTTTGATCAAGAAGAACAACAACACGGCGATGGCCAAGGGCATCAGAATGGGTTTGAGGTGAACAAGGGCCAAGTAAACGACGACCCCGACAATCGCTACACTTGCTGCCGTGGTTCGCTTTGAATCAATGCCAACTTTGGAAAGGGCTTCCATGAGTCCTTGTTTCTTGGAGGTTCATCTAAGGTTTCCCCCGATTGAGGTCGGGAACATCCAGTTCCAAAGGAGACAACTCCCCGAGGAAGACCGACAACCTTGCTCGCCGGCTGAAGAGTTATACCATCCTACGTGGAAAAGAGATACATGCATCAATTGACCTGCCCGCATTGTGGTCAAAAGATGAAGACGAAAAAACTGGTTGTTGGCACGGTGCTTTGTCCAAAGTGCAATCAGAAATTTCGAACGATGGCCCCGACACCCCCAACACCAGAACCTCAACGCACCCCGAAAGAAAAGGAAGAACACATCAGGATGCTCATCATGGCGCCAATCGGTGCTATCTTCCTTCTCATTGCCCTTTTTGTCATCGCTGATGACCCGGATGACCTGGAGTCATGGATGAATCCCTTTTTCCTCGCACCTGCCTTTTGCGGTCTCTTTTTCCTTACTCCAACCATGTTTGCTTTTCTCCGATACCGAGATGGCCGTGTAAACGTGGATTCACACACCCACCAAACCCAGCAGAACGCAAGCATGCCCTCTCAACCCGTGGACCGTACGGCAGAAAATGTAGTTATGAGCATCTTCGGCTCCATGGCCGTGATCATGGGCGTGATTGCGTTGTTGTTCCTCATTGTTGTTCTTTATTTCTTCTTCATTATTCTCGGTTGGATTTCAGAAAATGGACTACCGTTTCCAAGCGGTTTTTAAGCCTTTGAAAACGGTTTCAAGGACTTATTTGTTCCAAGAAATTTCTTTTTCTGCGGCTCGATTGAAAGAACAAGGTTCGAACAAAGTACCACACCAGGCTTTTTTCAACAAGCCATGGTGGCACGTTGGCGACGTGCTTCTTGTGCAAGGTTGGCATATCTGCCCAATGAGCTCTCGGTTCAAAGTGATGAGCCGTGTGGTATCCAATGTTGAGCCAAACCATGTTCACGAATCCGATGAAGTTCCTTGAAGCATCATACAACCCATGTTCACTGTTTCCTGGTCCTGTTCCCGGTCGGGCACCAGCATGCTGAAGGTAATTTGAGGACAGCAACCAGTGAAATCCATGGACTTGTGGAAGCGCTACAAACAAGAGCCATAGGCGGAGGTCTATCAGGGCAAGAGCAACGGAGACAACCACGATGGATACGACTTCAATCCATGGCCAGTGGTCTCCTTTTTTGGCTCGGCGAGGAATGTGAGCGACCATGGAAGGAACCAAGACGGTCAACGCTTGGAACGGATGAAGAAAGAACCCAATGATGTGATTGTGGTGGCCTCCAAAGCGATAGGTTCGCGTTTCATCATCGGGTCCGTGGGAGTGTTTGTGGTGGTTCCCGATATGGGCTGGAAAGAACACGAAACTCGGTACGCCCTGAACAACGCTAAACGCCCAATCCATCAGCCGATTCAACACCTTGGATTTCCACATACGTAAGTGCGTATGATGATGTTGAGCCACACTAAGGCCAACCGAGAGAACAAGCATCAGGACAAACAACAAGGCGTGGAAGCCATTGAACCACTGGTAGGCCATCAACAACGGGTAGGCGATGAGGTAGGCCAGCGGTTGAAGGTCTCGTGCTCGATGAAGCAGAATCAATTCTCCAGCCCCAACGATGCCCTCATCTTTTCCAGGTGAGCGTGAACGTGCTCAACAAAGAAGCCGTGCATGAGGAATCGGTAGGAGAGCCCTGTGGGTCCAACCAAAATCATGGGGAAGCGGTTGTAAGCGATGTCCGCAAAATGCGTGGCGCCGACGATTTCGTCGATCAGCAAACCAACCGAATGGTCAAACTGGAAGGAGTTGATGGCCGCTTCGTATTCTTTGGCGGTCAACCAAAAGCAAAACGAGGTTTTGAACAACTCATGAGCGGTTTCGAAATCCAAGAATTGGGTGAACTTCTTGCGATGGATACCGTAATCAACGCCAACTGGATTCCAATTCTTCCACGACAGTTCGTCAGCCTCGATGGGCCAGTTGGTTCGGTCAGGGTCCTGGAGGTCCCGCATGGTCATGAGGACGCCTTGGTCGTGATGAACAAAGGTCTGAACCATCAGGTCTCGGATCATCTTCGGGTAAATCAGAACGGGTTCTACGTCCTCCTTTCCGGAATTATCAATGACGAAATTGAGCAGGTTACTTTCCGCTTGGAAGTGCCTCAGAATGAGAACATTGGCTTCTGGCCTGACGAAGTACTTCATGAAAAAGCAGATTTGCCATTGAAGGAAGCCATGAGCCTTGAACTGAATCGGCATGAGGCGCTTGATGTAGTAGGTGATGTGAAGCGTAATGGTCAAGAGAATTCGAAGCGTAGGTAGAATGATGATTCGCAGTGGATTTTGCAGATCCTTCAACCAGTATTCTTTAGCAACATCGTCCAGAGGGAGACTTCCATCACCGGTGAGCGCATCGGAAAGCGAAGCCGGCATTCGACCGTGGTTTCCAGCCATGATTTTGGCACGTTTTCGTGCCGCTCGTCGTTGCTTACGAGTCATCGGTTGCTCAATCGAGGTCATGGCTCAATTCCTCCAATTGCAGGCGGTACAAACGGGCCACCACCTGGGCTGTCTTGACGATTGACATGGTTGTTTCATCGTCGACACAGACATCGTCCAGCGTTTTATAGAAACGTTGCATATGGTCACCATCGTTATGACCGTGGTAGGTCATGAACCGCGTTGAATCTTCACCAAGGCCAGTGAGCTCATGAATGCGCTCAGCCCACGAACGGGCCATCTTCTCGCCAAGGCCTTCAATGATCCACATCGCTCCCAACAAATCCACCGGATTGGTCCGAGAAGCACGGTACATCAAGAATCCGTGCAAGGCTTCGGAGCCAACGTTTCGTTCCAACCCGAGAATGTCTTCCAATTGGCCCCCTGAGGCCACGTAATCCTTCTCGAGAATTTCATAATCTCGGTGCTCATCAACGGCATGTGAAATCACCGTTGAACGAATCTCGGCATGGTTTCGGTCAAAACTGCTGGCCGTTCGTGTGATCCATCGTGAACCTTCAATCACTTGTTGACGAAGGTTGCGCAACAGCAGAAGATGGTCGTCAACCGTGTACGTCCCCAAATCAAGACGGCGCAAGATGGGTACCATCGACAAATCTCGCTCGAATCCAAGCCAAACACGCAACAAATGCTGCAGGCACACCTGAGCATGCGGATTCATCACAGGAACCTCATCCCCAACGGGAAGAGGTTCTGATTCACTTTTTCCTTTAATCAATATTTCACCATCGTTCATCCTTTCACCACCGTGAGTTGCATGTAAGTCGTGTTAAAACGACCGCTCTCGGGAACAAAACAGAGGATACAATCGCCCTCTTTGATGGAGACTTCATCGGTACGAAGGAATTCATCGATCATGATAAACAACGAGGCGGCACCTGTGTTCCCCCTGGTGTAGAGGTTCGTCCACCAGCGGTCTTCGGGGATACCCACACCCGCTGCATCGAGCATATCCAAAATCTTGCTTCGAAAGTGGTGGCTGGAATAATGGCAAAGGAAGTGGTCAATCTCCGAGGGTTTGCTTACCCCTTCTTGGACCAACCGTAGGTATCCATCCACCCCCATGCGAATGATGTTGTCCAAAAGCCGGACCTCTTGTCGCAACAGCAAGGCTCCTGCCCGTTCAGCATCAGCATAGGTGTCGTAATCCTGCCATGTTCGTTCGTCTTCGGGCCGGCCAGCTGAACCCACGCTCATGCAGGTGGGCAACGCATGAGCATGCGAGAAGCCGCGAACCCAATCAATGCGGAGGCTGAATCCCTTTGGAGATGGCGTGTTTTGGAGGAGTAAAGCACCTGCTCCATCCGATAACATCCACCGAAGGAATTCGGTATTGAAGTCGATGCGCTTGGCAGCAAAGGTGGATTCAGTGGCGGCTTCATACCGCTGCTTCTTGAGCAAGCGGCTGGAAAGTTCACTTGAGACCACAACGGCAGCATCATGCTCGTCCATCCGAAGGCTGTTCCAAGCCGCCTTGAGCGCCATCATGGAAGACGAGCAAATGCCATGAGTGGTTAAAATCTCAATTGCAGGCAGACCAAGCGATGCTTGAACCATGCTGGCCATGCCAGGTGCAGGAAGGTCGCCTTGGGTCGACGCTACGGCCAGCATCCCGACCTTTTCTCGTGGAATGAAGGCACGGTCGAGGCATTGTTCTGCAGCATTTGATGCCATCTCCGTATTGCTGTGGGTGGTCTTTTGGTTGGCATCAATGGCGTAGTGTCGCGTTTCAATTTGATTGGCTTGCTGTATCTGAACCCGTAGTGAAGAGGGTTGACCGTTCACCATGCCCAGGATGTTTTCGACCTCGTTTCTGGAGATTGGGGGGCCCGGCAGAAACGCACCGGTACTTGTGATGTAGACGCTCATGAAGCGCTCACCTCTGGTTTACCATGTTCTTTCTCATACCTGTAGCAGCGCCACCATTCTTGCATGTAGGGGAACACCACGAAGACCGACATGATGGCCATGTAGGTCGTAGCATAATTACCGGAAGCACCGAGCGGCTCCTGCCGCCATTCGATACCAAGTCCGCCACCCCAGTTGAGGGTGACCGTGTCTAGGAAAACCTCCCACTTCCGAACGATGATCAGCAAGAGGAGGAAGAAAGGGAGCGTCGCCAAATAATTGTGTGCATGGACTTCCCAAATGGAAATTTCTCGCTTTCCTGTGGTAAAATGAACGTCATAGTGAGCGACCAATTCATGTGCGAGCAGCGCCGCAAAGCAGAGTAACATAATCAGGACATTGACTTCAAACAAAAGAGAGAGAACCACAGGGATACCAATTTGCACACCCATGAGGCAATGAACGTAGGCTTCATGCAAACCCGAGGTTTTCTCAATCTCGGTGTTCCGGTGGCACCACCAGTCCAACATGCCGGCGATTCCCCAGAGTGGAAGCAGAACGTACAACATCACGTTCAGGACCAGCGTCGCCTCATCCATCGTCTCACCTCAGCACGACAGTAACACAATCCGATAAAAATGATTCACCGGCGCGGGCAACTGATTCAAAGACCTGCGAGGCGCCAAGGCGCTTCGTGAACTTCAACTTCCGCACATCAAACAGTCGTCATCGGGACTGTCCAGGCTGCATGCAATGGCTTCGAGACTATCAACATCATCGGCTCGCTCAGCGAGACCTCCGACGGTTTGGTCATCTTTGCTGGAGGCTTCAACCGTGAATTGAATGGCATCTGCAGCGGCCTTGGTGCGCAGATAATACATACCTGTCTTGAGGCCTTGACGCCATCCGTAGAAGTGCATGGAGGTGACCTTTGCTGGGTTGGCATCGACCATGTGGATGTTCAAGGACTGGCTTTGATCGATGTAAGCGCCTCGGTCAGCGGCCATGTCAAGAACGTGGCGTTGCTTGATTTCCCACGTGGTCTTGTAGAGGTCCCGAATGTGTTCAGGAATTCGGTGGATGCCCTGGATGGAACCTTTGTGGCGGAGGATGTCGTCCTTCATCTCGAGGCTCCACATGTCTTCGGCGATGAGGTCGCTAACCAGGTGTTTGTTCAGCACCACGAATTCACCCGAAAGGGTTCGGCGGACATAGAGGTTGGATGTGAAGGCCTCAAAGCACTCGTTGTTGCCCAAGATTTGGGAGGTAGAGGCGGTTGGCATGGGAGCGAGGAGGAGTGAGTTTCGCATCCCTTTCTCCATGATTTCGGCTTTGAGTGAGTCCCAGTCCCACCGTCCGCTGTGTTGGTCCATGCCCCAGAGGTCAAACTGCAGCAGACCCTCGCTGGCGGGTGAGCCTTGGAAGGTTGAGTAGGCACCCTCGGCGACTGCTGCGTCCTTGGAGGCCGTGCAGGCAGCGAAGTAGATGGTCTCGAAGATGTCCTTGTTGAGGGTTCGAGCCGCCGGGCTCTCAAACGGAAGCTTCAGCATGGCGAAGACATCGGCCAACCCTTGGACACCAAGTCCAATTGGACGGTGGCGCATGTTGGAGTTTCGTGCTTCCTCCACGGGGTAGTAATTGACGTCAATGACGCGGTTGAGGTTGCCTGTGGCGTGATAGGTCACGTCGTAGAGAAGTTGGTGATCAAACGCACCGTCGCTCATGTTCACAAACTTGGGGAGAGCGATGGATGCGAGGTTGCAAACAGCGACTTCGTCCTTGGCGGTGTACTCCATGATCTCCGTGCACAAGTTAGAGGAGCGAATGGTTCCGAGGTTCTTTTGATTGGATTTCTCGTTGGCAGCGTCCTTGTACAACATGTACGGCGTACCCGTTTCAATCTGGGCTTCAACAATCTTGTCCCAAACCACTCGAGCAGGAACGGTTTCCCGAGCCATACCACGGCGCTCGTAATCTTCGAACATGGCCTTGAATTCAGCACCGTAGACGTCTTGAAGGCCGGGGCATTCGTTAGGGCAGAAGAACGACCAGTCGCCGTTGTCTTCCACCCGCTGCATGAACAAGTCGGGTGTCCACATGGCGTAGAAGAGATCGCGTGCACGCATCTCTTCCTTTCCGTGGTTCTTCTTCAGGTCAAGGAATTGAAGGATATCGGGGTGCCAAGGCTCGAGGTAAACCGCAATGGAACCCTTACGCTTGCCGCCGCCTTGGTCAACATAACGGGCCGTGTCGTTGAACACACGCAACATTGGGACGATGCCGTTTGACGTACCGTTGGTGCCCTTGATGTAGGAACCCTTGGAGCGAACGTGGTGAATTGAAAGACCAATGCCTCCAGCGGATTTGGAGATGAGAGCACACTGCTTGAGCGTGTCGTAGATGCCATCGAGGGAATCGTCTTGCATGGTGAGCAAGAAACACGAGGACATCTGTGGCATCGGCGTGCCGGAATTGAACAAAGTTGGGGTGGCGTGGGTGAAGTAGCCTTGACTCATCAGGTCATAGGTCTGAAGGGCTTTCTCGATGTTGCCGTGGTGAATCCCAACGGCGACACGCATCAACATGTGTTGTGGACGCTCAGCGACCTCACCATCAAGCTTGAGCAGGTAGGAGCGCTCCAGCGTCTTGAAGCCGAAGTAGTCGTAGTTGTGGTCTCGGCTGTAGTCGATGCGGTTGTTGAGCACATCGGCATTGGCCATGATGACGTCGTAGACTTCTTCCGAGATGAGAGGTGCATGCTTCTTTGACTCGGGGTCAATGTAATCCCGGAGGTCGGTGATAACGTCGGTAAAGAGGTCCTTGGTGGCGCGGTGAAGGTCGTCAACGCAGATGCGTGCAGCTAGTCGGCTGTAATCGGGATGATGAGAGGCTAGGGAGGCAGAGGTCTCAGCGGCTAGCTGATCAAGTTCTCGTGTCGTGACGCCATCATAGAGGCCTTCGATCGTCAACTTTGTAACGTGGCCCGGGTCAACCCAGTTTGGATCCAAGCCGTGGGCCAATTGAACCAACTTCTCGTGAATGGCATCAAATCGTACATCTTCTCGCTCGCCTTTTCGATTAACAACTTGCATGGCCATAATTCATTCCTCCTCTGATGTTCATTTGAGTGCGTGATAACTTCCTTTGTTCGCGTACGGTTCAAAAGTCTTCGTCTACAGAAAATCGCTGTTGGACACTTCCAAGGGAAGCACTGTCCATGACACCGGCTTTTTGATATTCCGCCACACGCTTCTCGAAGAAATTGGTCTTGCCTTGCATGGAGATCATCTCCATCCACGGGAACGGGTTGCCAACGTTGTAAATCTTGGAACATTCCAACTGAACAAGAAGGCGGTCGGCTACAAACTGAATGTACTGCGTCATCAAATCAGCGTTCATGCCAATGAGGTTGACAGGAAGGGCCTTGGTGACAAACTCGATTTCGATGTCCACGGCTTCGGCGATAATGCGTCGAATTACGTTTTCACCTGCGCCTCGCAGCAATTTGTTGTGAAGCAGGCAAGCAAAGTCGCAGTGGAGGCCTTCATCACGAGAGATGAGTTCGTTGGAGAAGGTCAACCCCGGCATGAGGCCTCGCTTCTTCAGCCAGAAGATAGCACAGAAGGAACCTGAGAAAAAGATGCCTTCAACGGCAGCAAAGGCCACCAATCGCTCGGCGAATGAACCTCGCTTTCGAGAGAGCCACTTGAGAGCCCAATCACCCTTCTTCTGCACGGATGGGACCGTCTCGAGTGCCTTGAAGAGATGGTCCTTTTCCTTCTCATCTTCGATGTAAGTGTCAATGAGGAGTGAGTAGGTCTCAGCGTGGATGTTCTCCATCATGATTTGGAAACCATAGAACGCACGAGCTTCAGGCCAGCACACTTCGTTGGAGAAATTCATGACCAAGTTTTCGTTGACAATGCCATCACTGGCAGCAAAGAAGGCCAGGATGTGCTTCACGAAATGCTGTTCATCCTTGTTCAAGTTCTTCCAGTCTTTCAAATCCTCGGCAAGGTCAATTTCCTCTGCCGTCCAAAACGAGGCTTGTGCCTGCTTGTAAGACGTCCAGATGTCGTCGTGCTCGATCGGGAAAAGAACAAAACGATCAAGATTCTCTTCAAGCATGGGCTCAATGTGCTCTTTGGTCAAGTCGATGTTCATACCTTCGTCTTTGTTGTGTTCTATGACCATGACATGTACCCTCCGTGATTTGCACTCGCGCTGGATTTTGTTTGCCTTCCTCGGACGCCTATAATATATCCCCTCTCGGAGGGATTGTGATGGGTGGTTTGTACAGGGGTTGCAGGGGGCGCAAGCATTGGCGCAGTATCACATTTCATCAAAGTCAAGGACCATGTTATTTTTCGTTCAGAAATTGCTTGTTTCATATCAAAATCACCTTGTTTTCCACTGGAACCCCATGTTGGTGAAATCTTACATTATCCCAACAGTCAAAAAGGAATGTATGGTGAGTTGAGTCATGGACCGTATTTCTCTCGAAATCCCCTTCGCCCGCCTTGACGAGCGCGCCATCTTACCCACACAAGGATCGGCGCAAGCAGCAGGGTGGGATTTGTACGCCATTGAGGAGACCGAGGTGACAAAAGGAGCATCCGTGTTAATCTCAACGGGTTGGGCGGCCGCCATTCCTGAAGGTTGGGAAGGACAGATACGATGCCGCTCTTCGCTTGGAAAGAAAGGGATGATCATGCCGAACGGACTTGGAACCATTGACTCAGATTACCGCGGGGAGCTCAAAGTCTTGGCCACCTGGATTGGTGAGGGAGACGCGTTTACGGTGAAGGCAGGAGAACGTGTCGCTCAGTTGCTCTTCGCACCCGTGCCGCTTGTGACCCTGCTGGAAACGACCATGGAGGAGCTTGACAAGACGGGCCGTGGCCAAGGTGGATTTGGCTCCTCTGGGAAGTTCTGAAGAAGTGATGCTCATGATGGAGGTCAGAGAACTTGGCGTCGTCCCTTACCAGGACGCTCAAGTCTTGATGAAAGAACTTCAGCAGCAGCGCATTGACGGCCAGATTCCTGATACCTTGCTCCTCTTGTCCCACCCGGAAGTGGTCACCGTCGGCCCTCGCGCTCGGAACGATGGAATTCTTCCACCATCCGATTACGAAACCATCGGAGTTGACCGTGGCGGAGGCTTAACTTGGCATGGACCTGGACAACTGGTTGGCTACCCGATTTTCAAGTGGGGCGGGCGAGAGGGTGAGGCATCCGTTGCCGACATCATTCACATCATCGAAGGATGGCTGATTGACGCTTTGGCTATGTTCGGCGTGAAAGGAGTCAGAGATGAGCGCATGCAAGGTGTATGGGTGGATGGACGAAAAGTGTGCAGCATTGGCCTTTCTTTCCTGCGATGGGTCAGCCGCCACGGATTCTCGGTCAACCTCAACACGCCTCCAGGCCGCGTCGAAGGTGTCGCAGGTTGCGGCCTTACGACCGACACGACCACCTCACTCGCACAACTCGGCCACACCATTCCGACTGAAGCCTTCATCAAGGCACTTCTTCCCGTGATTCAAAACACGCTTGGAGCATAACCCCATTGTCATGATATTCCGGTCCATAATAACGGAGAAAGCCCTAACAAGAACGCCGTTAGGGGACCGCTATGTCCGAAGATGAACCCGACAGCGAGATTGGCAAAACCATCGGCCTCCAAACCGACGACGATTGCTTTCACATTGGGGTAATCACTGACATTGACGATGCGACTGAACGGGTCACTGTTCGTACAGAGGAAGGAAGAGAGGTCATCGGCACATTAAACGGCGTATTTTTGGATCCCGAACGAAGAATGAGCGAGATAATGGAAACATATGAAGCGGGAGAAGACGGCATATTACGCAGAAAATCAACCTCGAATTGGACCCCAGTCACCGACCCTAAATTGGGCTATATCGCGAGAGTCTCCGCCGGAATTGTCGGCGTTGGAACCACCATCCTTGTGGTGATTCTGTTGTTCAGCATCGGCGACGTGATCACCCAAGTTCAATCATCGGATTGGGTTGAGACCGAAGGCACCGTGGTCGATGCCCGCAACGCAGAAGATTGCTCGAGCGATGGGGAAGGGGGGACGAGCTGCACCAGCTACACCGCTGTTACTGTGGCGTACACCTTTGAGGGTAGAAATTACACAACGACAGATTACAGCATGCTGTCCAATAATTGGTTGGACGACGCCGCAAAATGGATTGAACAACAAAACGTAACGGTGTACGTGAATCCTGAACAACCTGCTGAAGCGCTTTACCTTTCAGGATGGGACGGCGTTGCTGAAGAGATCTTCACCGGCTTTTTCTTCATGGGCATCATTCTTGGTGGATACATTGGCATCTTTGTCCCCGTCTGGTTTGTGTATGCCAAGATTCAGCGCTTGAGCGG
>Ga0181379_1001247_pt1 | contig 12039 bp, 11 predicted proteins | sample 2SPOviralmetaG_FD_130115 | JGI IMG/M metagenome (GOLD analysis project Ga0181379, IMG submission 130115) | Marine viral communities from the oligotrophic San Pedro Time Series (SPOT) site, San Pedro Channel, CA, USA - 2 SPOT_SRF_2009-07-10 | ecosystem: Environmental > Aquatic > Marine > Strait... | reverse complement strand
ATGGCTCTTTCGTCGCTCTGAATGGATGTGGCGCTTGCACGTTGCCGGTGCCGAAGCCGGTTTGGCCTGCGGCCTCATGGTCGTCTGGTCGGGTTGTGTTTGGGGACAAGCAGAATGGGGCACACCGTGGGACTGGACAGATGTTCGGCTCAACAGTTTTGGCCTCCTTACGCTCCTCGCCACCTACGTGGTTCTCGGTCGCAACAGCCAGCCCGATGGCGTGGAAACGCGGGACACCTTTGCTGCCTTCGGATTGTACGGCTTTGTTTTGGTTCCACTCACGTACATAGCGACGAGGATTTGGACAATACGTCACCCTGGACCCGTGGTCGGGACCGGCGATGAAGGGTCCATCAACGGCGACATGGGGCTTGTTTTGCTCATTGGCGCCGTTTCCTTCACGATCTTTATCATCGGCCACATGATTGCCTCCATGCGCCTTACAGCGCTTGAGCAACGACTTGAAGCCATGCAGATCGTTCAGGACCGAGGTGTTTGATGTGGAAGGGATGACGTACCTGGCCGTTGCTTATTTGGGGATGCTGGTGGCCATCGCTTTGTGGACATGGACCGTTGTCCAGCGTAGTCGACGGCTTGACGAGCGATTGGAAGCCCTCGAGCGTGTCAAAACCGGCGAACTTGAAGACCTCGAGAAAACCGATGGCTGAATGCTTTCATAGGCGTAGTCTTTCAAAGGCATGGACGCGAGACGATCATGGAGAGGCGCATGGCATCCCGACTCGGTGGCGAATTTTGCTTGGTCTGTGGGGCCGAGCCACCCCTGTTTGGCGACCGCATGTGTGAGCCCTGCTTACGGGCGAGAACCGTGTTGGCCAAAGTTCCGGAAAACATACCTTGGGTACGTTGTGCACGGTGCGGTATCGTTGAAATCGATGGGAAGTGGGAAAACACCACGGAGAGCGAAGTGTGGGACGAACTCCTGCACCGGAATTTGGTCGTTCATGAACAGGCAGAGGACATTCAACTGGCCATGGAACCGGTCAAAGTCTCAGACCGACACACATTAATTCACATCCAAATCGAGGCAGTCATCGACAGTTTACTCTTCCAAGAAAAACACACCATGCGTGCCCGCATGGCCAATGGCGTGTGCCTGACGTGCACCCGTCGCGCCGGCAATTACTTCGAAGCCACCGTGCAGTTGCGCTCCAGTGCTCGCCGCCTAAGCGAAGAAGAATTCACACGCTTACGAGCAACGTTGGAAGATGTGCTGAACAAGCTCTCCGACGACCCGATGTTCTTCATTACGAGCGAAGGACAAGTAACTGGAGGCTACGATGTGGTGTTGGGCAGCAAAGGCTTAGCCCGAGCATGGGGGCGCCATCTCGTCAATGAATACGGCGGCATGGTGGTTGAAACGAATTCAACCGTGGGGCGGAAGGACGGCGTTGATGTCACGCGCCTGACCCTTCTTTACCGTAAGCCAGGCTATGAGATTGGAGACATTGTCCAGTGGCGAAACCACATCTGGCGGCCTTCTTCGTGGACCAAGGATGGCGCGATCATGGAACGCGTGGACCGAAGGGAACGTACCGGGGCCAGCTGGCGGGATTTAGAACAGGCCAAGGTGCTCGCTCAGCGGCACGAATTGTCCAGTGTAGAATTCATCAACGAAGATGCCTCGGTTGGGGAATTTCTTGACCCAACCACCTGGGCCATGGACCATGTTCGTCTTCCTTACGATCACGCACCCGGGCGGAAAGGCCTGCTCATGAGGCACGACGATGCCTGGCTTGCCTTGCCGTTCATGGCGGTGGATGAACCTGAAACGATGGAGGAATCTTGATGCAAGAACCCGAAGACAACGCTCCTGAACCGACGCTTGTTGATCTCGCAGAACAATTGGACACGGAGGGCATGGTAGGGTTCACACAGACCTTTCATCAAGATCTTCGCGATGGTTTTGAAGCGATAAACGTTGAGCGATTCCCTTGGCTTGAAGACTTGAAAAGAGCACCTTGGAGCGGCGTCATCTGTTTGGGTATGGGTGGCAGCGCTGCGGGTGGAGAATTTTTGTCTGTGTTGACCGCTCGAGAAGGACGTTGCCCGGTTGTGGTTCATCGCGATTATAGCCTACCGGCCTGGTTTGATGCGACTTGGTTGGTCCTCGCTACCAGTCATAGCGGGAACACCGAAGAGACCGTTTCGGCGACCGAGGCCGCGCTGAAGATGGGGGCGTCAGCAGTGGTGATCGCCACCGGTGGCCAATTGGCTGGCCTTCCGGAACTATTCTCAAGTTGCCACCTCGTCCCCACCGTTGGTGGGCAGCCTCCACGTACAGCGTTTGGACACATCTTCAGTCGTCAAGTTGCCGTGATGGAACACCTCGGCCTTCTCCCGACACAACCCGCTGACGAGCGGGAGGCGATGTTGGAACGTCTTGCCGCTAACAACCAACATTTCAATGTCATCAGCCAACCTGAAGGAGATATTGCGCTGCTCGCTGCAGGGTTAATTGAGCAACCCATGGCCGTGATGGGACCCACAGAATTGGCACCTGCATTGAACCGTTTCAAAAATCAAATGAACGAGAACGCTGCTCGATTTGTACGGATTGGCGTGGTTCCCGAAATGAACCACAACGAGAGTGTGGCATGGGGAGGAATTGGGCCCGATGCCGACCCTGAAGCCCCAAATCAAGCCCTTCTGATCTTGACTTGGCCGGGCATGCACCCTCGGGTCCAACAGCGGTTGGATTGGATGGTTGCCCATGCCACCACGGAGACGGCATGGAACCTCGTTGGCGAGGGAAATTCCCTGCTTGAATGCCTGCTCTACCACTGCTTGGTGATGGATTGGCTTTCGATTACACTGGCGTTCTTACACGGCAAAGACCCTTCAGCCATTGGGCCAATTAACGCCCTCAAAGCCCATCTGAACTCCGTTCAATAAAGGGGCCCGCAAATCAAACGTGGGTCGGGGTATTTCGTTAGAGCATCGACACGGTCTTCCGAAGAAACCACCCCTGGGAGGTCGCCCCCAACCGGTTCATCAACCGAGAGTTGGACATGAACATGCGGCGGCCAACCCCCGTTTTCCTGCTCATCGCCAAGCGTCGCCAGCACAGCTCCTTCGTCAAACGCATCGCCTTTTTTCCAGTGAGCAATGCTGTCCCAACTCAAGTGCCCGTAGAGCACCCAAAAGGATGAGGCCTTCGTCGCCAATGGACCACCAACATGAATGGGCAAGGGGAGGGAATGTTTGGTGATGAGCGTCGGCCCATAGGACCCATCCTCGGCGTTGACGGTCACTTCAACCACCGTTCCAGAGGCAAAGGCGTGAACGGGGGTGTGGACGGGTGCGCCCAAATCCAACCCCACATGGTGGTCCCTTTTTCCCTCGAAAAGCGCTGTTGTGTACATGGTAGGGCGTCGTTCATCGTAGCGACCAACCGAGAAGAGGTAAGGTGCCTTCCATCCCTCCGGGTTTGGGCGTGAAAAGTCGTGAACCCAGTACGGACCATCGAACACGACGGTCGGATGGAAGGGAAAGTCCCCGCCCGAGTTCATGGTTTGGCGTAAGGCCGATTCTACTTGAGGTTTCGGAGAATCATCAAGGCATGGTTCGGGCGTGGCCTAGGTATGCTCGGCACTGCCATGGTCGTCTTGGCGCCGAGCGTCCTGCCCGGCTGGGCACTCAGTTCAGTACTTGATGGCAGCAGTGACCGGTTTCGCAAAGCCCTTCTCGCCCCCGCTCTCGGCCTCCTTTTGTTCTACGGCGTCTCAGGAAGTCTGGTGTTACTGAATCTGTGGTCGCCGATGCTGTTGGCCCTGTCATTGCTCGGGCTCAATGCAGCCGCCTACAGGATGATCCACCTGCGCCATGAAGTGATCGCAAAGCGGAGCCGCTGGCAACTCTTGGAGGCCGCCATGCATGGCGAACTCTCCGAAGAAACAACGTCTTCATCGTTGAGCAAAGAGGCTGAGATTCAACTGGAATTTCAGCGTAGCCGCCCAACGTGGTTGTTTGCCCTCAGCCTCTTTGTGGCTTCAACTGCTCTGCTCTCTCCCCTCTTGCAACGCCTTCCGTTTGGCGTGGATTGGATTGGGTTTGCCATGCTCACTCAACAACTGGTCTTAGAGGGAAATCTCAGCCTACCCGGCACCAATGAGGGATTTTGGACATACCCTCCGGCCTACCCATCCGTTGCCGCTTGGGTGGTGGAAGTAACCGGCCTCGATGCAGGTAGGGCGGTGTTTCAACTCGGCCACTACACCCTCTTTGTCCTGCTCTTGGGCATCATGGGAGCGATGGACCGACATGGCGCTGGAGCTTACGCCATGCTGAGCATGGGACTCGGGCTTGGGTTGTTTGCCAAAACGTTCGACTCAGGCTTTCCGAGTGTGGCCAGTCAACTCGGTTTGGTCGTCGGAGTTTTGGTGCTCTTTCGCCACGCTGAAAAACGGCAACGACACCACACCCTGGGTCTCTGCTTAGCGCTCTACTCGGTGGCCTTGATCCATCCCACGGGAGCCATCTATCTGGCGCTCTTGTTGCTAAGTCACGTCTTGCATGGTTTGGCCATTGACAACGAGGAACACCGTGAGCTGCTCCGAAAACTGGTGTACATCGCTTCGGCCTTCATCACCATCGGTTTTGGGGTGGCTTTGCTCGTCATAGCCCCGAGACTCTTCGATGAAGCCGTGTTTTCTGAATACGGCTGGCAAGGTGGAAGGCCATTGTTGGTGTACAACGGTGTATTGTTGGCCTTCGCTGCAGTGGCAGCCTACGGTTTACGCACGACACTTGAGGGAAGGATTGTCATCACTTGGTTTGCCCTTTTGTGGGTTTTAAGCGTGGTCCATTTGGTTGAAGGATTGCGATTTATTCCTGTTCTGTCCCTTCTTTCCTACACCCTGTATTCCATGGCGCTTCACGCCTTCCATGTTCCCTTGGCGGTGTTGGTGGCTTGGTGGTGGTCGCCCAACACAGCACTCACGCCGATCGATGAATCACCCTTCAAACCATGGACTATGCCGCGCCCAGCATCGTTAACGATGGTCGTCCTAATCGTTCTTGGTTCGGTGATGGCCCAAACGGTCGCCATCAGTTTGGCGGAACACGAAGAACTCCTTGCGGTATCCCCCGGAGACTTGGCGCTAAGGGAAGCCTTGGAGGACATCGACGGAGCGGTCTACACCGAAAATATGCATTGGGGCTACGTTTGGGATGCACCACGGGAACTGGACATGACCTCCATTCCGACCTTGGGGCTGGTTCACATTGATTCAAGCGAGCACTCAGCGGCGACTCAAGCCATGTTTTATGACAACATGACTTACTTTATCGAACACAACATGCTTCATGCATTGACCTCTCCTTTGGGCACCATGCAGTGGACCTTGGCCACTTCACCGTACTGGGGAATTGAAGCGCAAGCAGACGGAGCAACGCTCTGGAGCCTCCAGCCGGACGGAAACGGCAAAGTCCTGCTCTTGGACGGCATCGACGAGGGTGACTGTGATGCGTGTACGGTTCGTTTGGACCCTTGGCGGGACCACAAATTCAGGGACCCCATGGAGTTGGGAGAAGACCGGCCGTTTCTTCCAGAAGGCACCGATGGTTCATTGCAGATTAACGCACCAGGCAATGCTGTAGAAATGTGCTTGACTTACGAGATCATCGGAACAACGGGCGGTTTTTACCTCCAGGCCTCCAAAGGTCTTGAGCGACCTTACCATGGCCTACGCACGGATGCAGGATACCACCAGGCTTGTTTTGCTGTAGGAAATGGAAGCGATTTGACCGAGGTGGTCTTTGAATGGGACCGTGCATCGCCCGACCGGTGGCTCAATCCTTTGGGATTGTCTGGTCGGGACACCGTCTTGTATGACCGAACCGGCGTCAAACTTCAGTGGTTGACATGGTCAACCATGTGATGTACGGCAAATACCATGTGCAAGGAGGTTTCACGCTCCATCCATGGAACACCTTGTTGTTCTGCTCCCAGTCCTCAATGAGGAGTTGGGGTTGGCCTGGGTATTGGAACGCATTCCCTACGCCAAACTTGAGGAAATGGGATACAAGACAACCGTGTTGGTGATGGACGGACATAGCACTGACGCCACTTCGTCGGTGGCCGAAAATTACGGCGTCTTGTTCGTGGATCAAGACGACACCGGCAAAGGAAGTGCCATCCGACATGGTTTCCGTGAAGCCGTTCAACTTGAGGCGGACGCCGTTATCATGCTGGATGCCGACGGCACCTACGCCCCCGAAGAAATGACGGTGCTCCTGGAAGGGTTGAACACGCACAGCGTCGTGATCGGCGACCGACTAAACGGACGAATTGCCCCGCAGGCGATGACGAGATTGAATTTTATTGGCAACCATCTCCTCACGTGGTTTGCGACTGCCCTGTTCAGTGCCACAACCTCTGATGTTTGTTCGGGATACTGGGCCTTTCGCCGAGAAACCATCCACACCCTTCAACTCAACAGCCAATCCTTCGAAATCGAAGCCGAAATGTTTGCAGACATGGTGCATCAAGGTGTACCGTTTGGGTTTGTGCCCATCAGCTATGGCCCACGAATTGGCGAGGCAAAACTTGGCTCAACGGCGGATGGTTGGCGTATTTTACGCAAATTAATCACGCGGCGATTCTTACCTGAACCACTGTTGTAGGCCTTGCCAAGCACTCAAAACCAACGAACTGCTGGGGGCACCATGCAACGGCTAAACGTCGCCGTGTTGGGTGCAGGTGGCCTTGTTGCTCAGCGCCTCCAGCAGCGTCTTGCTGACCATCCTTGGTTTGCACTCACGGCCGTGGCGGGTTCACCGCGCTACCTCGGCATGGCCCTGGACGATGTCCCATGGGTGCTGGAGGATGAGCGACCTTCGTTGCCGTCCCTCCGTGTGCTAGATGTTTCCAGTCCTCATGCCGTGGAAGCCTTGGCCAAAGCAGGTGTCAGCGTTGCATTCTCAGCCCTCCCAAGTGAAGAAGCGATGCTGCTCGAACCGATCTGGGTCAAGGCGGGAATCACGGTTTTTTCAAACGCCAGTGCCTTTCGACGCCAGGAAGGCGTCCCCTTTGTCATTCCAGAAATCAATCCACAGGATCTTGTCAAACAAAGCGCAGGCCCACTTCGGCATACCTGCGCCACCAATTGCACTTTGCTGCCCCTCATCCTTCCCCTTGCAGCACTCGACGAGGCCTACGGTTTGGAGACCTACACCATGCGCAGTGAACAAGGCCTCTCCGGAGGTGGCCAAGCCTACATGGAAGCAGCTCTCGCCAAGGGCACCGTCGAACCAACGATTCCTGGGGAGGCTGAAAAAACGGAAGCAGAGTTGCGCCATCTCCTTGGGTGGAACGGTGAAGCGGAATTGGATTGCGCTCGAACCATGCGCCGCGACGGACACCATGTCTTCGTTGAGGCTACCTTCGCCGGCTCAACCGATGAAGCTGGGGTCGAACGGGTGTTGTCGGCATGGTCCCAAGAGCGTCGCATGAACCACCTCCCAAGCGCTCCACACCAGCCGCTGATGTTGGCTCCTACCATCGATGTGAAGGCTCATCTTTTTGCGGATGGAAACGGCTTCCCCAAATCGCCCAACCCGGCCACTGAACGTGCGGCCGGCATGGCGGTAGTCGTGGCAAACCTGCGATGCCCTCGTCCCAACACCGTCTTGTTTGAGGCCTTTAGTCACAATACGATTCGTGGCGCTGCAGGCGGCGTGGTCTTCCTTGCTGAACTCGCTCACAACATGGAACTGCTTTGAAGCAAAACGGTTCACCCGTAGGGTAAAAGGTCGGGACCACCTCCTCGCAATGGGTGCCGAGATGGGAATAACCGCCATGATTCCGGACATGACCGTCGGTCAACTCATGAACGAAGCATCCGCTCGGTGGGGCGAAATTTGGGATCCGCATGCGACTCGGATGACATTGCTGATGCTCTGCCCGCGCAAGGAACGGAAAATGATGGAACTCCATGGAGATATGATTGAACACGGACAGCCCGTTATCTCGGTCTTCCATCGTCCACGGGCTGAGGCTCATCTGCTCAAAGAGCAGGGGTTTGACCCGCGGTCTGCCTCCTTCATGTTTGTCAACATTGCAACCGCCGACATGGGACCTTGGATGCAACAACTCATCAACAACGAAGGATGGTTGCGAAACTCCATCCAATTGGCCTCGACGCCTTTCTCGGTTGGCTTGCCGTCTCAGCGTCCGTTTGAAGCGGTCCAAACGCTCTGCTTCCGACACCCCTCGCTTTCGGCCTTGGAGCAGTACTTCCTTCCATTCCCGGCTGAATCGCTTCCAGGAAAATGCTTCGTCAGTCTGCCAAGGCGGGCGGCGGCTGAAATGGCTCGTCAACAAGCAGAGGTGCTTGGCGTGGGCCGACTGGAAAAACCAGCACCTCCTGAGCCCGAACCGGTGGCTCCACCCGCCACAATGCCCAATCAAAAACCACGTGAGGCACCAACAGGTGAAACCAAATCCGAGGCGGCTCCTATGCCTCCGGTGGACGAATCCCCGCCCGTTGAAGATGAAAGTGCAGCAGCTGAACAGGCCGATGTACCGCTTCCACCGAACAGTGCCTCAACGCCCGCCCCTGAAGAGGACAAAGAACGAATCCCTCTCCCTGGTGCACCAGCGCCACAGGCCGCACCTGAAGCGGGGCAAGAACCGGAGGAAACCAAAGCCGTGGAACTGCCAGAGGTGGCGGAAGAAGTCGTTGAGGTCTCGGAAATTGAGGCCGAACTGCGCGCCTTCTTCCAGGAACTCATCGATGCTGGCATGCAACCTTCCGAGTTCATGGATGACCCACGTTGGGAAGACATTAGCGAACGCGCCATTGCAGAGGGGCTTGAAACCTGGCCCATCTTATTGCAGATGACGGCCATGGAATGAGAAGGTCTAAATCAAACAACGAAGAGCAACTTTTGAGGGAGTATCATGGGATTTTGCATCAACTGCGGCCAACAACTCCACGACGGCACTCGCTTTTGTCGATTCTGTGGCAATCAACAGCCGGGTGAGCAACTCCTACAACGGTTGCGAATTGAAGCACAACAAATCCAAGCCATGCGGATGCAAATGCAATCGCAACAGCCACAAGGCAACCCCTACCAACAACGACGTTGGTGAGGCGAATGCGCCCGAAGCATCTGGCCATCAAACTGTCCAAACTTACACCCCATCCGTGTGAAAACGTCGCCTTGGAACAATACGCCACTGAAGGAGACTTGGCCTCCTACTGGATGTTGGCCGTGGATCAACTCGATGGATTTGAACGAAGCACTGTGGTTGACATGGGTGCGGGGAATGGGATCCTGGGAATTGGGGCTTTGCTGTTGGGTGCGAGCGAGGTGGTCTTCGTTGAATCCGACCCCACCGCTCTCGAGGCACTCGAGGCCAACATTGACTCGCTTGATGACGAGTTGCGAGCACGGGCCAGGATTCTCTCCGCCACCGTTGGATTGGACGAAGTACCTCTGGAGGGCGTTGATATCATCGTTATGAACCCTCCATGGGGCGTTCAGCGTGAGAAAGCTGACCGCCCTTTTTTGGAGGCCGCCTTTGCCTCCAAAGCCACATCCATCCATGTCCTTCACAGCGACAGAGCAACCCATCTCGAACCGATGGCCAAAGAGCATGGCTGGTGGGCAGAAACGGTTCTTCGAACCGAGTTTCGACTTCCCGCTACTTACGAGCATCATGCCCAACGCAAAGGGAAAACCGACGTCAAGTGCTGGCGATTCTTTCGAGAAGGCAACGCTCAGTTGGCCATTGATGACGATGCTTGAACCATAAGGGGGGTTCAAAAGGAGGGAACCCTCCCGTCAAATCAGCGAACGGCGTGCGACCTATTTCGGGCCATGTCTGCGAATGGAATGAGAATTATGACGGCGAGCCTCGTCACCCCTGGAAGCATCATCGCCCAAGAAGGCGAACACGAACACGGCGAAGGTACCGCCATTGCAGGAGGAAACATCGTCTCCACCGTCGTTGGCTATGTCCACGTTGAGGGTAATGCCATTTCCGTGGCACCCTCCAAACCAGTCGTTGAGCCCGCCGTTGGCGATACTGTACTCTGCGAAGTGGTCAAACTCAACGAAAAGCACGGAGAGGCCATGATCCTCTGCGTTGAAGGAAAACCTGGCTCGCTCCAACCTCAACACCTCTACGGACAATTCTTTGTCACCGGACTGGTTGACCGCTTTATGCACCAAACCTCCGATGCTTTGCGCCGCCGAGATGTCTGCCGTGCCGTCATCAAAGAGGTCAAACCCGTGGTTCGCCTTGATTTCCGTGAACGCAACGATTGCGGCGTGCTCCATGCCATTTGCCCTTCCTGCGGCGACACACTTCAAGCCGAACTTGATGGAGACTGGAACGTCAAATGCAACACTTGCAGCTACCAATCCTATCGTGCCCTCGCTGACAATTACGGTGCGGGCTGGGCCGAACTCGACCAAGGAGCCAGCGCCCTCAACAACGCTGGTAAGCGATGGGGTGCTGCAGCCGAAGCCATGTTCGCTAAGGGCCCCGCCGGGCGTGCAACGTTCATCGCTGCCGATGTCCGTGAAGACGGACGAGAGCGAACCTACTTCCGCTTCGAGGGCCAAGCAGGTGGCCGTGGCGGTGGACGTCAGCGCGCCGCACCAGGCACGCGCCTCTTTGTCGGTGGGCTTCCTCGTGATGTTGGAACGGATGAACTTCGAGACTTGTTCAAAGGTCACGGCGACATGACCGATTGCGTCGTATTGACCGACGATGGCGGCGTGAACCGTGGCTTTGGATTTGTTACCTACGCTGAAAAATCCATGGCCGAGGCGGCCATCAAAGCCCTCGACGGCCACCGAATCAACGGACGCCGCATCGGTGTCCGCGACGCTGACGACGACAAGAAGAAAGGGCGGAAGGAACGAAAAGAGCCTGAAGGTTTGAAACTCTACATCGGAAACCTCCCCTTCACGGCTACGCAAGAACAACTCAAGGAACTCGTGGCTGCCCACGCTACGGTGAACGAAGTCATCCTCGCCACCGGACCGGGTGGAAAGGCCAAGGGCTTCGGGTTCGTGTTCATCGCTGAGAAGGACAAAGGAGAAGCCGTCGTGGCTGCCATTAACAACGCCGAGGTTGAAGGTCGCAAGATCAAGGTCGACATCGCCAAGGCCAAAGGTGGCAAAGGCGGTGGCCGTGGTGGCAACCGAAACAGCGACGATGGAGGAAAATCCTCCCGAGAACTTCAGGCACTCCGTGAAGAAGGCGACGGTGGAAAGAAGCGCAAGCGACGCCCCCGCCAGAAGAAGGATTGAAGTCGCCTCCCCTGCCCCTCACGGTATGGTTGAATCGTCTGAGCCACGCTGGTTGGTCTTGGACGGCTACGAAGATGAACCCGCTGCGTTTGGTGTTCCTCCCTACGTTGGTTTCCATGTTCGCTATGTGTGTGGCGTGCTCGAAGCTTCCAAAACTCCCTACGACTACATGACCGTGGACCGCTATCGACAAGCCTTGAAACACGACCCACAAAGCATCGAACAACACTTGCAAAACGGCCTAGGCGTCATCTGCATCGCTGGGGCCGTTGTGCCAGGAAAGTACCTTCGTGGAACACCGATTTCCCTTAATGAGACACAGGCCTTGATTCGAAGCCTTCCTACAGGAACACCAGCCCTGTTTGGTGGGTGGGCCATTCGTGGTTGGAAGCAGCAAGGGTGGACACCACTTCGACCGAATCTTTTCCTCGCCGTTCAAGACACGGATGCGACATTGCACCATTTCCTCAACCACGGTGAGTGGAAGCATCAGCGGCGAACAGCCGAACAGTGGACGGCTTGGGCTCAAGCAGGAGCAGGCAGCAAAGCGGTTCACCAACACCCCGACCTCGGCACACAAAACAATCCTGGTCCTTTAACCTACGAAGTGGAGGTCTACCAGGGCTGTGTGCGCTACAAGCGAGGGTGTAAATTTTGCATTGAGCCCAAGAAAGGCGTTCCGATTTGGCGGTCGCCGGAGGACATCATCGAAGAAGTGAGGTTGGCACATGAGGCGGGTGTCCATCACGT
>Ga0181379_1001244_pt1 | contig 12086 bp, 17 predicted proteins | sample 2SPOviralmetaG_FD_130115 | JGI IMG/M metagenome (GOLD analysis project Ga0181379, IMG submission 130115) | Marine viral communities from the oligotrophic San Pedro Time Series (SPOT) site, San Pedro Channel, CA, USA - 2 SPOT_SRF_2009-07-10 | ecosystem: Environmental > Aquatic > Marine > Strait... | reverse complement strand
TGCTTAAGAAGTACGACATGAAGGGAACTATTGCAGTGCGCAACCATCGCACTCTAGTTGTAAAGCTGCGCTCAGGACGCATTGACTTTGCTCCTTACATGCATGCCAGAGACACATACATTGATGTAAACGTGTACTGGATTGACACACACTACAACGGAGTTGCACGTGACTTCCTTAACGAGCTGTTGGATGCTATGAAAGGTAGCGAGTACTTTAACGACGATGATGCTATGACTGATTACTTTAGCCGCAGCCACTACACAGACATAGAGGTAGGTGCATGGAACAAGCCCTATGTGTTTATGGGCAGCAACATACCCACTGAGCTACGTGTGGACAGTGCAGCAGCAGCTAACATTGTAGAGCGTACAGTAGAGCGTAGTGTAGAAGACATTGTATTCTAATAGCCACTAGGGGCTAGCCGAGACTCGTAGGGAGTCAGGTGATCCTAGAACACAACTACAGAGCGATGAGCGATCTAAACGGTCGCTCATTTTTTTTCGGTCGGGGAGAATTATTTTTATTTTTTCTCGAGGGGGGGTCGGGGCATATAAAATATAATTAAAACAATAACTTACACAGCGCAAAGCTAAAAATGGAGTGATGCTAAATCACCACCTCACTTCTATAAGTACTTCACCTAAAAAATCCGCGCAGCAAATTTTTTTCCACTGTAGAACCCATTTCGGGTAAATAGCTATATGCACGGTAACAAACATCCTCAAGGCCCACGCACAGTCAAACTAATGATCTTTATGTGTGTACTGTTCCATTTCATAATTATTCCAATATGGATGTGGAGCTTGGGACTACACTAATGTTTATAGACTATCTTATACGTCATCTTACTACAGTGCTTACAGTACACCCAGATGACGTAGACGGTCTAGTACAGCGTATAAGAGAAGAGTTGGATGGCAACTCTAGTCTAACGCACACACAACGCAAACAACTACGTACGATAATAGAAAAGCTGCTTGCAGCTAATTGAGCTACGCTCAATTTAAACTGGACCTCTTAACCGTGCGCTAAATATCTTGCGCACAGTGCTTACTCACAGTCTGGACAATTTACAACTCAGTAGACGCATAGCGAATAACTACACTTCAGCAGACTAGCTGATACTCTGTGCGCAATAAATACACATATGTTTAAACTCAGAATACTCTATCCTAGCTCCTACGCTTACGACACAGCTGACACACGCACAGCCGCACTCAGCTTAGAACTGTACACACAGCATGGAATAGAGTCATATCAAAGTTCGTCGAGTGTACTAGAGTTTGACTGTGTTGCGCATCGTACACTAGCTACTATGAAACTGCACTCTGTGGACTTTGAATTACTCTAAAAAGAACCATCTTTTTAAAAACCTTTAAAAACAGTATAAAACGCCTAGGCGGAATGTGTCTGTCGTTAAGGTTGAACTCTTTTTTTTATTATGCTTGATAGTTGTAGCAGTGTACTGGAATGCTAGTTAAGTGTGTATTTAAGTATGAAAAAATTTTTGCAGCAAACACTTCGTGCTTGTTGGCATATGCGCAGGCCGTTACACGGCTCGTTCGGCTTATACGTGGTACTCGAAGTTCTGCGCTGTGTCGTAACGTCCGATCAATGTCGCGCCGTTGCGTAGATGGAATCGTTCTGCCATATCAGTAAGAGGGCTGAGTGTTACGTATCGTTTGACTGTGGGACGAGTTTGTTTGATATGATCCGCAGCACTAAAGATAATCTCTCTACCTGAGCCTTTAGCATAGCTCCATACTGTATAGAATACGGCAACACTGTCACCTGTTGCGTGTAGCATCTCTAGTTCGCTTGTAGGAACTGTGTCCATGTAGTGTACACACACCACTGCACATATGCGTGTACAGTCTTCATCCCATAAGCCGTATACTTCTGATCCAATGCCGTTTCTCCACTCAGCTGGGATATGAGGACGCACAGGATCATCTTTTATAACTGCTTCAATAGTGTTGGTGTCTAGTTTTTGTAACATTTAATCTCCGCCAAGGTTGTTAATGAAGCTGCGCAGTTTAGTTGAATCTGTTTCAGCTTTTACTTTGCCTATGCTTGCGCCTTCATCTGGTGCATCTGATGTTGTAGGATTGCGTTTGAGGCTGTTGAGTATGTTGCTGCTTGTGGTTGTAGTGTTTGGTGAATAGTCATCATCACCATCTTGCTCACAGTCACGTATACGCAAACTGTCTAGATCAAACTCTAGATCAATCTTTTGTCCTACACCCGAACTAGAACGTGTCTTCATCAACTGAATCTGATAGCGTCCACGCTCACGCATAGCTCTACTAGTAAAGATACCAATCAAGTTATCTGCTGTATTGATCTTTGAAATACCACCCGAGATATGCGAGTGATCAAACTCAATCTCTTCTACTGAGCTTCTGTTTAGCTGTGACGCTGTAACAAAGATACACTGTAGTTCCATTGCTAGGTTACGAAGCTCTTCTGATACGTACTTGTCTTTTACAAACAAGTTCTCTGCACTTATCTTTGCTGCAATAGGGTGCATCAAATCTAAGTAGTCTACAAGCAATACGTCTACCTTTTTGCCTGTTTTTATTTCATACTCTTTTAAATATGAGCGGATGTCATTGGCATTTTTACCAGTGGGCATGTACTTAACTTGAAAGGCCCCCGACTTCTTACCAATCATCTTAACCTTCATCTCAACATCATCAATGCTCTTGAATACATCTCTGCTGGGGATGTCTGTGGTCATTGAGTCGACCCTCATACTAACCAAGTTCTCTGAAAGCTCAAACGTTAAGTAAACTACGTTAAGACCTGCCAGTGCCCAGTTCACGCCCATGTTAGCCAGGAACAAACTCTTACCAGACCCAGAGCCACCTGCGAAGATATTAAGCTCACCTCTGTTGAACCCACCGAATAGTTTCTTATCTAAGCTGGGCCAGCCTGTGCTTATCTGTCCGTTCTTGTCTTTGATTGCTTCTAGTCTGCCTCTAGGGTCAGCCCAGTAGTCTGTACCTAGGTCTTTTTGTAAGCCTATCTGTACAGCCTTCTTTACTAGATCCTCACATGCACCATACTCACCTGACTCTAGCAAGTCAGCACTCTTAAGGATTGCTGCTTCTAATGCTTTGTGCTTACTAAACGTTTCAAACTCTTTTAGTAGCCAGTCATAGTGATTCTCTTGTAAGTCGCCTGGGTGTTTCAACTGCCCGTCAGTGGCTGCGTTAATCATATCGAACGTAGGCAATGCGTTATGCTCAATAACATAATCATTTAGAAACGTTGCAGTATCTTGCAAGCGCCTATCAAAGCTACCAGGGTCAAATACCGCCTGGGCTCTAACAAACGACTCAGCGTCTGTCATCATCATTTCAAGATACACCTTCTGTATCTCATACCCATAATCTGTATTTTGTCTAGTCATAACGTATTATATTGCCTCTTACTAAATATGTCAAGTGTAACTTATAGCCAATTAACGTTAATATTAAAACGGGCTTTTGCATTGGTGCAATTTGTACTCGAATGCGATCTTCCAGGATCAAAGAATAAAACTCGATTTGCAACACTTTCTATTTTTGTACCATCCTCGAGAATAGTATATCCATCGCAAGAGTTAATAGAAATTATAGCACCCTTATGAGAAAAATCTTGATCTACATGAGGAGAATGTACAACTCTGTTTTCTTTACTTGGGTAGCAATTTGCTTTAATTCTCATTAAACTTCGTATTTGAAATAAATTCCACAATGGAAGAAACATTTCGTATTCCATTAAACAAGGTTCTGCCATATAAACTAAACTATGAAAGTAAAATTCATTATCACCAACTGGGTGATTATTATTTGTTTCAGCTTCAAAGGACCACGGAATCTTTGGACTCATAAATGTTCTCTGTATATCTAAAAAATAGGACGGTTCAAAATAATTATCCTTGACCTCGTAATCTACACCTTCAATTAGCTTTACCATTTTATAATCCTAACTATAACTTCTTCCATATAACTTTGTCATGAAAACACCTCTACTCCATACATTATAGCAAACTCTTCTGCATCTGTCAAGACATTAACCATCGGTTTGCCTTTGATATTTAGTGACGTATTAAGTAGCATTGGACAGCCTGTATGCTTGTACCAAGCCTCTAGCAGTTGTCGTATACCACTACCATCTGGTTCAACTGTTTGGACTCTGCTTGTTCCGTCTGCGTGACAGATGGCAGGGTACAGGTCTGGATGCTTACAGGTTGAGGTAAACTGCATATAGTTATTGTAGTATCCGTCAAAGTTTGCATCTGCATGTTCACTAAGCACCACTGGAGCGAAGGGTCTGAACTGTTGTCTTTTCTTAATGTCATTGACTCTGTCTTTGATGTCGTTCCCACGAGGATCAGCAAGAAGACTACGATTACCAAAAGCCCTCGGGCCAAATTCTGCCCTACCCGACGCGACTCCGCAGATGCCAGTTTGGGTAAGTTCTTTGATGATTTTGTCAACTGGGTATTCTCCTTGTATATTATATCCTAAAAATGCATTGTCCATTTTTATATGTTTGTTTGTATGTGCAAGCACACACCCTACAGCACTGCCAGCATCGCCTGGGTTTGGCATTATCCATATGTTGTTCCAATCTGATTTTATGCTGCTGTTTGCACTACAGTTTAATGCACAGCCTCCCATAAGAACAAGATTACCCGATGGCGATTTCCATCTAGCCCAGTTGCTAACGTACTTTAGTAAGTAACTATATATCGCTTGTACAGCAGCAGCAATGTCAAATAGATCTTGTATAGCGTTAAGCTCAGGTCTCCACCACATACATCCTCTATGTAAATTATGACGCATCTTAACTCTAGGCTTATTATAAAATATATCTAACCAGCTGTGACCATCTACAGGATGAAAGAATTCATGCAGTATCTCGTTAAAGAAACGTTGCGGGTCTCCATATGCTGCCATACCCATTAGTATGTACTCGTCTTCTTGTGGCTTAAGACCTATGCGCTGTGTCATAGCACTATACCATAAGCCTATCGAATGTGGGTACGTTTGTTTGTAGATGCGCTTGAGGTCACTGCCATTAGCATCCCATATAGTGAGCGTGTCAAACTCTCCAATACTGTCAATGCAAACAACAGTGGCTTGGTCAAAAGGACTAGTATAATAGCCGGCAGCAGCATGGGCAAGATGATGATCAGTATACTTAACAGGAGCATGTATCCCGTAAGATTGAAGATATTTACGAATATTGTTTTTATCATAGTTCCAGCCTTGTCCTGCTCGCAGTTGTCTGAGAGTTTTTACAAATGGTCTTTCATACCATATCACTTGTCCGGGATCACTGTACTCTGTAAGTACGTAGTCAATCATTGCTTGATTAAGATGAGCATCGTTCTTTATGCCACTGAATCTTTCACTATGGCTTGCAAAGAGTAGTTGGTCATTATCAAACACAGCTAGAGCAGCGTCGTGGCTGTTAGCACTTACACCCCAAGTGATCATACTTCGATATCTACGTTTGTTCCTGTATCAAGCTCAGGTGGTTTAATTGAACCATCCTTACGGTATTCTACTAAGATAGCTTGTCGCATCTCGTAGTCCATCTGTTCTTTTTTCTTGTGATGTAATTCTGTAGGGCTCATTCTTACTGCTGCCCTTGTAGACGGTTCTACTACACGCACTGCTGCTTTGCCTACTGGTGGCGTAACATTTTCTGAATTGGGATAAGTGTGTGGATTGAACGGAGCATTTTTTGCGTTGCCCTGCACAGACTTATCACCTTCATTCATAGGCTGAGCACTATTACCTTGTAGCATCTGTGTTGTTTTAAGAATATTAGTTTCCATTGTCGTCCTTCATAGCATATTCAAACATACGCTCAGGTAGACTACATAACCAAATGTATGGCACCCAGAATAGTATGTTATAAATTATTATTTCTATCATTGCTTTCTTTCTCCCAATACTCTTCTAGTGATAGTTTAGGCATTGCTGCTAAACGCTGTTCACTTTCTATTCTACGTTTGCGAGCTTGTTTAATGCCCCACCAAAGCCATATGCGCCAAAACAGTTTAGTAGTCATTGCGTAATCTAAAATACGTTGTATCATTTGTATATAAACGGATCTTTTTTACGCAGTTCCTTCAGTCGTTTTCTAAAACGTATTTCGTCACGTACATATGTATACGGCCATATTAGTATTTGAATTAAACGAACCATTTCTTTGCTTTCAATCTTATCTTTAGAGGCGAGCTCTCTGCTGCTATTGCTATACTGTAGAGTGCGTATAGTCTACCGTACTTATCTACACAATCACTAATATCATTTATCTCTGATGACCAGTCTGGTAAGCTTACACTCCATCCTAATTCAATTGCACGTTCAACTAGCTTACTACCTGCTTTATCTCTATCTGGTACAACTACAATATCTTTTTGTAAACGGTTTAACAGTAAACTTTGTTGATCACTTATTTCACTTCCGCCTAATGCACACCCATCGACGTGTATAGCATCAATCTGACCTTCGCATACAATAGCAAACTCTTTGTTGTAAGTTTGTTTGTCTAGTCCATACACAAACCCGGGCTGTACTTCCGTTAAGTATTTAGGTTTCTTATCCGGAAGTACACAACGAGCAGTCCAACCTACTATTCTACCTTCGTAGAAGAATGGCACAATCAGTCTGTCTCGATACCCTAAGCTAGGTGACCAATAATAATCTACATCGTTAAGATGCAGTCCACGCTGTACCATATATTCTAGTACATTCATGCAGTGCGGGCTGGGTTTGATTATGTCAGCAATTCTTTCCGCATCACTTGGAAGTGGAACAGTATCAAAGGTTGGCAGTTCAGCTATTCTTGACTGTACTGCTACTCCTTCATTCTCTCTCATCACATCGAGTGCCACCTTGTTGATTATATCATCAGGGGCTCCTAACCATTGTAGGAATTTACGCATTTTGTTTGAGAATGGTCTACCAGGTTGCCAACTGCACTTATAGCCGCAGTTGAAGCAGTGATAGCTGACTGTATCACCTTCTGTTATGAGACCGCCGCGAGCCTTTTTATCGATTGACTCTCCATTGTGTATACAACAGGGAGCATTAAACGCTGTCCACCCACTAGGAGTAGTTTTACGTTTACCAGGCAAGAATGTATTAACTGTATCAGATACGGTGCTCATGTTATAATTATAACATCGTTTGATATGTTGTCAATTAGTTTCTGACTAGAATCTTTGTAATAGTATCTATTGGATTTGCAGATGTTTTGAAACGTGTATAATTAAATACGCCAAAGTAGTTTAATGGCACTGGGTCTGTCTCAGTTCCGTCGCAATCTATCTCTGCAACGTTGCTCCATGACTCGTTACCATCAAGAGAATTATTTAACGAACATTCAACAATTATCTTACCAACATATCCGTCTAGGTATAATGCTGCTGTATGTAATGCTGTGTTACCATTTTTAGCAGGCTCTGCATCAAATGCATTACTTACCCAATCCTCGTTACCAGCAAAGAAGCTTGAAATAGATCTAGCAGGCATTACACCTGGCATTGCATCTGATCTTACTTTTGCTATGCCAGCAGCGCCAAAGTTTGTGTCACTGTATGTTAATCGAGTACCGTTCGTTTCATCTTGCACAAGAAGCGTATAGGTTACATATTGATCTTTAATACTCAACAAGTCACTTGCTGATATAGTTACTACAATCATTCCTCGTGTAACTGTGCTGCCATCGTCTAGTATAGTACCCGGTACATCTACTATTAATGTTTTATTCTCATCAAACATTTTAAGATGCACAGTGTAGTTACTAATGTCTACTGGCTTTTGATCTGCGTTAAGAATTCTAAAATCTAGTTTATTCTCAATACCTCTATACAGCTGAATTTGTCTATTATACACTGGTCTATACTCCGTGATGAATCCTGCGTCATTAGCAATGACGGTTATATTATTTTTTACTAAATACCTTGATACAAGTTGCATGTATGTATTTATTGGATTTAGGTTGTTATTAAAAGATATTAAAGAAAATTTTCCATTTTTAAGCGTAGTACAGTACGGTGGCAACGAATATATTGGTATAATCATTAATCAAGATCAATGGGTTACTAGTATGTACGTTTATCCGGACATAAAAGGCGATGAACAAAAGCGGTTATTTTTACAGTTAGGTGAAATATGGTGGTGGGAATCAAACAGATTGATTCCTATTAATATCTTTTTGAAAAAAGATCTTGAACAATTTAGATATATTATTATGACAATGAATTCAAAAGATGTTAATGTTACAATAGGTCCGACAGTAAATTTAAGTAATTTATCTATGAAGCGTATCAAACGTAAAGCAATACAGCTAGTGCGAAAGCCTAAGACGTAAGACTTTCGCAAAGTAGATTCATATGCACTACACAAGCCATTGCATATGACACAGCGTGTGCTTTCTTAAAATAGTACTCACCGTTTGTCGGCTTTGTCCAAACTTCCTTTAGTATTGTTTCCCAGCTTTCGTTTGCTAGGTGCCTTTTTGCTGGACGTATAATACTCAGGCCAGCTGCCAGCTGGAGTACCGACGAGGGACTCAACTGTTTCAAGAGAACTTCGTGTCCGCTTAGGTGGAACACTTGATCCACGAAGTCCTTGTGCTTTAGAAGTTCCCATATTGGTTCTCGATTCATTAGTTGTTGTAGATGCTCATCGTTCTTAACGTCTTTGTATATGCTTACGTTAAGAAAGTCTAGTTTAAAGTATCCACGTTCTTCTGCGGTCTTGTAATCAACCGTTGACAGATTATCGACAGGGTTGTGCGGACACTCAGTTACATACACACCAGTGTTATGTTTTTTATCTGTGTCTAGCTTTGCAACCCTGTGTTTGATTTGAGAAAGTATTACATCTCTATCTGCAAAGTCAATATCAATATCAGGCATCAGCTAATCGTTTGTTTATTTTGTTTGCTTTACGTGATGCTAGATCCCATTTAGCATTTGATACTCTATCTTTGAATGTAATACCTAGGGTATGATCTAATTCATGCTGATAGATGCGAGAGTTTACATCGTCCATTTTAAATACCTGTTCTACACAGTCTTCATCAAAAAAGTGTACAAGTATTTCTCTAGGACGCTTGATCTTCATCCATACATTTGGAAAACTCATGCAACCTTCTTCAACTGCATTTGTCTCAGCAGTGTGTTGTAAAATAGTTGGGTTCATGCATAAAATTGATTGTGTCTTGTCCATTGTTTGCATTACAAACCAACGTGCGTCAGTAATGCCAACTTGGTTACAGCTCATGCCAATTCCATTATGACTACGCATATAATCTACTGCTTCTTCTTTTAGTTCTTTTGGATTAAATTGTAGATTTTCTAAATCAATTTCATCACATCTTGTTTCTAATACTTTATTTGGATGATATACTAATTTCATTTTTATTCCTTTATAGTTTTGCTTCTTGTGCAACTTGCTTAACAAGTTCTACATCTTTTGGATTACGATTAAATCGCATTGCCCAGTGTTCGGGATTAATTACGTGGTATACTAATTCAAGTTGCTCATCGTTAAATGTACTTAACATCTGCTTACCTGTTTTACAATTCAATATGAGCCAAGGTGATATTTTACCATCCTTAATATGCCACACTGCTCTGTTAGCACTGACATGTTGAAAGTAATGATTCCACGGTGCAGGTTTATGCTCGTCAGCCCATTCAGACATTGTCTTTACTGCACGTTCAAGTGCTGTGGCTACATCTTCTTTTAATATAACCTGTAGTGCATATGCTTCATACATTTCTTCTTTACACCAATGATCAAGTTTAACTCCGCTAGTAACAACATGATCAATATACTTTTCTGGATACAAAGGTTTGACATTATTAAGAAAAGATCCAAACTTTACAAATGCATTATAATACTGACTATTGCAAAAGTCTTGGTATGTTTTTTCTTTCTTAGTGCCTGCGCTTAGTTTATAGAAACGTTGAAATGCATAATAACCATAGCGCACTCGCTTCTCATCTTTTTGTAATGCTCTGCGCTTCTTCTCACACATATGCGCTGCAAGAGTTTTTTCTCTTACATATCCACTGCCGCAGTATTCACATACGTATGGTTTATCTGTCATGATGATGTTTATTAAAAATAATCTGAGTAGCTTTTTTTATATTAGCTGGATCAAATGAATGATTTGTTGCAAATGATTCTTTTGCTCGCCATAAGAAATCATTATCAGTTGCATCTCGAACTTCTAAGTCCATTTTTTTATCTGTTAATGGAATAATATGCATCATTGGAGTTCCGGCCTTAATTAGATATTGATTCGGAGTTTTATTCATCCACATTTGAACATTTAATTGTGGACTCTGTGAAACATCCCATATTCCACTTACTGCTTTAAAGAAATGTATATCTGGATACGGTATTGGATTTATTAATAACTTTACTCCACGAGGCACAAATACTTTCCATGGTAAATTTATTTTTAATGGATGCTTTAAACAATCCGGAGGAGAGTGGTCACCCATAGTCATATGCATTTGGACAGGCTGATTGTCAAGCATAGACAGTAGTGACTCATTACTAACTTCCCATTTAAAAACTGTTTCTGAATCAGGAAATATGTCTAAATGCAGATCAAAAGGCATAGGTACAATATATCCTATTTTTAATAAATCAAAAATACCCGGACATCGCGCTACATGACTAGGGTACGATCCAAGATCTTTTGCTTGTTTGTACTGAGTCATAACACTCTTAATCCAAGAGAATTTAAATTCGCTAGCTGGCTTTATTGGATGTAAGTCTGCAATTCCAGGTACGTAAGAAACAAATTGTAGTTTAGGTTTAGATATTAGTCTGTTCAACAATTTCTTTAATTTCCTTTGTTGTATACATTGTAGCTAATAGTTCTAGCTCATCTTGTTTCATATTAGGATACAATTTTTCTAGTGTCTTAATATTATTATTTGATGAACCTTTTTTCTTAAATCCAATCCAAGGATGATATTCTATCTTACCTGTATTACCAGAGATACAAAGTAACTGCCATAACAAGTTTTTATGTTTACTTTGTATCTCATTATAATTTTTATTATAGTATTCATTTGTTTTGAACACTGCTAATTCTTGTTTTTCTCTGTTGCCTTGTACACTTGCCATATAACGATTGAGTAACCAGAATGCTACTTGCTTTTTTTCGCTATCGTCTAGTTCATTATAGATGTTTTTTGCATTCATATCTAATGCAGCAAGTACATCTTTTACTGGTAATTTTTGTGCCAAGCGTCTACATCCTCAGGTGCGTTTATCTCTATACCTTTAAAGTATACACTCAAACAACCAATTTGCCAACCACTTTTTAGCCAGCGTAGTTGTTCTAATTTTTCTACACGTTCTTCTTTTGTAACATTCAATCTATGGTACATATGTAAAGGATTTAATTTATATCCATACACACCCAAGTGCCAGTCGCCATAACCAGTCATGCCTCTACCAAACCATAGTGCTTGGTCACCTGCTCTTACTAACTTGACTGAGTTAGGATCGTTTTGCATTGCTTCTGGCATCTCTGTAAACACTGTTGTTACTGGGTAGTTCTTTAAGTGCCACATGCACTTATCAATACACTCTGGTGTTACATCAGGCATATCACCTTGCACGTTTACAAACTGATCGTACTCGTTAAACTTACGACTACGTATTGCGCCTGCTACTCTTTCAGTGCCGTTCTCATAAGGTTCACTATCGATAAAAAAGTCTGCGCCTGCTGCTTGAGCTGCTTGGGCAATTGACTTGTGATCAGTAAGCACGTATACGTCATAATCTGTTTGCTTACATGCTTCAACTACACGTTGTATCATAGTCTTGCCATCTAGCATACATAGAGGCTTACCTGGAAAGCGTGTGCTATGATACCTAGCGGGTATAAGAATAGCTGACGATGTCACGTACCACCTCCTCAAATTTATCTAGTTGAAGCATATTCGGACCGTCTGATGGTGCGTTATCAGGCAGTTCGTGTACTTCGAGGAAGAAATTTGAAATCCCGAGAGCAGCCCCGCTACGAGCGAACCCAGG
>Ga0181379_1001243_pt1 | contig 12107 bp, 15 predicted proteins | sample 2SPOviralmetaG_FD_130115 | JGI IMG/M metagenome (GOLD analysis project Ga0181379, IMG submission 130115) | Marine viral communities from the oligotrophic San Pedro Time Series (SPOT) site, San Pedro Channel, CA, USA - 2 SPOT_SRF_2009-07-10 | ecosystem: Environmental > Aquatic > Marine > Strait... | reverse complement strand
TGAATACCAAAGGAGCATACTATTTTGTATGTGGAAAACATTATGAAAAAAACAAAGAAGCAAGTAAAGAAACAAGAAAAGAAAACAATTACGAACTATTTTGAGGATTTAGCTCAATATAAACCTACTTCTGACACCAAAGGGCGTGGTCAGGTGAAGGGTAGAGACCTTGATAGAATACAAGATTATCTAGATAACAAGTGAAAAAAATAACAATACCCTACAAACCCAGAGAACTGCAACAACAGATTCACAAGGGGATGAAGCGATTTAATGTTTTAGTTTGTCATCGAAGATTTGGAAAGACAGTTCTGACCATTAATGAACTGATCAAGAAGTGTCTGCAAAATCAACTACCAAGACCACGATATTATTATATTGCTCCTACGTACAGTATGGCAAAAAGAATCGCTTGGGATTATCTCAAGTATTATACCTCTGTATTACCGAATATGGAGTACCACGAGACCGAATTAAGAGCTGATTTACCCAATGGGGGTAGAATCCAGTTATTGGGTTGTGAAAGACCGAATACCCTTAAAGGACTCTATATTGATGGTGTGATCTTAGACGAGGTTGCTCAAATGCCACCGAAGATGTGGACTGAAGTAATTAGACCTGCTTTATCAGATCGTGAGGGTTGGATGACTGCGATTGGAACTCCAACTGGGCATAACGCCTTTTACCAGTTATACGATCATGGCAAACATACTGATGGTTGGTTTACAGGTTTATATAAGGCTTCAGAGACGAATATTATTAAACCTTCGGAACTAGAAGAAGCGAAGAAAATGATGCCTCCTGAGATATACGAGGCAGAATATGAATGTAGTTTTGAATCTAATGCGATAGGAGCTATTTACTCTCAAGGATTAGCAAAATGTGATGATGAAAGTAGAGTAACAAAGATTCCTTATGACAGCACTATACCTGTTGATACTTTTTGGGATTTGGGGATGGCTGATAAAACAGCGATTTGGTTCGTTCAACAGAAGGGCCATGCGATACACGTTATTGACTATTTTGAGGACTCGGGAGAGAGTCTAGAATATTATGCAACAGTTCTTAGAGATAAGGGATACAATTATGATACCCACTACTTCCCTCACGATGCCTCTGTGAGAGAACTCGGAACAGGTAAATCAAGATTAGAGATTGCTCAATCACTCGGACTGACGACATCCGTTGTACCGAAAATGTCGGTAGATGACGGAATTAATGCAGTACGTATGATATTATCTAGATGTTACTTTAATTACGAAACAACAAAAGATGGATTAGATGCCTTGAGACAATATCGATGGGCAACAAATGACAAAGGAGAAACCAAGAACAAACCAAAACACGATTGGACATCTCATGCAGCAGATGCTTTTCGTTATATGGCTGTGGGTTTAAACGAAACAAAACAATGGAGCAGAAAGATCGAGTATAACCAAATAGGAATTGTATAATGGATGAATTTAAATTAAAGGCGATGATCTCCCAAGAGATCGATAACTCTTTGGGATATTATGGTGGCAAACTTACCGAACAAAGAAGAAAGTTTTTAGAATACTACTTAGGTGAACCCTATGGTAATGAAGTGGAAGGTCGATCCCAAGTTACTTCTCAAGACACTTTAGAGGTTGTTGAAAGTGTATTGCCTTCGCTCATGAGAATTTTTACTGCGGGTGAATCCATTGTCGAGTTTACACCTGTTGGCCCTGAAGATATCGAGACTGCTGAACAAGCAACTGATTATTGTAATCATATCTTAATGAAAGATAATCCTGGTTTTATGACATTGCATACTTGGTTCAAAGATGCACTCATTCAAAAGAATGGTTTTATCAAAGTCTTTTGGAATGAAGCTATTGAAGAGAAAAAAGAAACCTATGAAAATTTAACAGAAATCGAATATCAATCTCTTCTTGCCAATGATGATGTGGAACTCATTTCTAAAACAGAAAACATCATGGAAGAACAAGTTATAGATGAGATGGGCAACCCCCAACTCTCTCAACAGATATTCTATGATTGTGAAGTCAAGAGAAAAAAGACTGTGGGTAAAGTTCAAATCGAAAACGTACCCCCAGAAGAGATGCTTATTTCTAGAGAAGCCAAAGATTTACAAACAGCAGATTTCATTGCACATCGAGTGACCAAGACTAGATCACAGTTAGTGAGAGAAGGTTTTGATCGTGATATCGTAATGGGATTACCTGCCTTTGATGAACAAGTTTATAACGAAGAAAAAACTTCCAGAAGAATTTATGACGATCAAGCTCCTTATGAACAAAGTAGTGCCGATCCTACAATGGAAGAAGTACAAGTTACTGAGTGTTATATGAGAGTGGACTCTGATGATGACGGAGTAGCAGAGTTAAGAAAGATTACAGTGGCTGGTCAAGGTTATGAGATTTTAGATAACGAAGAAATCGATCACGTTCCTTTTGCGACTCTCACTCCAATCCCCATGCCACACAGATTTTTTGGTTTATCCCTTACAGACCTAACAGCAGATTTACAGTTAATTAAAACTACAGTGTTAAGGCAAACACTCGACAATATGTATTTACAAAATAATGCACGTACTATTGTAACCGATGGACAAGTTAACTTAGACGACTTACTCACTTCCAGACCTGGTGGTATTGTTCGTGTCAAATCACCTAATGCAGTTCAACCTTTCCCTACTCCTAACTTCTTAAATCAAGGTTTAGGAATGATGGAGAAAGTCGATCAGATTAAAGAACAACGCACTGGTGTTAGTAGAACACAAATGGGTGCAGATCCAGACTTAATTCAAAAGTCACATACCACTGCTGCTTCTACTAGAGCCTTAATGAACGCTGCCACACAACGTATTGAAATGATTGCACGTGTCTTTGCAGAGACGGGTGTGAAAGATATGTTTAAACTGATTTATGCGAATGTAGTGAAATATCAAGATGCTGCACGTATTGTAAGACTCAGAGGAAAGTATATTCCTGTTGATCCTCGTTCATGGGTATCCAACATGGACTTAACGATTACTGTAGGATTAGGTAATGCAGATCCTGAACAACGATATGCTGCTCTAGCACAAATATTAGCTATCCAAGAAAAATTAATTCAAGCGGGAGGAATGGGTACACTTGTTGATCAAAATAAAATCTACAATACCATTTCTAAGATTGTCGAAGTTGCGGGTTACAAATCACCTGAACAATTCTTCATCAATCCAGAAAACGCACCACCAAGACCACCACAACCAAAACAAGAACAGAATCCTTTAGTGGGTGTGGCGATGCAAGAACTTGAACTAGAACGTCAAAAAGCAATGGCGGATATTCAGTTACAACAACAAAAACTAGAAGCTGACATCGCTTTAAGAAAAGAAAAGATGATGGCTGACTTAGAGAAAGAAAGAATTAAAAACGAAGGTGACATACAAGAAGCCTTAATTAAGAGAGGAATGAGATGATAGGAAACGATCCTAGATACCAAGCAATAATTGACCAATACACAAAGGGTGCGTATAATGCTCCTTATCAATCAATGGACTATGCACCTAGCCCTTACTACAACCCTATTTATGATATTCGATCAGAACAAATTGCTGCTGGTGAATTACCTGAAGGTGCAAGATTTCCTAAACCTCAATTAGATACAACTCCTATTGAAACCCCTACTGAAGAAACATTTGATCCTTGTCCTCCAGGTTATCAATTAATTGATGGTGTCTGTCAACCTGATACGATGTTTGAACAAACTACTGATAGAGATGGAGGTGGTAATGTTCAAGGCCCTAAAATTTCACCTGAAGGTTTAATTGAAGGATATGAACAAGTATTGTCACCAGGAATGGGTGCTATAAACTCTATGCAAATGATGGAATTAGAAAAAAGATTTGGCCCAGAAATGGCTCAACAAATGGGTTTATTAAATCAAAAATATCGTAGTAGAGGAGTCCAATATAATCCAACTACAGGAAAGTTTGTAGCTATGTCTCCTACACTAGGGCAACTAGGTGGAGATATTGCTGGTGGATTTGGTAATATGTTTGGTGCTTTTGGAGATGCTGCACAACAATATTTAGCAAGTGGAGGTATGTTAGGTGCATTAGCTAATCTATTCACACCTCAACCACCTACTGTTACTACTGGTGGTAGTTCTGATATTACTGTCACAGAAACAGGCCCAACAGTAGATTTAAGAAAACCTGTCATTGATGAATTAGTATCTACACCTGTAAGTGAATCTGGTTCTGGTGGAACACCAACTGGAATAGTAAGACCAGGATATCCTACTCCTTCTAAGACTCCTAAAAAAGGAACAGGTGCATCTGGCCCTCCAGGTAGAAATTACTCTTCAGCAAGAAGTAGAGCTGCAAAAGCTGCTCAAAAACTTGGAAAAAAACTAGCCACAAGAGGTAGATAATTGGATTTAAACAAACAAATTTCTAGAGGACAAAAAGCTAAAGAGCTATTAGAAGAACCTCTATTACAAGATTCCTTGAAAGCAATCAGGAATAAACTTGACACTGAATGGAAGAACTCACCCCTGAGAGACGTTGAAGGTCGTGAAAAAATATTCTTTCTAGTCAAGGCTATCGATGAGTTAGAAGCAATGTTAATTTCAGAATTAGAAACTGGAAAACTAGCTTCTGAACAACTCAATCAACAATCATAAAAGAAAGGTAAATATACCATGTCAGATAATCCCAATGGGGAATCTACACCGATTTACAATACTGTAGATCAAGCACAATCTGCATTTGCTAACTTGTTAAACGCCACAGACGAGAGCCAAGAGCAGACAACAGAACCAGTCGAAGCAACACAAGACGAACCTGAAGAGGTTACCGAGAGTGAAGTAGAAACTGAGGAAGTTGAAGAACAAAGTCAATCCGAAGATCTAACTGATGAGGTTAGTGAAGAGGCACAAGAAGAGGAAGCCACTTATGAAATCAAAGTAAATGGCAAACCTGTTGAAGTTACCCTCGATGAACTAATGTCTGGTTATCAACGAGATTCAGACTATCGAAGAAAGACGATGGAACTAGCTGATGAAAGACGAATCTTAGAAGATGAAGTCAATAAAGCTAAAACAGAGTCCGATGCGGTGGCAAAATTACGACAAGACTATGCGACACGTCTTAGTGAGATTGAAAACTCAATGAAACCTGATGCGAACATTGATTGGGCAAAGTTATATGAAACTGATCCCGATGAATATCATCGCAAAAAGATTGAAGTTGAGAATAAATCCAAAGCGTTAGAAACCATTAAAGGAGAACGTCAACGTGCTTTAGAAGAGCAACAGCAAGAGCAGACCAAAGTATTCAATCAATACTTGGAACAACAAAAAAAACTCCTTGCTGATAAAGAGCCCGAGTATGTTGATCCTGTTAAAGGAGAAGGCTTACGCAAAGACTTAACTAGTTATCTTAAAAATGAAGGCTACTCAGATCAAGAGTTGAACATGATGGTAGATCATCGATCATTCGTGATTGCCAAAAAAGCGATGCTTTATGATAAGATGATGAACTCTAAAGTCTCTGCAAAGAAATCCAAAACAGTACCTAAGATGGTTCGTAGTGGAACACAAAAAACAATCAACAAAGATAGTCAACAGTCGAAGTCGTTAAAATCTCGCTTAAAACAAACAGGATCTATGAAGGATGCTGCTAATGTTTTAAAGCAATTCTTATAACAACTAACGAAAGGACTAAATAATGGCTGTACCTACAAATACAGTATCCGCTCATAACAGAGTTGGCATAAGAGAAGATCTAGAGGACGTAATTTATTCAATTTCTCCAACAGAAACTCCTTTTATGACTAACATTGCTAAAGGAACAGCGGATCAAGTAAAACACGAATGGCAGACAGATGCACTAGCTTCTGCTTCCACATCAAACGCTCAAGTCGAAGGTGACGATGTCGCTTCTTTTGACTCAAGAGCAGCAACAACTAGACTACAAAACTACTGTCAAATTTCAAGAAAGACTGTAGTTGTATCTGGTACTAACAGTGCTGTTAACTCAGCTGGTCGAAATGACGAACTAGCATACCAACTAGCAAAAATGGGTAAAGAGTTAAAGAGAGACATGGAGTCTATCTTGCTCAATAACCAAGCTGCTGCCGCTGGTACTGGTTCAACTGCAAGAACACTTGCTGGTTTACCTGCATGGTTAACTAACGCAGTACGTTCTGCTGGAACATCAACTGCTGGTGCTGATCCAACTGGTGACGGATCTGATACTGCTACTGACTCTGACTTATTAGTAGCTTTCTCAGAAGATAACTTAAAAGCAGTTATCCTAGAGTGTTACCAAGATGGTGGCGATCCAGATATGATCATGGTTGGCCCATTCAACAAACAGAAGTTCTCAGGATTTACAGGAAGTGCTACTAAGTACAAGAATGTAGAAGATAGAACTATCGTTGCTACTGCTGATATCTATGTATCAGACTTTGGTGAGTTAAGCGTAGTGCCTAACAGATTCCAAAGAGAAAGAGATGCGTTTGTATTGCAATCCGACATGTTCGAATGTGCTTTCCTTCGCCCTTTCCAGACCAAAGACTTAGCATCTTCTGGTGATAACGATAAGAGACTACTCTTAGCTGAGTACACTCTTGTTGCTAGAAACGCTGACTCTTCTGGACTTGTAGCTGACTGTACAACTTCATAAGGTATATAGTATAATCAAAGGGTAGGGGGATTTCCCCCACCCTAACTAAAACAAAGGAGTAATAAATGAAAGTATTTGATAAAGGTGCATCTTACACAAAAGGTTCGAAAAAATCTGCTGTAATGCAAGATGGCATTTATACTGGTGGTAAAGCAAAGATCAGTAAAAGAAACACAGTAAAGGCAAACAAAATGATGATCACAAAAGGTAATCAAAAAGATGCTATCCAAGACATGATCAACAAAGCAATCAATGGCTAAAAAATTAAAACTATCTAATCCTGGTGATGTTATTGAAAGTAACTTCTATATTGATGAAGCTGCTGATAAATATTACATCGAAGATAAAATTGATGCAAAACCGATTATAGATCGTAATAAGGAATTACAAAAACACGATATTAATAAAAACAAAGATTTTAAGTATGTCGCTAGTATTCCTTTAACAGTATTTTATAATATGCAGAAACAAGGGATTATTTCTAAGACAGGTAAAGTACAAGATAGAGTTGCTTTTTCTAGATTCTTAAATGATCCAGATAATAAATATTTAAAGGTAACAGATAAACAAATCTAATGGCATTAACATCATACACAGAACTCAAGACAAGTATTGCTAATTACTTGAATAGATCTGATTTAACTTCGGTTATTCCTGATTTTATCACATTAGCAGAATCCAAGCTAAATCGTATCTTACGTTTACGTGTGATGCAAAAAAGAGTTTCAACAGCTACAACAGCTAGTGATGCTTTTATTGATTTGCCTAGTGATTTTTTAGAAATGGTTCAATTTTTTGTTGATGGTAATCCTAATACTATTTTAGATTATGTTAATCCTACAGAAATTGAATTAAACAACCTACGAGATTCTAGTGGTACACCTCAACAATATACGATTATGGGTAATGAAATTAAATTAAACCCTATTCCTGATAGTGCCTATACATTAAAATTATCTTACTTTGGTAAAATACCCACATTATCTGATTCTAATACCACTAATTATATACTTTCTAACTACCCACAAGTTTATTTGTATGGTGCTTTGGTGGAAGCTCAACCTTATATCATTAACGATGAACGATTACCTACATGGTTAACATTGTATAATGAAGCTGTACAATTAATAAATAGAGACGATGAGCAAGGCAGATATTCTGGTCGTACTGCTTTTGCTATGAAAACAGACTCAGCAAACCCATAAAGGAGAATAAAAAATGTCAGCAATGTCAGACTACTTAGAGAATAAATTTCTCGATCACTTTACAGGAACTGCTAGTACATCTGCTCCTGCAGCTGTCTATCTAGCCCTGTTTACTAGCAATCCAGCAGACGATGCTTCTGGTACAGAAGTTTCTACCTCTGGAACTGCCTATGTTAGAAAAGCCATTACTTTTGGTTCTGCTTCTAGTGGATCTATTTCTAGTAATGCCGATGTAACTTTTGATCAAGCTACAGGTGGTGGATTCGGTACTGTATCACACTTTGGTATCTTTGATACTTCTAGCTCTGGTAACTTATTATTTTACGGAGCATTTACTTCATCTAAAACTATTGAAGCGGGAGACGTATTTAAAGTATCATCTGGTGATCTAACCATTACAGCTGCTTAATGCCCTCTGGCCCATTAACATTAGAACAACTAGATAACTTCGGTACGCTTGATAGCTTACCTGTAAGTTTAGATTCTAGTGTATGGACTAGTACAAAAACTGCCTATGATGGCAGTGGTTTTTTTGACTATGGTAATGTAGGAACTAGTATTGATAACCTAGTTCTACTAGGAGATTTAGATAGCCTACCTTACTCTTTAGATTCTGCTAATTATACTACTACCGCTCTTAGAGAGAATGGTGGTAGTATTAGCACTAACGCTACTGTTAATGCGATTGGTGGTCTCTTAATTACCAATGATGCTTCGGTATCAACTTCTGTATCTATAGGCACTGTTGATGTTCTTGTTACAAGACTCAATGATGCTAGTATTTCTACAAGTGCTACGATTGCTGATGTTGATCCTACTGTTATTGAAACAGGCAATCCTTCAGCAGTTATTACTGTATCAACTGTTGCAAATGTAGATTCAACAAGAATACGATTAACAGATTCTTCGATATCAACTATTGCGACTATAGCTAGTTTTGTTGCTCAAGTAACAAAGTTTGGTGATAGTTCTATTAGTACAGTATCAAATATTAATACTGTAGATAATGTTCGTATTCGACCTGGTACTCCAGATGCTGTTTCAACAGCGGTTACCATTGCTGATGTTGATTTATTAGTTACAAGATTAAACGATGCTTCTATTAATGTTGAGGCGACAAGCACTGCGAATGGAGCTTTTGAAGTTCAATCAGTAGCAGAAGATTCTAATACAATAGTTAGTGCTTCTGCTGATCCTAGTGCTATCTTCTCACCTGTGTTAACAACAACAGCACAAGTAACAACAACAAGTATCGCTTCACCGATTGGATTTAATTGGTCTATTATTACATCACCAGAAACAGAAACATGGTCAGAATTAACTTCTGATGTGACAGAAACATGGAGTGATGAGACATCAAATAACAATGAAACATGGGAAGCTGCATAAAGGATAAAAAATGAGTTTTGTAAAATTTGGAGAATTATTAAAGGACTTACCTGATTATCGTAATCCTGGTTGTTTAGAAGCCAACAATGTTATTTCTTATGGAGATGGGTATAAACCTCTTCCTAGTCTTAATGTTGTTTCTAATGCCTTAGATAATAGAGCACAAGGATTAGCAGTATTACGCTCTACTGATGGAACAATACGAGTCATAGCGGGAGATAGTTCTAAATTATATTTATTAGATGGTTCTTCTTTTAGTGATGTTTCTCAATCTGGTGGATATACAGTATCAACTTTAGGTCAATGGTCTTTTACTATTTTTGGTAATCGTATTATTGCCTCTGCTATTGGACAAAATATTCAATCTTATGAGATTGGTACTTCTACAGATTTTGCTGATCTTGTTTCTCTTCAAACAAAGTTTGTTACTACTGTGAGAGATTTCTTAGTAACAGGGTTTAATGCTAGTCAATCCCAACGTGTTCGTTGGTCTGCTATTAATGATCCTACTGATTTTACTGTATCTCAAACAACCCAATCTGACTTCCAAGACTTAGTCGGAGATCATGGCCAACTTCAAATGATTAAAGGTGGAGAGTATTTAGTTGCCTTTATGGAACGAGCTATTTATCGTGGCGATTACGTGGGAACTCCATTAATTTTTCAATTCACGAAAGTAGATTCTAATATAGGCGTACTAAAATCAGGTAGTGTTGTTCAATATGGAAATAACTATTATTTCTTAGCTGAAGATGGTTTCTATATGTTTAATGGTCGAAGTGCTGTTCCGATTGGTGCTAATAAAATAAACAAGTTTTTCTTTAATGATTTATCCAATACATACTCTGATAGAATTTCAGGTGCGGTTGATCCTCGTAATCAATTAATTGTATGGGCTTATCCTTCTCAAAGTTCTAGTGGAGAATTAGATAAGTTAATTATGTATAACTATTTAACTCAACGTTGGTCAACAGGAGAAGTCAATACACAAATCTTAGGACAAGCACAAACTCCTGGTTATACATTAGAAGAACTAGACACTATTAGTTCTAGTATTGATGATCTTAATTTATCTTTAGATTCTCCTTTTTGGTCAGGATCAAGATTATTCTTATCTGCATTTAATACCGATAAAAAACTAGCTACATTTTCTGGTGAACCAGGAACTGCTAAATTATTATCGAGTCAAATAGAATTAGAAGGAAGAAGATCTAGTTTGAGAAATGTTCGCCCTATTGTAAGTGGTGGAACAACAACAGTTCAAACCTCTTCTATTAATAGACAAGGTGATACAGAAACGCTAAAATCTGCTATTAGTCTAACTGATAGTGGTGATGCTCCTATGAGATGTACTGGTCGATATCATAAAGTGCAATTAAATGTTACAGGCGACTTTGATGATTGTTTAGGATTTGATGCTGAACTAGTTAATGAAGGAAAACGATGACACAAAACTTTCTCAAAGTACCTACATTTACTGATAATCAAGATGAACAGAATCGATTAACTGCTAATGCTATTAATAATATTTTAGATGGAAAGATTAACTCTACAGGAACATTTACTACTATAGGAACTAAAACTTTAGAAACTGTTATTGATGCTCGTTGTGGTGGGAATAGTGTTGTTTTGTGGTCTCCGTTAACAGTAGATGCTGCGGGAGAAATGACTCATATGTGGTTAGCTGCTACGAGAAATGGTGAGTTTGATATCGGACATCGAAATCACTCTAAGAACGTAGTATGTAAATATGTCATCATTGGGTAGGGTAATAACACAAGTACCTATAGAAGATTTAGAGTTTATTTGGTCACAAGTTAAACCTCAAATAGAAAAAGCCTTAGACGGATCATACTCTAGTTATGATATACTTGAGTATATAAAGCAAAATAGGATGCAACTATGGATTAGTTGGAATGACGGAATAGAAGCATCTTTTGTTACTGAGGTTTGCGATTATCCTCAACTGAGGGTGATGCGTTGGGTTTTAGCTGGTGGCTCTAATATGGAATCATGGCTAGACCTAGTGACAAGTAAAGTCGAAGATTGGGCCAGAAGAAACAACTGCCAACGATTAGAAATTGTTGGAAGGAAAGGATGGACAAAAGTTTTGAGAGACTATGAACCTCAAGCAGTATATTTTGTAAAGGAACTAAAATGAGTAAAGGATCACAACCCACACAACAAGCAAGTACAGTAACAGCAGAACCTTCAGAATTTGTTAAACCATATTATGAAGAAGCTCTAGGACAAGCACAACAATTATATCGATCAGACGTACCGCAATACTTTCCAGAGTCTACCTATGTGCCTTTTTCTGGTCAAACAGAAGCTGCATTACAACTACAAGAACAAAGAGCATTAGCTGGTAGCCCATTATTAGGTTCGTCACAACAAGAAATTCAAAACATATTATCTGGACAATATCTAGATCCAGCAACCAATCCTTACCTACAACAAACATTTCAAAGAGCTGCGGGTGATGTACAAAGTCAAATTGGCTCTATGTTTGCTAAAGGTGGTCGTTATGGATCTGGTGCAATGGCAGAAACTGCTGGTCGAAGAATGGGCGATATCGCCTCTCAAATCTATGGTGGTGCATATCAACAAGAACGTGCAAGACAATTACAAGCTGCACAACTAGCTCCACAATTAGCACAACAAGATTATGCTGACATTTCTCAACTAGCACAAGTTGGTCAAGCAAGAGAAGGTTTACAAGAAGCTGCCCTTGCTGATGCAATGCAAAGATTCCAATTTGAACAACAAAAACCTTATACTAAACTTAGAGAATACCTAGCATCGATTGGTGCTCCAACATCTCAACAAACAGTATCAGCACAACCTATTTA
>Ga0181379_1001242_pt1 | contig 12107 bp, 16 predicted proteins | sample 2SPOviralmetaG_FD_130115 | JGI IMG/M metagenome (GOLD analysis project Ga0181379, IMG submission 130115) | Marine viral communities from the oligotrophic San Pedro Time Series (SPOT) site, San Pedro Channel, CA, USA - 2 SPOT_SRF_2009-07-10 | ecosystem: Environmental > Aquatic > Marine > Strait... | reverse complement strand
TATGGCGAGAGTTTACGCATTCGTGATGAAAGGTAAAACTTATAAAACCGCTGATAAAGATTTAGCGGATAAATTAAGAAAGAAAAAGGTTAAGGGTTATATTAGATAGTTTTCTTCTTCGGCATAACTAAGTAACCATTAGATTCATCATTATCAATTATTTTTAATTTCATTAAACCGAATAAACAAGATATAAAAAGATTATGGTCGCTTTTATAGATTGATTGTTTATTTAACTTTCTCTTGTGTATCATATTACAGAAATGTGTTAATGTATGGATAATATGTTTGACTTTAAGATTCTTCTTCATAGATTTTAATATTAAGTATTCACCTTGATATTGATATGTTTCGAATGTTTTCTTTTCTGTTAGTGGGAATGAACTCATGAGTAATCCCTTGTAATATAAATTGAGTGAGCCTTGTGATCCGTTGTAGATAGTCATTTTCTCTATATATAAGTATAGATATTATTATTTTAAGTATATAATCCCTTATTTTACTACTTTTATGTGAAAACCGACGCTTGAAATTGAAAAAAATGGTATATATTTTAAAACTTATTCTTTTTTTTTCGTTTTTAAGCGCCGGAAAGCACATAAAAGTAGATTATATGGGGTAAATAGGGTATAATAATAGATTAGTTTAAGATTTTATTATATTATCTCAATTAAAATATTGATATATATTATTTATGAGACTTCATGATCTTTATTCGGGAACTTGGTCTCACATCAATCTTGGTGGTCGCGATGAATTACCCGATGATTACAAGGAAGAATATTTTTATGATGATAGTAATTATTTTAGTGATCCATTCGATAGATGTTATGATTCACCGACTCCATTCGGGTTGAAAAGGTCGGCAAGTGAAGAAGACATTAAAAAGAAGTATAGGGAACTTATCTTGAAGCATCACCCCGACAAAGGGGGAGATGAAGAAAAATTTAAATCTATTCAACGGGAATGGGAAGAATATAATAATGAATATTAACATATATCATTTTCTTCTAATTGATCCTTGATGAATTTAATGATAGAGTTACGTTGAGATTGTTTCTTGATTGTCCCTACCTTATTTAATACTTGAGAGAAAATCTTATCTACAATTTCATTCAAGGAGTATTCACCTTCTTCATATTCTTCTAGATGTTGACTGTAATCATAATTATCACAGAATTTATCAATCGCATTATCATCTACATATTCATCTACAATTACGGGTTTCGTTTTCTCATAAGTCTCCTTCATAATCTTAATCTCTTCTTTTTCATCAATCTTCTTTACTTCAATCTTCTTAGGTTGAATCTTAGGCTTCTCAATAATAACTTCTTCTTCTTCTTCTTCTTCTTCATCATCGCTATAATCACTATCATCATATAACGCTTGATAAGGGTCTTCGGTTGGTTCTTCTTCTACAATAACCTTATCCGCTTTTAATTCTTCATTCTCTTTCTTTAATGATTCAATCTCCTTATCCTTCTCTTCAAGAAGTTTCTTGAGTCTTTCAATCTCTTCACTTGGATCTAAAACCGGTTGAGAGTTTTTCTTCTCCATTTCTATTAACCAATCTTTCTGTTTAGAAATATAAAAATGAATCTTTCTTAAACGCCAATTATTAAATGCTTCATATTTAGCGGTGTGGGTTTGGTCGTCTCCAATCATCTTTTTTAATTGTCTCTTAAAACAAGCCTTCGCATTAGGAGTCTTGAACTCTTTACTATTGAGATATTCATTTAATACCTTATTTAATCTCTTAGCGTGAATTTCATAATCTTCATCTACGGGAGTAAGACTGTAATAGCCGTGGATTTCATCGTCAGTTAAGTTAACTTGATTGTGGATTGATTTGGGAATTGAGGTCATTGTTTTTTCTATACTTTAACTTATAAAATAATCTTTATATCCTTTTGTCTAAAATTGACATTATGTCTAAAATTGACATCTCTTAAAATAAACACCCTTGATGATTGGAGAGCAATATGATTATTATTCTTGTTATGTCTAAAATTGACATATTTAAAAATCGGGAAAATTAAATTTAATATTTTGATTTCTTTTTCTTACTTGTTTTTTTATATCCATCAAAAACCTTCTCGGGTCTAATCTTCTTATCATCATCCAACGATTTCTTAATATCCAATTGAACCTTATTATGATCCTTAACTTGTTTCACATTCACGCTTTTCTTTTTAGGCATTATATATAAATTTTATATTTTTTTTCATAATTTTTTTTCATTAAAAAAATATCTATAATATTTATAAATGAGTTTAATTGTTACGTCTAATATTGCGACTGAGGATGACCCATCCTTCTCTAATGTCTTCAAGCCTTTCTCCTACCAAAATAGATTACTGAATACAATGAGAATCCCGCCGATGAGTGAGATTGCTCTACAAAGTGCAAAAATCAATAAGAATGGTTTATTTATTCTTGATCGTGCTAATAGTGGATTCTGTCATTACTTCGGGACACCCATAGAAGATTTACACGATGATAGTATTGAAAATTCAACCACTCAACCTTTTAGAGCGGTGATTGGTGCTGGTGAAGCATTTAGGGCGGGAGATAAAAAGAATGAAGTTAATATCGATGATATGGCTACGCAAATCAATAAAGGTATAGACCAAGCAGCATTTCATCCATCATTGGTTACCGGTGAAACTACAACGGGGGTTGATGTTACTGCTCTCTATGATGGAACAAGTGCGTCATTCAAGGGTTTTAAATTTGTTGCTACACAGCAGACCGCTAAAACTACTAGAGCAGAGGCAGATATTACTTGGACTGATATCTCTAAAAATAATGGTTACACTGATTTCACAACTACTAATGGTGAAATAACTGGAACAACAAGACGAGGTTTTTACGTCCAAAATCGTGAATACCCAATCTCTCAAAATGCGGGAACTTGTACTTTCAATTTTAGTGATGCTAATACTGGTAATTGGATGGTTGGATTATCAAGAATTAATACACAGAGAAATACTGGTGCTTCGGGTTATGATTATTTACCACCTTACATGATGGATACAAATACCGCAAATCTCAAAAATCCCATTTTTATAAGAGGTCAGTATCGGTATGCTGATATTTGTGTATTGAGATTTGGTGATGAATTGAGGGTTTATCAATCGGGGGCAAGGTCTATGTCTACGAGTGATGGTATTTACATGAATGAGGTTACATATTTCGGGGGTCATAATACTAAATTCGGTACTGTTTATAATGTTGGAACTAATGGAGGTAAATATAGAAAAGTTAAATTTACCTTAACAAATGAAGAAATAAAGATTGAATTAATTAATGAAGCGGGAGCATCAACTCTTTTATGTGATTATACAACCTTAAGGGCGGCGGGTGCTGTGAAGAATCAGTGCTTAAATCCTACTAATGCTGCTAAATGGGCGTTGTATCCGGTATGTGCCGGTGGTAATAGAACAGCGGCAGCATTTACTAACCAAATAATAGCATTAGAAAGTGTAGACCATTATACATCATACCCCGCTTTTGATGAAACTAAATATTTTAATTATGATTGGTGGGGTTGGTCTCAAGAATACGGTCAAACTATCTTTTGTAATAAATTAGAAAGGAGAGATTGGAATAATTTCAGTAGAACAACGAGTTCGCATGGTGTTGGTGCTATTGGTTTATTAGCACCGAAAGGCGTGAATGCTTCGGGTGGTATGGCTGATTATGATTCTATCATTATTACTGCGAGAAGTGCTGCTTATGGAAATTCTACCGATGAATGTAATACTCAATTTACCTTGGGTTTTTCGGGTGATCCAATATCCAATCCAACATCAACTAATCTTGCTTCAACCAACGAAAGCACATCTACACCTCAATTGGTTTCTAATATTTCATTATTCGTTAGATTGAATAATTTCACTCAATCATCCGTCAATGCTCGTCAAGGAACTAATTCTAAGATTGTAGCACATTTACCGAGATTCGATAATAGTGGAAATGAAACGGGAGGATTATATTTTGAACCACACGAGAAAACATATTTAGCACTCAACAATCCGGAGGAAATTTTAATTAATTCATTTGACGTTGATATTGTATATGATAATGAAACATTATGTACTGCTCTTACCGGTAAAACGATTGTGTGCTTTCATATTCGTCAAGCAAAGTAAATTGATGTGGATACTATTTAAAAATAATTTTCTATATATAAGTATAAATAATGGATTTAACTGAATCTCAAATTGCGAAAGTATTAATTGATTACAAGAAGAAGAGAGAAAGAGAGAATAAATATTATCACGAGGTAAGTAAGCACGATGAAGCATTCAAGACGAAGAATAGGGAACGGGCTAAGAATCATTATCATAGTAAGGGTAAGGAGATGAAAGGTAATCAATATCAAGATAATAAAGAATTCGTGAAGGCAAGATCATTATATAACTATTACAAGAAGAAGGACAATCTTGATACATTCAAGGAGAAGCATCAAGAGAAATGTAAGATTCTTATTGAGAAGGGTTTTGTTTTTTAATGTTAGTTTTTTTATCCATACTTTTTTTATATCCTCATATTATAAATGAGTGAATACGTTGACACCAAACTTATCAATTGTAATCGTCTTGCTTCAGTTGAAAGTAGAACCGGTAATGATTCTAATCCCGCTATTTTTACCAATCCTTTAAATGAAACCGTGAGATTAGATGTTGGTGATAAGATTAGTGTAGAGAGAGCATTTGTAAATGAAGTTGGTGCTGGTAATCCACAGACAATAGAATTCAAGGGACAGAGTAGAGGATCTAATGCTGTTGCTACTTATACTGATATACAATATGGAGATTATTTTTATGCGAAGTTTACCTCTTATGATCCCGATTATCGTCTTGGATATTATAGAAGTATTACAACAAATGAAGTTACTGATGAAACAGTTGATTTAAGAGATAATTTAGCACCATTAGTAATTGGTTATTTTATTACTTCAAATGAATATCCAAACTATATTCAACACCCAAGAAGATTTACAACTAATTTAGGCATTAGAGGTAATGTAAATAGAACTAATGTCCCAGCATATACACAAAAAGATAGTAGTGCTGAAGGATTACCATTAGGGGATCATACAATCAATAGTAATGTTATTTGTTCTGCTGATTATAGAAAAAGAGAAGACATAACTGATAATATTTTTTATAAACAAAAAGTTGATAATACAAGATACACATTATTTATCAAAGATAAAATATCCTATGTCATAGGTGCTACAAATGACATAGAACAATTCGCAACTAAATATCACAACGGTATTTTTCAAGAGGCTACATATTACCGAGTAAGAGAAAAATTACTTGTAGAAGTTAATAAGGGATTTAATACTCCTTCGGCAGTAGCAAACCAAATCACACAACAATTAACAGAAACTAAAAATGAAAATATTTTTGAGATATTAGATGGAGATGGTTTTGTTAGACCATTAACTAAAACTATCGAAACAAATACATTTAAACCGATTAACGCTCAAAATCAATATAATTTCGGTAGTGAAGCCTATGATGGATATGTCGCTCAAACTTTACCCGTAACTGCTGGTAATGTAACACAACTAGCAGTTGATTATATTGCTACCTTCGGTTACATAGGAGTGAAACGCCCCGAAATATTTGAAAGTGGTAGAACTATGCATAAATTATTAAATACAGCAGTAAATATGCCTACCATAAGAGCCGATGATGGTAGTATAATGAGTCAAGTAATTGATTCTTTTGAGGGTTTCACGACTTTTGATAATATACAAAATACTCTTGGTAGTGGGGCTCAGTATAATAATACGGATAGTAGTGTAGTATCAAATATATTATATACTGAAGAAAATTTAAAAATCATTAGGGATTTTTTTGATACTCAAGCATTATACCCCGAATTATGGGATGATTTAGAAGATACACTTTATTATAGTAATGGTCGTGTTTCTCCATTAGTTAGACCAACAATTAGCAATACTAGATTTTTTCATTTTAATAAATATACTACTGATAATAGTGTTGCTATTCATAATGAAACTTTTGGTGATGATGCTTTTACTCAACGGGCAGCACCTAATAATATTGAAATGAGTTCAGCACCAGTATTTTTTAAATATGATGAAACACGTAGAGATACTTTTATAGAAGGAAAAGATTTTGGAAGTTTGACTCAAGATGGTTTTTGTTATGGATCATTTTATCCAACACGAATACAAAATCATGATGCTGGTGGTAATGCTACTGATGTAATATATTTAATTACTGTTGATACTAATGGTGTAGGAGGAATACCACAAGGGTTATTTACAGAAGATAGTGGTGCTGGAGCAAATACTAGTATTAAAAGTGGTAGAAGATTTGGATATGATTTTCATTCTACAGCATATAGCACAGCAATTATAACTCCTTTTAGTGGTTATTTTAATACGGATATTGGAGTCCAAGCAACCGAAAATGATGGTAAAAATGGTACAGATCAAATTTTTGAATATCCTACACAAATTAATCACATTAGAAGCACGGGCGATGAAAACAATATGACTGATTTAAATCCATATATGACTATGTCTTATATCGGTGCGAATAACCCCTCAATCAATTATAATACAACTACAAATAGATTTGAGTTAAGTAGATTTCATACTGGTAATAATACCGGAAATAAAGCAACGGCGGGTAATCCTTCGAGTGCTGTTAATAGTAAGAGTTTATGCCCCCCTAATAGAACAACTGAAAGATTAATAGCACCCGCAACAAAAAATCAAGAAGCGGGTAATACAGTATATAAAATTAATCCAAGACCTCCTCAATTTGGATTTAGTCCAACCTTTAAACCTTATTTTAGACAGAATCAAGCCTATAGAAGACAACCATATCCCGAAACCGCGACAGATTTTATCGCTAAAGAAACCAGCGAAGGAGTAAACACAATTAAATATGATGGTTTTAATGCAAATATAGAACCTTATAAAATATTTGATTCTCATGGTGGTATTTATATTGATGATTGGGGATTTGATGAGAAGAATTGGGAAGATAATTTATGGGATATTTTAGGTTTTGATTATTATGCCGTGAATGCTTCACCATCATCTAAAAATGTTTTAACTAAAAGAGTTGATAATGAAAATAGTAGTTTATTATATAGACCAACTACTAATGCTGAAGTAGTTCAAACCGACGCTAAAAATTATGTTACTAATCAATTTGGTGCTGTTATGTATTATAATCAATTACCTTATCCTACTTGTGTCCCCGATTATACGGCGGCTCATGTTGGGAGTGATAATATTTTTCATTATGCTGGTGGAACAAGTTTTAGTCCCTTAAATGCTAAACCTTTAGAATTATGGAATGAAGTAACCGTGTTAACTGAAAGTACAACCATTACCGCAACTGATTTACAGAAATCGGTATTGAGACCATACTATACAATAAGAAGTGATATTTTAGAAGGTGCGACTGCGATTGGTGGTAATCCTACCGGTGCTAATTTACCGATCATTAGCATTGTGGATAAGTATAGTGGAGCAAGTGATTATTTCTTGGGGAATCCAAGTGATATACAATTTACGGTAACTAAACCAACTATGATCGCAGATATCACAACATCGATACACGATAGCGATGGAGAGTATGCGAATGTGGATAAAACAAGTTCAGTCATATATAAGATTCAAAAAGTAAGAAGAACCCCAGTTGGATTGATTGAAGAAATACTTGGAGGAGGAGACAAAAAAAAGAAAAAATAAATTTTAAAAATTAAATATATATTAGTAATATAAAATGGTTATGAGAATTTATGCCTCTTGGAGTGATGATGAATATGAAGCATTCGTATCTCAAGATTGGTTAGTTAATGGCGATGATACTTGGTGGGAGGATTTAATCTGTAGTGATATGGAGAAAGAATGGACTTGCGATGAATTGACAAAATCTATTCAAGGTGATTTAGATAAAGATTTAACTATCGATGAAATTAAGGAAAAATATCTAAAATAATTTTCTAATTTAAGGTATAGAATGGATCAAATTGCTTATGAAGAAATTGTTAGTGTGTTGGCTATGTTTGGACGACCGGATTTAATTCAAGAGTTTAAGGAGAATGTATCGGTGGATGAAAATTATGTCCCCAAGTTAACAAGGAGGGATAGTCTAAGTAATAGTGAAGGTAGTGCTTGTAGTGAAAGTGATTATGAAGTTGAAATGGATGCCGATGGATTTCAATCTTTAAAGTAATTCTGTAATTTAATTTTTTATATTTTATCATACTATACAATATGGTAAAAATGGTTGTGGAGAAAGGTACGGGTAAGAATAAGAAACTCAAAGCAATCTTTTATGACGACGAAGGTAAGAAGATAAAAACGACCCAATTCGGTGATAGTAGGTATGAAGATTATACCCAACACAAAGACAAGAAACGAAGAAGTAAATATAGAGATCGTCATAAAAAGGACTTAGACCGTGGGGATTATATGAGTGCGGGGTATTTAAGTTATTATATTTTATGGGGACAATCGGCGGCATTAGATACTAATATTAAATCATATAAAAAAAGATTTAAGTTAAAATAACGCATAAGTGGTATAAATCTAATTATGTCTAAAATTGACATATCCATTTTAAAAAGACATATAGAATTTATTTTCTTGACATCTTTATTTTTCAATATGTCTAAAATTGACATATTTAGATTAATACTGCTTTTAATAACATCCATTAAAGGGATTGTATTCTTGTTGAGGAGGAGCAACTGCTCTCCGTAGTTGTGCCTTTAATGCTTCTTGCTCCGCCTCCTTCTTCTGTCTCTCTTGCTTCTCAGCCTTTCTTGATTTACGGATCTTTTCATAGTTCATAATTGCTTGGAGTTGTGCTTCTTCTAAATCTTGTTTAGTAAAGGTTTGTTCTTTTTTGATTATGTCATTTTTAGACATATCTTCATTATCTTCAACTTCTTCTTTTAATTTCTTAACTCTCTTTACTTTTTGTTTCTTTAATAATTCCTTTTCTTCTATTTCTAATGCTTTATTTTCCTTCTTCTCTTGGGCTTTCTTTTTTCTTGCCGCCATCGCTTTCTCTCGTGCTAATGCAAGTTTCGCCTTGTGTTCTTCACTCATAGGGGGTCGCTTCTTTCGGGGCTTACCCTTCTTGGTTAACTTAACAGTTGGATCTATTACTTCTTTTACCGCTTGAGGCATATTGAATATGTCATTAACATCCATATTATCTCTCTTGGATTTAGCCTTGGGTATTTTCTCCGGTGGTGGGGTTTCGTCCTCTTCTATCTCCTCTTGGGTCTTATCCTTCTCTTGGTCGAAATCCTCAACCTCCTCAACGGCAACTTCACTCTCATCATCAGTCATATCATCGGGTATGAAATCCATTTTAACTTCCGGCATAAAACTCATCCTTTTATAGTATTAATCAAGAAAATAATTTCAATAGATTATTATTATTTATTTTATTTTATTAGAAATCAATTGCTTCTTTATATTTCTCTATTATTTCACATAAAAGTAGCATTAATCTAAATATGTCTAAAATTGACATATTGAAAAATAAAGTGTCTAAAAAATAAATTCTATATGTCTTTTTAAAATGGATATGTCTAAAATTGACATAATTAGATTTATACCACTTATGGTTCAACTTCCGGTTCGGGTTCGGTTTGAGATAAAGAAGGAGCAACTTCCTCCTCCTCTTCCTCCTCCTTAATTGTAATTGTTGTATGATTCTTATACGGCACAATAGCCTTAAGACCATTACATATAATTGGTTTTCTAACATCCGGATAATCATCATTAAATTTCTTGTTAAACATATTAATAATATCAAGATCAATATTGGGTGATGATTCTAATAAGTTGTCATATTCGGCACGGCACACTTTCAAGAAGTCCCGACAAGGTTTTCTCTTCTTATCGTGTAATGATAATTCAATCTCAATTGCTCTCCCAAGTTTAGACCAAGCGAGAGCAGAGATTCTATGACCTTCAAATGTTTCAGCGTATTTCAAGAATGATCCAAGAGTTCCAAGGATTCCACAGAAGATATTGAATCCCCCAACAACCGCCGTGAATCCGTGTTGATAATCAACCGGTATGTAACTATCAACTGCGAAATTACCAACACCAGTTAGAGTTGATAAAACGATAATTGGGATTTGAAGATGTTGATATTTCTTTTTATATTTCCTTGTGCTATAATTATGTAAGTAAGCATAACACATACTAACCTCACCCCATTCACTCAATAACTCCTCTATCTCATCGCTCCATTCATCTATATTATCCGGTAAAGGTCTTGGGGTAATAGAATCCATTTATTTATTATTTATTTTTTAATTTGGATTATAATATTTTCATAAAATATATGAGCGATTATAGCAACCCTTTTGAAACTAAACCAATTGAGAAGGTGAAGAATAATATTCACCAAATCAATAAAGACATTTATAAAATCAAAACGGATTTAATAGCAATAAGAGCAGATATATCAATCATTAGAGATTTCATTAAATTACAAGAAAAGAAGGATAAAGAAATTCAAAAAGGTTGGTTATGGGGTTAAATTTAAAATAAAATATAATGTATAATATAAATGAATGATCTCCCTAAAATCTCAATCTTGATTCCAACTTACAATCGACGTAACTTCGTACCCTTCGTTTTAAGAAACCTATTGATCCAAGAATACCCCCATAAATTATTACAAGTGGTAATCCACGATGATGGAGACATACCCTTAATTGAAAACTATGAAGATTTTAGTTCTGCTATTAAACCCATAAAATTAAAGTATATACGAAATAAAAAAAGATTAAGTATTGGTGAAAAAAGACATAGACTTATTGAAAACGCAAATAACAATTTAGTTGTATTTATGGATGATGATGATTTATATGAACCAACATATATCTCTCACTCTTTTGAAACACTAAAAAAAAATAATGCTGGTTGCGTTGGTTGTAATAAGATGATCTTTATTTATCCGCCATACACTAAAAATGATTTCTATGCTCTTGATTGTGGGGACAATAAAAAACTAATTCATGAAGCAACCTTGATGTTTACTAAATCGTGGTATAATAAAACAAGTGGATTTATAAATTCTAATAAAGCAGAGGGTTTAGGATTAACTCAATCTTGTAAATTAAAAACCATAGCCCTCACGAATCCATTATATAATATGACTGCCGTAGTCCACGGCAATAATACAATTGATAAAGAGAAGTTTAAGGATAAGGATACAAAACTCGATTCAACTAATATATCATTTGAAGATAAAACAAGTGAATTTATTAAAGCTATCGTGGGATATTCTTGATTCTTCCACTATAATTTCTAACCTCTCTAAAATTATCACTCCATCCATCTCGTTGAGTTATATGGATTGGAGTGATACAATACCATTTATCTTTCTGTTGTAAGGTATAAATATATTCATCATTATTGTTTTCCCTTACATCATTTACTAATTTTAATTCAACACTTTCTTTAAGATGATTTATCAAAGTATCGTAATAATGTTCCTTCACTATGTAAGCATGTAAACACACAGCACGAACAACCTTCGCTAAATCATTATTTATTTTTTCCGGTGGTAAATAATTCCAACATCCAAGATATAAAACATCAAAATCCATTTTCATATATTTATTGAATTTAGATAGTAATGAATTTTTACCTTCTATCTTAAGATCATCCTCAAAGATAATAACATAATCCCACCCCAATTCTTTTGCTTTTTCTAAACAAGCAATATGGGATCTCGCACAACCTACTAATGGTATTTCATGAGTAATCGCATTAAATCTATTCGGTTTCTTGATTCCAAGTTTCTTTAATTCTTGTCTTGTAATTAAATCTCTTTCCTTTCTATGTTCTAGATTGATGTAAAAATGTTGGTTCATTATAATATTATAAAATATAATATTTATAATAATATAACATAATGGTGAAAGTATTAGAATTGTTTTCGGGTACTGGTTCAGTTGGTAAATGTTGTAAGCAATTGGGTTGGGATGTTGTTAGTGTTGATTTATTATTACCCGCAGATCATCAAGTAGATATAATGAATTTTGATTATAAACAATACCCC
>Ga0181379_1001240_pt1 | contig 12111 bp, 10 predicted proteins | sample 2SPOviralmetaG_FD_130115 | JGI IMG/M metagenome (GOLD analysis project Ga0181379, IMG submission 130115) | Marine viral communities from the oligotrophic San Pedro Time Series (SPOT) site, San Pedro Channel, CA, USA - 2 SPOT_SRF_2009-07-10 | ecosystem: Environmental > Aquatic > Marine > Strait... | reverse complement strand
GCTGAACCGGGCGCTGATTTGGAGCCGCTCAAACAGGAGCAGGCAGTGGTGGTGCCGGATATCAGCCACCTGTCGATCAAGCCGGATTAGCCCTGGGGGCCGTCAGGCCCCTGGAAGTGCAGCATCATTTCTTCCAGCACGTCGGGGATGCCGTTGGCCATCTGCCGCACCAGCTGGCTGTCGTTCCAGACTTCGTCCAGGGCCGGGTCGTCGTCGACGCCGGAGATCAGCAGCATGGGCAGCAACCAGGTGGCCATGGGGTCGTCGTCCTCGTCGCTGTGCCAGCGCTCTTCATGCAGCAGCATGCCGCTCAGGAAACCGGCGCACCAGGACGCCAGGTCGGCGCCGTCGTCTTCGCGGTAGGGGTCTAGCAGGCAGGGCAGGGTGATGCGCTCGCCGCCCAGGGTGTCGGTGAGCAGGCGGCCGCGCAGTTCGTCCAGCGCCCCGGCTACCGCCTCCGGCAAGGACATCTCCAGCGCCAGGCCGAAATCCGCCGGGCCGTCGTAGGGCCCCACGGTGAAGGCGCAAATCAGGCCGTGGGTCTCCACCCAGGAGGGGGCCTCCTCGCCCTGGCCGGCGAAGTAGGTTTCCACGGTGTGTTTCAGGTGGGGGTTGGAAATTCCGCTCATACTGTCGCCGCTGCCGTTAATTGGGACGGCAAGGATACCCGCTTGCCGACGCCCCTGAAACCGGCGCCCGCTAGCAACTGGTGCGCAGGGTGTCGCGGCCGGCGGCTTTGGCCTGATAAAGCGCCTGGTCGGCCCGTTCGATGAACGCCAGCGCGGACTCGCCCCAGTGATGGCCGGCCAGCCCGCAGGACAGGGTGATCCGCAGGGACGGGTCGAAGTCATAGCGCTGCTCGGCGAACTTTTCCTTCAGGCGGGTCATGGCCGCCTCGCAATCCGCGTGGTCGGATTGCGGGAACAGCACCACGAACTCCTCGCCGCCGTAGCGGGCGAGCACGTCGGAGCGCCGCAGGCACTGGCTGGCGAGCGCGGCGAAGCGTTTCAGCACCTCGTCCCCGGCGGGGTGGCCGTAGGTGTCGTTGATGCTCTTGAAATGGTCCAGGTCCACCACCGCGATGTGCAGAGGAATGTGTTCGCGGTCGGTGCGGGACAGCTCCTCTTCCAGCCGCTCGAGGAAGTGGCGGCGGTTGAACAGGTCGGTGAGTTCGTCGCGGATGGCGATGCTGGCCAGCCGGTCGTGGGCCTGGCGCAGGGATTCACGCTGGGCGCGGAAGCGCTGCTGCAGATTGTGGATATAGCCGCCCATGTAGACGAACCAGGCGAGGATCAGCGCCAGCACGCCCCACTGGCTCAACGACAGGGCGAGAATCTGGGTCAGCGGCAACTGCACCCACTCATAGACCAGCAGCACCGTGAACGACAGCTGGGCGCTCGCCGCCATCACGATTTGCTGGCGGCGGTCCAGGGAAAATACCCCGAACGTCATCATGATCAGGTAGAGACTGAGCAGGGCGCCGCGCAGCTCGCGGGCGTAATAGAGCAGCAGGGTGATCACCACGATACCGGCGAACATCTGCACCATGGTCAGGCTGGGGTCCTTGAAGCGCTCGGTGAAGCCGCTGCGCACCAGTGCGAACACCACCAGGTTGGCGGCGAACAGGCTGCCGAAGATCAGCAGGTGGGGCGTGCGCGGATCGAAGGCGGCGATTTCCACGCCCACCACGGTGCCGGCCCAAAGCAGCAGATAGGAATAGATGGCCATGAGTTGCCGGCGCAGCCGCAGGGCGCGCTCGGGACGGTGGGAAAGAACCAGCTTTATGTTGTTATTCAATGCAAAGGCCCGCCTGGTTTTTGCCACCCCTGGCTGCTTCTCAAGGTGTCCGGCCCCTGAGATGAACGCTGCATCTCATACTTTATCATTGTGTCATAGTTCACACTTTAGTCTTTGCTGGTACCAAAGCAAGGGTATGACTTGCCGGTCACACCGAAATAGTGCCAGACTCGTCGAGTTAAACAAACGTTTGATTGGTTTATGAGGATGCCATGTCCACCGATTTGCCTATCGACCTGAGATTGTCCGAGGAGCAGCGCATCAGCCGCGAAGGCATGCGCCGCTTTGCCTCCCAAACAATGGCGCCCGGCGCCCGTGCCGCCGATGAAGCGGCCGCCGCCGACCCCGGGGTGCTGGCGGGCATCGCCGGCTTCGGGCTGACCCTGATGAGCCTGCCCGAAGCCCTGGGCGGTGCCGGCCTGCCGCGCTCGCCGATGGGCAATGTGCTCGCCTGCGAGGACCTGGGGGAGGGCGACCTGAGCCAGAGCCTGGCGGCGCTGGCGCCGCTGGGCGTGGTTAACGCGCTGCTGGACTTCGGCGACGAGGCCCAGCACGAGGCCTGGCTGCCCCGTTTCGCCAGCGAAGCGCCGGTGCCGGCGGCGGTGGCGCTGGCGGAGCCGCGCGCCACCTTTGAGCCCGGCGACCCGCACACCCGCGCCCGCCGCGACGGTGACGATTATATCCTGGATGGCGAAAAATGCCTGATCCCGCTGGTCGAACAATGTCAGCTGTTCCTGGTGGTGGCCGTCACCGACGACGGCCCGGCGGCGTTTATCGTCGAGGCGGACAGCCCCGGCCTGAGCCGGGCGCGGCAGGATTACATGGGCCTGCGCAGCGCCGCGCCGGGCACCCTGACCCTGGAAGGGGTGCGGGTGCCGGCGTCCCAGCGTCTCGCCAACTTCGATCTGGAGCGGCTGGTGAGCCTGTCGCGGATCGGTCTGGCGGCGCTCGCCACCGGGTGCTGCCAGGCGGTGCTGGAGCAGTGCGTGCCCTACGCCCTGGAGCGCAAGGCGTTCGGTGAAGCGATCGCCCGGCGCCAGTCGGTGGCCTTCATGATCGCCGACATGGGCATCGAGATCGAAGGCATGCGCCTTCTCACCTGGCGGGCCGCCAGCCGCGCGGAACAGGGCCTGCCGTTCCAGCGCGAAGCCTACCTGGCGTTTCTGCAGAGCATGGAAAAAGCCATGCGCATCGCCACCGACGGCGTGCAGGTGTTCGGCGGCGCCGGCTTCGTGCGCGACTACCCGCTGGAAATGTACTACCGGAACCTGCGTGGCCTGTCGGCCCTGCACGGCGCGCTGATGGTGTGAGGAGAGTTGCCATGATCAATTTCGAACTGCCCAAGTCCCTGAAAAATCTCCAGAACATGACCCACCAGCTCGCCGAGCAGGGGTTCCGGCCGATCTCACGCAAATACGACCGCATCGAGCATGGCGACACCCCGGCGGAGCTCAAGCCGCTGGCGCAGATGATCGCCGCCGGCCGCCCCCGTGGCGGTGGCAAAAGCGACAAGGCGGACGCCGATCCGGAGGCGGTCAAGAACGGCAGCAACCTGATGGGCATCGTCAGCGTCGAGGAGATGTGCTGGGGCGACACCGGCCTGATGCTGTCCCTGCCGGCCTCCGGGCTGGGCAACGCGGCGATCCAGGCGGTCGGCACGGCGGAGCAGAAAGAGCAGTACGGCAAGCTCTACTGCGCCATGGCGATCACCGAGCCGGGCGCCGGCTCCGATTCGGCGGCGATCAGCACCACCGCCCGCCGCGACGGCGACGAGTGGGTGCTCAACGGCGAGAAAATCTACTGCACCGGCGGCCAGCGCTGTGACGCCGTGGTGGTGTGGGCGACCCTGGACAAGTCACTGGGCAAGGCGGCGATCAAGTCGTTCATCGTGCCCCGGGACAACCCCGGCATGCAGCTGGCGCGGGTCGAGGACAAGATGGGCCTGCGTATCTCCGATACCGCCGCGCTCTCCTTCACCGAGTGCCGGATTCCCCTGGACCATGTGCTCGGCTCGGCGGAGATCGCCGACACCGAGGCGGCGCGCAAGAAGGCCTTCGGCGGGGTCATGCAGACCTTCGACAATACCCGGCCGATGGTCGCCGCCATGGCCCTGGGCGTGGCCCGCGCCGCGCTGGAGATCACCACGGAAATCCTGGAAAAAGAAGGGGTTAAGGCGGATTTCTCGAAAACACCTTATAACTCCAGCGCCATTGAGCTGGAGCTCTACCGCCTGGAGGCGGACCTGGACGCGGCCCGTCTGATGACCTACAAGGCGGCGTGGATGGCGGACAACGGCCAGGCCAATTCCAAGGAAGCCTCCATGTGCAAGGCCAAGGCCGGCCGCATGGGCAACGACGTGACGCTCAAGTGCGTGGCGCTGTGCGGCGAGCTGGGCTACTCCGAGCGTTACCTGTTGGAGAAGCTGGCGCGGGATTCCAAGATCATCGACATCTTCGAAGGCACCCAGCAAATCCAGCAACTGATCGTCGCCCGCCATCTGCTGGGGCTGTCCTCCCGGGAACTGAAATGAGTCGCGGCGGCCGGCCGATCTGCTAGCATGCGGGACATTGATACGCATTCAATGTCCCATTGCAGGAGACCGGCATGTCGTCATCACTGGCCGATCAGGTGATCTGGATCACCGGTGCCTCTTCCGGCATCGGTGAAGCGGTGGCTTCCGAATACGCCCGCTACGGCGCCAAACTGGTGCTCTCGGCGCGCCGCCGCGAAGAGCTGGAGCGGGTGCGCGCCGGGCTGGTCAACGCCGACGAGCACCTGGTGCTGCCGCTGGACCTGACCGACCAGGACGCCATGGCGCCGGCCACGGAAACGGTGCTGCGGCATTTCGGCCGGCTCGACCAGGTGGTGCATAACGGCGGCATTTCCCAGCGCTCGCTGGTGCGCGACACCGACATGGCCGTGGACCGGCGCATCATGGAGGTGAACTACTTCGGCGCCGTGGCGCTCACCAAGGCGGTGCTGCCGGCGTTTATCCGTCAGGGCGGCGGCCGCTTCGTGGTGGTCACTTCGCTGGTGGGCGAGCTGCCCACCCCCAAACGCTCCGCCTACAGCGCCAGCAAGCACGCCCTGCACGGCTTCTTCGAGGCCCTGCGCGCCGAGGAATTCGACAACGGCGTGCGCGTGACCCTGGTGCTGCCGGGCTTTATCCGTACTCAGGTGTCGGTCAACGCGCTCACCGCCGACGGCAGCGCCCAGGGCCGCATGGATGACTTGCAGGCCAACGGCATGGACCCGGCGCTGTGCGCCCGGCGCCTGGTGGAGGCCGTGCAGCGCGGCCGCGATCAGGTTATCATCGCCGGCCGCGAGGGGGCCGGGCTCTATTTGAAACGCTGGTCACCGGCCCTGTATCGTCGCGTGATTCGCAAGGTCAAGGTGACCTGAGCCTTTTCCACCATTCGTTCTCCGCTATCCGACAGCCGACTATGAGCACCGCCGATACCTTCGCCGATACCCAAATGGACGCCAAGCACCGCACCCGTCTCAACAAGCTGCAGAAGAAGCTGCGCCGCGAGACCGGCCGGGCGATCGCCGACTTCAACATGATCCAGGACGGCGACAAGGTGATGGTGTGCCTGTCCGGCGGCAAGGATTCCTACACCATGCTGGAGATTCTGCGCAATCTGCAGCACTCCGCGCCGGTGGATTTCGAGCTGGTGGCGGTGAACCTGGACCAGAAGCAGCCCGGCTTCCCGGAGCATGTGCTGCCCGAATACCTGGAAAAAGAAGGGGTGAACTACCACATCCTGGAAAAGGACACCTATTCCATCGTCAAGGAGAAGGTGCCGGAGGGGAAAACCACCTGCGGCCTGTGCTCGCGCCTGCGGCGCGGCAGCCTGTACGGCTTCGCCGAGGAGATCGGCGCCAACAAGATCGCCCTCGGCCACCACCGTGACGACATCGTGGAAACCCTGTTCCTGAACATGTTTTTCGGCGGCAAGATGAAAGCCATGCCGCCCAAGCTGCGCAGCGACGACAACCGCAACGTGGTGATCCGCCCGCTGGCCTACTGCCGGGAAAAGGACATCATCGAGTTCGCGCGCTACAAGCAGTATCCGATTATTCCCTGCAACCTGTGCGGCTCCCAGGAGAACCTGCAGCGCCAGGCGGTGAAGGACATGCTGCGGCGCTGGGACAAGGAGCACCCGGGCCGGGTGGAGAGCATCTTTTCCTCGATCCAGAACATCGCCCCCTCGCAGCTGGCCGACACCAGCCTGTTCGACTTCGAGCACCTGGAACAAGGCCAGAACCAGGGCGGCGCCGGCGCCCACCGGCTGGACGTGGTGAACCTGTTCGGCTAGTGGTCCATGCGGCTGGACCACCAGGTGACCGGCCAGCCGCGCGTGCCACATGATTCGCGCCGCCGTTTCCGCTAAAATACGCACCGCCCTGTGGCCGGCAGGGTGGCCGCCCGCCGCCCCGGCCCTCTCTCTTCGCACTCTCGACCTGAAAGGTAGGAGCACATGACCGATCGAATCAAAAAAGGTGGCCTTGAGATTGCCGCCGAACTCCATGACCTGGTAGCCAACGAGATCGCTCCCGGCACCGGTGTGGAGGCGGATCATTTCTGGACGCAGATGGAGAACATCCTGGCGGACCTGGTGCCGCGCAACGAGATGCTGCTCACCAAGCGCGACCAGATGCAGGAAGTGATCGACGTCTTTCACATGGAGAAGAAGGGCGCCAAGATCGACTTTCAGGAGTACAAGGAACTCCTCGAAGAGATCGGCTATCTGCTGCCCGAAGGCGAGGATTTCAAAGTGGGTACCGCCAATGTGGACGAGGAAATCGCCCATATCGCCGGTCCCCAGCTGGTGGTGCCGGTGCGCAACGCGCGCTTCGCCCTGAACGCGGCCAACGCCCGCTGGGGCAGTCTCTATGACGCCCTCTACGGCACCGACATGATTTCCGACGAAGGCGGGGCCGAGAAGGGCGGCGCCTACAATCCCAAGCGCGGCGACAAAGTGATCGCCTGGGCCCGCGATTTCCTGGACCAGTATTTCCCGCTGGCCGACGGCTCGCACAAGGACAGCACCGGCTACGCCATTGTTGACGGCAAACTGGTGGTGCGCCTGAAGGACGGCGAGAGCGGCCTGAAGGACGAAAGCCAGCTGCAAGGCTACCGCGGCGACGCGGGCAAGCCGGACGGCGTGCTGCTCAAGCACAACAACCTGCACGCGGAAATCCAGATCGACGATCAGCACCCGATCGGCGCCGAGGACCCGGCCCACGTGAAGGACGTGCTGATGGAGTCCGCCATCACCACGATTCAGGACTGCGAGGATTCCGTGGCCGCGGTGGACGCCGAAGAGAAGGTCGAGGTGTACCGCAACTGGCTGGGCCTGATGAAAGGCGACCTGAGCGAGAGCTTCGAGAAAGGCGGCCAGCGCGTCACCCGTGATCTCAACCCGGACCGCGAATACACCGCCCTGGACGGCTCCACCCTGACCCTGCAGGGCCGCTCCCTGCAGCTGGTGCGCAACGTGGGCCACCTGATGACCAACCCGGCGATCCTCTACAACGGCGAGGAAATCCCCGAGGGCATCATGGACGCCATGATCACCGTGCTGGCGGCCATGCACGACCTGAAGAAGACCGAAGGTCCGCGCAACAGCCGCACCGGCTCCGTGTACATCGTGAAGCCGAAAATGCACGGCCCCGAGGAAGTGGCCTTCGCGGTGGAGCTGTTCGAGCGCGTCGAGGACGCCCTCGGCCTGCCCGAGAACACCCTGAAGATCGGCATCATGGATGAAGAGCGCCGCACCACCGTCAACCTGAAGGAGTGCATCCGCGAAGCCAAGGACCGCGTGATCTTCATCAACACCGGCTTCCTGGACCGCACCGGCGACGAGATCCACACCTCCATGCAGGCCGGTCCGATGGCGCGCAAGGGCGACATGAAAGGTCTGCCCTGGATCAACGCCTACGAGAACTGGAACGTGGACATCGGTCTGGAGTGCGGCCTCAAGGGCGTGGCGCAGATCGGCAAGGGCATGTGGCCCAAGCCCGATGAAATGGCGGAAATGATGGCCACCAAGGCCGGCCACCCGAAAGCCGGCGCCAACTGCGCCTGGGTGCCGTCACCGACCGCCGCTACCCTGCACGCCACCCACTACCACGAGATCAACGTGCAGGACGTGCAGGATCAGATCGCCAAGCGCGAGCGCGCGTCCCTGGACGACATCCTCACCATCCCGCTGCTCGACCGCGAGCTCAGCGCCGAGGAAATCCAGCAGGAGCTGGACAACAACGCCCAGGGCATCCTCGGTTACGTGGTGCGCTGGATCGACCAGGGCGTGGGCTGCTCCAAGGTGCCCGACATCAACAACGTGGGCCTGATGGAAGACCGCGCCACCTGCCGGATCTCCAGCCAGCACATCGCCAACTGGTTGATGCATGACGTGGTCAGCAAGGACCAGGTGATGGAAACCATGAAGCGCATGGCCCAGGTGGTGGACGAGCAAAACGCCGGCGACCCGACCTACACCAACATGTCGGATGACTTCGACGGCAGCCTGGCCTTCAAGGCCTCCTGCGACCTGGTGTTCGAGGGCGCCGAGCAGCCCAGCGGCTACACCGAGCCGGTTCTGCACCGCCGTCGCCTGGAGCTGAAAGCCAAACGCGGCTGATTCTCCACGACGCTTGCAGCACCACGAAAAAGCCCGGCCTTGAGCCGGGCTTTTTTGTTCGCGGGAGCGGGCCCGCTCCCACAATTCGCTTTATTCGCCGCCGATCTCCACTTTGACTTCCAGGGGCAGGGAAAAGCGGTCGCTGCGCGTGCTGGCGCCGCCCAGGCCGGTGGCGGACTGGCTTTCGCTCACGGTGATCTGCCCGAGCGGCTGCCACTGCCCCGGCGTCACCACCAGGGTGCTGCTGGCTTCCTGGGTGCGGGCGCTCCGTCGGCCGGCGGGTTCGTCGAAACGCTGTTCGATGGTCAGGCGCACCCGGCCGTCGCTGGTGACCACCGGGGTGATGTCGATGCCCTGTTTGAGCGCCAGCAGCGCCGGGAACTGGGTGCCGGTGAGGGCCACCAGGCTGCCCTGGCTGATGCCCGCCGGGTGGCCGGACAGGGTGTTGATGCTGTAGCGGTCCTGGCGGCGGGTGGTGACGGTGTTGGCGCCGGCGTGCACGCTCTGGCCGTTGATGCGGATGTCGCCGCCGGCGCCGCTGCTGTCGCCCTGGCGGCGCAACTGCACGGTGACGGTGCGCGGCACCTCGGGCATGTCGCCGAGGGCGCCGAGAATCTCATCGAAGTTGCGGTCGTTGGTGCGGATCACCAGCTTGCCCTGGTAGGCGTTGGCGTAGCCGCCTTCGGGCAGCAGCGGGCGGATCACCGGCAGCACCGTTTCGGCGTCGGCGCGCTGGATCACATGGATCGACATCTCGTCGGCGCGGGCGGCGCCGGACAGCGACAGCAGCACCAGCAGGGCCAGAGCAAGACGTCGGGCCCGGGAGCCGCCGGGTAGCGGTGGTGGTGGCAGTAACGGCATCACGAAAGTCCCTGTTCGGCTGGAACCCGCATCATAGCCATAAGCCGCCGTCGCTGAATACCGGTCGGACAGGGCGCGCTCTAGGGCGTCACCCGGCGTCCTTCCTCCCAACGCGCTTTCACCAGCTCGCCGTCGCGGCCCCGCAGCCAGCCCTCGCCCTGGCGCTGGCCGTTCCGGTAGGGGGTAATGCGCTCCACGCGGCCCTGGGCGTTGTATTCGACGAAACGGCCATGACGCTGGCCGTCTTGGTAGTGGCCTTGCAGAAGCGGGTAGCCCTGCGGCGTGGTCTCCCGGTAAGGGCCGTCCAGCCGGCCGGCCTGGAAATGGGCAAAGGTGTGGTTGCCGTTGAGGCTGATCTCGAACACTTTGCCCTGGCGCTTACCGTTCTTGAAGGTGGCGCGGTAGCTCAGTTCGCCGTCCTGGAAGCGCTTCCAGGTGCCGGTGGCGTCGCCATGGTCGTAGTGCCGCTCGGCGATCAGCGCCCCGGAGGCGGAACGCAGGCGCCATTCGCCATGCAGTTCGCCGTCCACGTAGGTGGCGGTTTCCTGCTCGCCGGTGTCGCGCAGGGTGTGCCATTCACCGACCGGCACGCCATCGCGATAGCGGCCGGATTCGAGCACTTCGCCGTCGGCGTTTTCAGTGCGCCAGGGACCATGCTGTTTGTCTTGCCGGTAGTGCTTATAGGTCCAGCGTTCCCCTTCCGGGCCGCTGCGCTCGCGGACCTCGCCGTCCAATCGGCCCTTCTTGAAGTGCGACACCGAGATCAGACGGTCCTGGTCGTCGTAGCCGCGCCAGGTGCCGGTGCGCAGGCCGTCGACCATGCGGCCTTCTTCGCGGCCGCCACCGTATTGGCTGACGATTCGGTGCCCCTGGGGGATACCGTCCACGTCATGCTCCAGGCGTACCACCTTGCCGTTCCTGAAACCGGTGGTCCATTCGCTCTTTTCCCGGGGATAGCTCAAAACCACGCGTTCGGGCGGGCCGCCGCCGTCGTGATCGGCGATCACCCGCAGCCATACCGGCGCATCGTTGCGGTAGCGGCCCCGGGCGTCGCGCTGGAAGCTGGCTTCGCGCCGGCTGTAGTGCCCTTCGCGGTCCTTGCTCCAGGCCATGAACACGCCGGGGGCGGTATAGCCGGCGTGGCCGATGCGCTGGCCGTCGCGGTCATAGCGATTGTAGAAGTGGTCGTAATCGCCGTTTTTATAGCGACGTTCCTCGTAGATCTGGCCGCCTTCCGGGCCGCCGCCTTCGCCGTAATAATTGATCCGCATGCCGTGGCGGGCGCCGTCCTTATAGGGCAGCTCAAGCAGCAGGTCGCCGTCTTCGTCGTAGCGCTTTTCGGTGCCGTCCAGTTTGCCGGCGGTGTAGGGCTGGAGCTTTTCGATCCGGCCGTTCTCGAAGTATGAGATAACATCGCCGTCGAGGCGGCCCTGGTCGTCGCTGTGGCCGCGCTGTTTGATGTCGCCGTCGGGATACAGGTAGCGCCAGTCGCCGAACCAGTCCGCGTCCGGGCCGGCGCCGGCGCGGGCGCCTTCCGCGTAGAGCGCGTCGTTTTCCCGGTAATAGGCGCGGTACAGATAACCGGGGCCGTCGGGGTTTTCCGGTAACGGCAGATCCACGTAGTAGAGCGCCTGTTCCGGCGCTTTCGCCGGGGAGTCGTACTGGGTGAAATAGCGGCGCTCCGCGTGGCCGGTGGCGGCCAGCATCAGCAGCAGGGGCGCCAGCGCCAGCAAGCAGCGGTGTTTCATTGTGGCAACTCCGGCAGTTCCGCGGTCAGGGTGCGGCTTTGCGGGTCCCGGCCACGCAGGAAGCGGACTTCCTTAACCGGGCCCCAGAAGCGGTGCACGCCGTTCTCGTCCTCGCCAAGCGGCTGCAGCGCCAGGCTGGTGTCGTCGACGGCGGCGAAGTCCAGGTGCGCGATACCGCCGCAGTCGTCGCCCAGCACCACGCCGTTGTCCCCCTCGAAGCGGGCGCAGCCGGGGGCGTCCGGGGTCAGGGTGACGGTCTCCACCCGGGTAGGGCAGCGCGCCTCGACGGTGATCCTGCGGTCGTAGAAATAGCGTATCTGATCGTCCTCGGTGCGCAGCTCGAAGCCGGGCCGGGTGCCCCGGTCCCGGTCGCCGCCGGCCCAGGTGAAGCGCAAGGGCGTGCCGTGGTGGGCGGCGCCGTCTTCCGGCGTCAGCGTGCACAGGCGCAGGCCCGCCGGGCCGGTGACGCGCAGCCGGTTTTGGTCCTGGCCGCTCAGTTCCATCCCTTTAAGCAGGCCGTCGAGCCGCTCCGGGACCGGCGGCAGCGGTGACGCTTCGTGCCGGTGGCCGCACGGTGAAGGTCAGCGCCCGCTGTTCCCGCTGCAGCGGCGTCAGCCGGAGCGACGCGATGGGGGCCTCGGTCAGCAGGCTGACCTCCGCCGGCGGCGCGCCCAGGGTCAGGCGTTCGACAAAGGTGGCGGCGGAGGTGTCGCCCTGCTTGGGCGCCCGGTACACCACCGCGAAGTCCAGCGGCTCGCCGTCGGCGTCCAGCGGGCGGGCGCTCAGCCGCCCCTCGTTTTCCAGGTGCAGGTCCACGCGCCGTTCGTCCCAGTCCAGCACCCGGGTGCCTTCGGGCAGGTCATCGCCCTGGCTCACGGTGATGGCTTCCCCGGGCACCCAGATACTGGCCTGGCCGTTCACGGTGATCGGCTCGTCGCCGGGCATCGGGTGGTTCGGGGTGGGAATCAGCAGGTCGCGGCCCAGGTCCTGCGGGCCCGGTTCCGCCAGGCCGTAGAAGCCGCCGGATTCCGCCAGGCGGTTCAAGGCCAAGCCCGCCG
>Ga0181379_1001239_pt1 | contig 12115 bp, 11 predicted proteins | sample 2SPOviralmetaG_FD_130115 | JGI IMG/M metagenome (GOLD analysis project Ga0181379, IMG submission 130115) | Marine viral communities from the oligotrophic San Pedro Time Series (SPOT) site, San Pedro Channel, CA, USA - 2 SPOT_SRF_2009-07-10 | ecosystem: Environmental > Aquatic > Marine > Strait... | reverse complement strand
CTATCACTGAATACTTAGCTGGAGAAGAAAAATACAATATGTTTACGCCGATCAATCAAGCTCAATGGTGCTTACATCCTGTATTTCAAGTTGGTGCGAACGCCAGTAATAGAGATAAATCATTAGAATTTGATGAATTTCAGGGTGTCAGTGTTTCTGGATATAATCCAACTATAAAGAACAAGGGGGGCTGGTATGAAAATATGGAGCTTTTAGGACAAACAGATCTTTGTCGTGCTGTTGAAAGTCGTGCTTTTAATCAGACAAGTGTCTCTACGGCTTACGCGCAAGAAGGAACTAATGCCTCTGGTGGTGTGTCTGGAAATCACGTCTTAGTATTACAAGAAAGTGATATTTATTCACCGTCGCCACACGCAAACGCAACAGAACTTCTTGGATTTAATCGTGGTATTGTAATTCCAGCAACAGCAGATATTGTTGGTTCTCAAGTGACGTTTCAGAGTATAGCTTCACCGTCTCTAATTAACAATATGTCATTATTTGTGAGACTTAATAATCTTGGACAGAATGTAATGAATGCTTTTACAGGGAATAGATCAAAAATTATATCACACCTCGTAAAATTAGAAACTCAAACAGGAATTGTATCATACGAACCTAATAATCTTGTATGGCTTGATTTGGATAATCCTTCTGATCTTAATCTAACAGACTTTGATCTGTCTATAAATTATATCAACGAACAATATGCTACGATAGTCACAGGCGATTCTATTGTTTGTTTGTATTTTAGAGATAAACCCAAAGAAATGTAATCTTTTTTAGAAAATTATTAATATTTTAAATAAATTTTTTTATAGTTTTAATTATAAATGAGTAAAACTGCGCCAAGAGTTCAATTCAACTTTTTGGAAGAAGAATGCGATGAAGTAATGGAACACGTCACTGAAGATGTAATAGAAGATGATGAAATAGATTCATTAGCTATGCCTGAGCCAGTTGAAAGGGAAGCGATTGAGCCTGATAATATCTTTGATGAGCCTGAGCCACATAAAAGTAAGATACTTAAAGAACTTGTCGCACAAGAATTACCAAAGCCTAAAAAGGTAAAAGAACCAAAACCAGTTAAATTAACAAAATCTGGAAGACCTCGTAAGCCGATGACTGAAGAACAAAAACAAAAATTGGCGATTGGTCGTCAAAAGGCATTAGAACAAAGAAAGATAAATAAAATCAAAAGAGATGAAGAAAAGGCTCTTTTGAAAGAAGAACAGGAATTATTAAAAAAGAAAAAACAAAAGGATTTTGAGAAGTTAAAAAAGGAAGTGGAAGAGCCAGACACAAATCAGCCCACTCCTGCACGACCTCAGGCACAAACGTTCACACGTAAAGATCTAGAAGATGCTCAGCTGTCGGCAATTATGTCTTATGAAAAAATAAGATCCGAAAGAAAGAAGGCAAAACAAGAACAACAATTAATAGAAGCTCAGAAACAAGAAATAAGAAACAAGCTTACAAAACCAGCAGGAACGTATCAATCGGCATATAATCCTCAGAACAGATTTTACAACTGCTACTGAACTAATAAATGATCTTTCCAATAAATAATTTTTTCTTTTTTATTTTTACTATCACATTCTTCAATTACTTCTATTTCACAATTCTCTAAATCAAGTTTGTGTGAGATACAATATCTTCTACCTTTTCTTTTTTCATACAAGTGATTACATAATCTTTCTCTTACAGTTGATTTCGTGCTTCCGACATATATAAGCCCATTACAATCTGTGATTTTGTAAATATTTATTTGTGAAGTCATAATATAATATGGTAGGGATAATTTTTTAAATAAAAATATTATCATATATAAATGGGTTTCATACTGAGCTGTAGCACTATACCTACTAGAATAGATAAATTAATTCATATATTATATCATACAACAAATATAAGATACAAATATTTTATCATAAATATTTCTGTAGAATATAAAAGATTTGGAAAATTCAAAATACCAAAAGACTTGATACGTCTCTGTAAGGTTGAAAAAAGGATAGTTTTTAATATCGTAGATGATATGGGTCCAATTCAAAAATACGTTGGAGCTTTTAAGAAACTAAAAAAATTAAAACATAATAAAGATGATAAAATTATCATTATTGATGATGACACTGTATATCATCCAGAACTATTTTATCAATTAATGGATTGTAAAACAGATGATAATGTGACTACAGGAAGTGGCTTCAATTATGATGAAAATAGAAATTATAAAATCGTTGAAGGTAAAACAGAAATGGTGGAAGGATATGGTGGAGTCTGTTTTTCAGTAAATCAATGTAGCGACTTCATAATGTGGTTTGTAAAATTCTATAAACATTTTACTTTTAAAGATCAAAACATTATATCAAAATATTTACAGGCTTGTTTTCTAGGAGATGATTTTTTATTATCTAATATTTATCCCTATAAATTTGCGATTAAAGAAGGTCGTAAATATATTAACCCGCAACAATACGGATTTGAACCGGATGCTCTTCATAAGAATAATGTGTTTGGGAGTAATATGGGTTCTTATAATTATTTACAGGATAATATTTCAATCTTGAATACATTCAAAAATAAATATGAATTAAATAAAACTATTTGTTCACTTGAATCGCAAAACTAACGCATCCATCATTTCCAAAAGCACATATCTTTTGTGAATAGTTTTCACAAAACTCGTCGACAGCTTGTTTAGTTCCAAAAGACCAATTATAATTACATTTATTTTTATTCAGCTCGTAATCGTGACCCATAATAAAACCTCCGTTCTTAACTTTTTGAAAAGCTATTTCAATATCTTTTTTTACTGCTGGATATGAATGATCGGCATCAATATAAATAATATCATATTTATTGTTTTCTTGTTTTTCAAGATACTTGTGACTATAATCTTTATGAAAAGAAACAATAGGATTATCAATATAAGTATCTTGTAATTCCATATATACCTGATTCATATCAACTTGTATTGAGTTATTTCCATCTACGTCTCCACTACCTGCGATTCCGCTAAATAGATCAACACCTTCTATTGTTAAAGGATCGCAGTTTTCCAATAAGTATTTAAAGAATTCGCCTTTAAATACACCGATCTCACATATAACGGGTGTTCCTTTACAATAGTATTTTATCATTTCATTTCGTGTGTCAAAATATTTCATAAAAAATGTTTTATATATATAAATGAAAATAATTGATGAAAAAAATCGCATCGTTCCTAATACTATTGAAATAGTGGAACAAGAGCTTGTAAAAAAATATGTTAAACCCGATGACAGAGTTCTTGAACTTGGAGCAAGATATGGAGCTGTATCCGTGACAACTAATAAAATATTAAATGATATCTCAAAACATTATGTTGTTGAACCTGATGCATCTGTATGGAATGCTCTTGAAACAAATATGAAAAATAATGATTGTAATTTTAATATCATTAAAGGAGTAATTGGAGAAAAGAAATATAGTGTCTGTGGAAGTAATTATTCAACGTATACTCAAGAAGATCCTAATTCTACTCTTGAATCACATAAAATTCCCGATATTAATTTCAATACATTAATAGTTGATTGTGAAGGATACTTAGAAACCTTTTATTTTGAGAATGTAAATTTCTTTTCTAAGCTTGAAAAAATTATCCTTGAAGCCGATGAAATAGAGAGATGTGATTATCAAAAAGTATTCGCTGAATTTAAGAAACAAGGATTTACTCAAATAGAATGTATTAAAGAACCTACGTGTGAAAATATGTATCATTATGTTTTTTGTAAAGAACCCACCCCATCACTATTATTCTGTAGTTTATCAGATCGTCCAACTTTATCACAGCCGATGTTTGATACACTAAAACAATATTGTGATAAGCACAACTACAAGTGTGTTCTTGAAAATAATCTGCTTTGTGATGATAGAGCGCCCTCGTGGAGTAAAATAAAATTATTACAAAGAGAAATGAAAGCTAATCCTAATATTGATACGTTGGTGTGGATTGACGATGATATTTTAATTACGAATAAAGATATAAAGTTTGAAGAGTTGATAAAAGATTATCCTTATCAAAATATACTTGTGAGTGCTGATGTGGTATGGTCTCCTTTTAACTGTGGTGTAATGGTTGTAAGAAACGATCAAGAAACATATGACTTTTTACAAGAAATATGGGATTTGTGTGATCAGGAAGAATATCAATATTATAAATTTAATGGCTTATGGGAACAAGATATAATGGTAAGATATTGTCGTATGGTTTCATTAATGAATTCTAATCAAAATCATGTGAAAGTAATTCCTCATAATATTATTCAAAGTTTTTATAGAGATCACGATTTACCTTTAGAGAATAAATGGAAGAAGGGAGACTTCTCGGCTCATTTTACTGGTATGTCATTGGATAAAAGAATTCAAATGCGCGATGAAATTATTAAAATTATTTGGGATTAAATTTTATTTTATTTATTCATAATAAAATGCCTATCAAAGACGGAGACAAAGTTTATTTCAAAATTCAAAGCGGTGCTATAAGAACAGGAAAGTATGATGCGAAAACAAAAATGGTAATGTTGGCTGGTGGTAAGAAAGCTAAGCCACCGAAGAAAGCTTTATTTCATACAAGAGCTGGTGCTGAAAAAGAAGCTTTTATGGGAGCTGGTAATCCTAATCCAGAGCTTGGTGCTGCTCCACGTAAGAAAACAACTAAAAAGGGAAATGCTCGCAAGGGAAAACCTGCTGGAAGTCGTTTAGCATTTGATGATACGAAACAGGAAGCAGATAAAAAAAAAACAGGATATAAAAAATAAAATATAAAATATATATTATTGTAAATGCCGAAAAAAGTAAAGACTAAAACAGAAAAAAAACGTGGAGTTCCTCGTATCTTGAAAGTAAAAGATGAATCTCCGTCTGAAAAGTTTGATGATATACATCCACATCTACCTGCGATGCCTAGTCTATTATTAATGGTCGGCTCGGTAAGAAGCGGTAAGTCTAACTATCTAGTGAATGCCTTCTGTAATAGTGATTTTTATAAGGATAAATTTGATATCGTAAAATTTATATCAACAACACTTCACACAGATAATAAGGGAAAAATATTATCAAAACATTTTGATTGTATGGATCATTATGAAGATCATATAATTGACGATATAAAGAAATCTCAAAGCCAATATGAAAATAAAGAAGATAGACCGACGTATGCTCTTGTAATGGACGATGTGTTAACAAAAGATTTCTCTCGACAGAATCAAGTATCATTTTTTTCAACGAGGTTCAGGCACTATATAGATTTTTATGTAATAGCCGTTCAGTCATTCCGTGCAGTGAGTGGTATGATTCGTAATAACGCCACCGACCTCATTATTTTTAAGCAGCAGAACACAAAGGAATTGGAAAAGATTGGGGAAGAATATGCTGATATGGTGGGGGGCAAGGATAATTTTTTGAAACTCTATGAAGAAGCTCACAAAGAAAGATATTCATTTTTATATTTAAAGCTCTCAGAAAATCCAGCTGAGGCATATATACGTCACGAAACTAAGATTTGGCCGACACGTGACTCTGAAGAAGTTGAAGAATTAGAGATAGAATAATTATTTTTTTTAATATACATTTTTTTTATTAATTCATATAAATGTCGCTAGATTTATATGGAACATCGTCTAATGCTATCGCACAGGGAAATATGAGATCACAACAGGTTCGTGATTTGAATGAACGTATCCAATCACATAATACTGATGTAGCTAATAAAATTAGTGGATTAAAAGATCAAGAAAAAACCACGGAAAGAATAACACAAGGAGTTCAAACGGCTCAGGGATTATGGACGGCAAAAGGTATGCCTGATAAGGTAAAGGCTTACAATGATTGGTCTGCTGGTCGTTCAGCTACTAATCCAACAACACAGAGTCAAAGAGCAACTACACAGGCAGCGGAACAATCAGATCCAGCTCGTGGTGATGCTAGAGCCGAAGCTCCTGCTACAGCAAGCACGACTGAAGAAGCTGCGGCTGTAAGTGGTGCTGATGGTGAAGCGGGTGAAGTTGGCGCGCAATCTTCTAAGCTTACTGAAGGATTGGAACAGACTGTTGGTGAAGATAGTAATATCGCTGGAAAATTCGGTGAAGGTGCTGGAGTTCTTATGTCAGCGGGGACGGCAGGTATGGATCTATATCAAGATTATGAAGATAGTAAAAAAGACGGTCATTTTGAAATAGCTGGAAATAATGCTTATGAAAAAGCTGGAAATATATTACAGATCGGTGGCGGTATTGCTGATGTTGTGGGGGTTGGTTTTCCTCCTGCTAAATTACTTGGTGGTGTATTGGATCTTGCCGCGGGGGCTACTAATGAAATTGGAGAACAATTAGACACTACTGATAGTGATAAATTAACTACAGAGCAGGGACAAGAAACAGAACAGACTGTCGTAGCTCCTACTCAAACTATAACAACAGGAAGAGTTCAATAATAGATCTTTTTTGATTTTTTTTTTTATTTATTTTTATATTTACTCATAATAAATGTCTAAATACTGGTCCGCAGATGATTCTATGAAAGTGGGTGAAACTAAAATTTCTATTCCAAGCGAAAATGGTCTTGAATATGATCCAGGAAACAAAGTTCAGTTTTTTATTCCACCGACTACAAAGTTTATGGATGGACGCGAAACGTATCTTGAATTTAATGTGAAACTATCCCTGCCTTCTGGTAAAACTCCAACGAGATTACAGCTTGACAAGTGTTCATCAACTTTAATCAAGAACATTAGAATTTACGACGGCACTCGTGGTAATCTAATTGAAGAAGTAGCTAATTATGATTCTTATGTATCTGTTAAATATGATTATGAAAAGGATGCTTCTATTGAAAACCTTCGTGCTCTTCGTGAAGGGTGCTTAGTTCAAACAACTGATAATCGCAGTGATTCTGGAACTACTAAAAATGGTTTAATGAATACAACTACAAATCCTTATTTTGAAAAAACTTCTGGTAATCAGACCGTGACGTTCAGCGATGATAATTTCTTAACAGCCAAGGTATGTATTCCCTTACACACAGGAGTGTTCGCAAATTCCCGAACTATCTTCCCACTTATGTTAACTCAGGGTTTATATATGGAGATTGATTTAAATGAAGCCGACAATGTTATTAAGCAATTGGACTCTGTTCTTCGTGATCGCCGAACTCCAGCTAATCCTTATTTCCATTCTATTAATGGCTCTGATTCTCCTAACGGATGGCTTAATGGTTCAACTCACGCATCTTTCTTTGTAGATACGGATAATAACCTTGCTGGAGCTGATCGTGTTTCAAGATTTCCTTTTGTCGTAGGTGAAACTTTTAATTTTTGTCTTAACACCGATAATGGTAGTGCGACAACTTTAAGTGCTACGGCTACGATTAGTCAAATTAATCTTTCAACTGTTGCGAATGCTAGTGGTGGTCTTATACAAATTGTTTTATCTTCGGGAGTGACTAATTCTACTGGAATTAATATCACGGAAGATTTTGTGATGTATTCAACGGCTGTCGCAGATCAAACGTCTTATGATGCTTCATATAAAATTTCAAATATGAACCTTGTAGTGTCACAAGTTCATTTAGATCCTTCTTATGAAAATGGAATGATGTCAAAAGTTCGTGATGGGGGAGCGATTGAATTTGATATTACTTCTCTTACGAATTACAAACATTCTATCCTCGCAAGTGATAGACAGAGCAACATGCAGATCTTCGCCAATAACTCAAGGGCAAAATCTCTTTTGATTGTTCCTCAAGATAATAGTGTATATACTAGTGCCGAAAAGATAAGTGGCTCGGGCACATATGTAATTAAGGGAACTGATTTTACTAATTCTAGTGAAGCTACTAAAGATAAAGCTGATACTTGTCTTACTAGCAACAGAACCGCATATACAGGAATCGTAGATGCCCTTTCCAGTATTCAGTATGTGATAGATGGAAAACGTGTTCCTTCAAGAGAAATTACAACTAAGAAATTAGCCACTAAGAACTCATTAGATGCTTTCCATTTGTATGAGCTAGAAAAATGTCTTGACTCTGCGGGAATCCAGCCAAAATCATTTTCGGCTTTCCTTGATAATTTTGTTTTTGGAAGAAGTTTCTCAGCTTCTGCGCAGAATGGCGCTATGGATCTTCGTGGTCGCGATTTATCTGTTGTTCTTAAATACTTGGACGCAACCCAAACTCCAACCAAGAACAAGCTTTTCAATTCATACATTTTCCACCTTAGAAAACTTATCATTCGTGATGGATCTCTTGAAGTCCAATTTTAAAGAAGGACCTAATCTAATCTTTTTTTGTTTATTTTTATTTAAAACTTTTTTATATTTAAAATTATAAATATGACTAGTCGCTATATTGAAATTCGTCCAGATAACATTCCTGCTGATGGAAAGATTTCATTTAAAAATGGTTTTCCCGTTCTTTCATTTACTATCTCCGCACAGGATGGATTACTTGATCCATCAACTGTTCGTGTAGTTGGTAATTTTAATGCTTACAAAGATAATCTAACAACACCGACCCCTCTTCGCACTGGCGATAATGTCACTATGAATAACCGTCTTGGTATATATAACGTCGTTGAATCGCTCACTGTAAGAGCTGTAAGATCAAAAATGATTTGTGAAAACATTCGTCATTATTCAAAATATATGAATACTTACCTTGCTCTCAATAGTTCTCTACAGGATCAAATGGGGCATCTCGGTGAAACTTGTTTGATTATGCCGAACTCTACTTCTTTCCGTCAATCTGTAATGGAAAGCCCCGCGGGTGGAGTTCAAACGAACTCTTTCTCCATGCACGTCCCCTCGGGATTTATGATGTCAGGAAATATGATTAATCTTCGCCCTGATGCCTTTGGTGGTATTCAGCTAGAATTTTTACTTCAACCTGACTCAAACGTCCTTTTTAATGAAAATGGATCTACTACGGGTATTGGAGATGCTCACTACGAACTATCCAACCTTAAATTGTGTTGTGAAATTAGTGATTTCACGGATCAGCCTAGTGGCGATCAGTCGCAGGGTGTATTGGAATTCAATTCAATTACTTCTCTCTACACGAGTATTAATTCTACGAATGCTCAGCTACAATATAACCTTGCGCTTCGTAATGTCATATCTGCTTTCGCTACTTTCGTGCCTGTCAAAAATATCAATACTCTTACAGAAGATGGTCAGGTGACTGTTTATCCATCTGGAAAAGATACGAGTGATACAGCTCTAGCTTTTATTCGTAGAGTTCAATTCCTTAAGGGTGGCTCTAAGTTCCCCGCGGATTTTGATTATGTTAATAATATTGAAGATGATGCTGATACTCAATTACCTGATCCTCAAATTGTAAGGAATCTTGTTGATGCTGTGTCTCCCGATTATACTAATGATAGATTTAGTATTTCTCCATCAAATATGAATCGTGATTACAGTATGACTACTTCTGCTACAACCGATACGGCTTACAATCTAATTCCCGAAGGTGGTGCTGTAATGGGTCTCGGTGTTAAGTATGGTATTGGCGGAGCAGGGGAAAATTTTTCAACAGAACAGTTCGGTATGTCAATTGAAAGTCAATTAAATCGTGATAGACCGATGGGTGTATACATCTTTGTCAAGTCTCGTGCGCAGCTTGTATTTTCTCCGAACGGAGTTCAGCTGATACAATAGTGATAATTTTTATCTATAATTTTATCTTTTTTGATTATTTTTTTTTATTAATATTTTATTACTTCATAATAAATGTCAGATATGGATATGCCTCCAACTCAAGCGGACACGGTCCCTAACTTTCTTATGTTAAAACAGATCCCTGTCAATTACATTCAGCAGGTAGAAACTGATCTTCTAGAGCCAGTCGTATTTAATCAGGGAGCGGCGTCGACGGATGGATTCTCACGATTTGTTTTACAAAACAAAGGTTTCCTTTCATCTCATTCTAAGATCTTTGTTTCTCTAAAGCCAACGACTAATGTAGCGAACGGATACTTAGCGCCACAGCTCGGTATAGGTCAAGTAATTAAGAAAGCTGTTCTTAAAATTGGTAATAAGCAGATTAATGAAATTGATTCTTGGGCTGGATTATACGGAGTTAAGTCTTCTTTAATTACAAATGAAAACAACCTTGAACGCGAACAGTATCTTACTGGTCGTGTGATTAATCACGATTTTGATTATAATGATGGATCTAAGGCACTAGCGAATGGTTATTCTCTTGATAATGGTATGGCTTTTAATGGAGCAGAAGGACTCAGTCAGCCTACTTGGGCTGTTATGAATGGTAATAAGCCTGATGAATGTCCTTCTTACAGTATAGATTTAAGTGATTTGTTTCCTTTCCTTAAGGTTCATCAGCTTCCACTTTATATGATTAATGAGCCAATTGCGATTGAGCTTACTTTCCAACCGACTGCTTCTCATCGTATTCAAATTGACACGGGCGATACTGCTGCGGAGGAATGTGAAATTGTAAGAGATCAATTAAAGTTCTGTGCTGATTATATTTTCTACGGAGCTACAGATGAAATGGATAGATTCGCACAGGAAAATGGAGATTTATCATTTTCTTTTGTGGATTACAGAGTTGTAGAGCATTCCACGACGACTGCTGCTCTTGGAGAAGGTTTAGTTAGAAATCTTGGTATGGCTAATCGTGTTGTTCCCCGTATTATTGTGACTACATCAAAAAGTGGGGAAAATGAAGCCACTATTCTCGGACAGTATAATGCTGTAGCCCCGAACGTCAATGCATCAGGTGTGGAAGGCGCATTTAAATATAATGTTCGTTATAATGATCGTTTTGAATTTACAAGTGATGTTGATAATGTTGCTCGTATGTTTAGTATTTTTACTGATAGTGAAAGTGTTCCTTTTGTCACTCGTGATGAATACAGCGATCAAGGTGTAGCAGGACAGATCACTGGCGAAGATTATCAAGGTCGTGCTCAAAACTCTAATCTTCAAGGCAAGTTTTTCTATATGGGAACTCGCTTGACTAATGGTCGTGTCGGGCAGCGAGGTATTGAATTACATTTAACTAGTGGTGTTCCTGCTAATGTTGATTTACTCAGATGCTATTGTGAGTATGTAAGAGTAGCTCGTCTTGTTAATGGTATGATGGAAGTATACAACGCATAAAGTCTTTTTTTAATTTAGGGATAATTTTTACAACTTAGAATTACAATTGGAATAAAATCCAAAATAATTTTATTCACTACGGTTTTACATAATGTTTTTTTTTAGATACAAAATATTATCCCTTTTTTTATTTTTATGATAAATACTTAGAAATAAAATCTTATTATATTATAAATGGATAAAGAACTAAACATAACAGAAATATTAACTAAATTCAAGCCTAATGTCAAGCCTTCTACGATCAATCAATACAACGTTCAGTTAAAACAATTGAAAACAATATTTAATAGTGATAATTTTATGTTCTTAAAAAATGTAGATACTGTTGTTGATAAATTAAAACAAAAACACTTCACAACTCAAAGAAATTTTTATAATTCAATTGTAGTCTTTTTACAAGCTATGGATGAAGATAAAGAATTAATTAAAAAATATACTGTGATGCGCGATGATTTAAACGAACATTATAAAAAAACATTAACAGATAGAATTTCTGACAAACAGCAAAAGAACTTCGCGTCAATGGACGAAATAAGAACTATGATTAATACAATGGATAAGAGTATTAAGCAAGGTAAATTGAAGACAAAGGCAGATCTTACAGGTAAAGAAAAAGAATTATTAATGATGAATATGATATACAAAATGCTCTTAGAAATTCCAACACGCAACGATATAGCGGATATGATTATTACAACACCAAGTCTGTATGCTAAAATGGATAAGAAGCATAATTACCTTGTAGTGGGTCGTCCAAGTGTTTATTATATGTTAAATAATTACAAGACTAATAAAACATATGGTTTTGATAAAAAAATAGATGTATCAGGTCCTTTAGCAACAGTTATTAGAGCTTTTTTAAGAGTGACTAAAAAAAAGACTGGCGATATCTTATTGACTACAAGCACAGGTAATGCGATTTCAAGAAATGTATTATCACAAATGTTAAT
>Ga0181379_1001238_pt1 | contig 12117 bp, 18 predicted proteins | sample 2SPOviralmetaG_FD_130115 | JGI IMG/M metagenome (GOLD analysis project Ga0181379, IMG submission 130115) | Marine viral communities from the oligotrophic San Pedro Time Series (SPOT) site, San Pedro Channel, CA, USA - 2 SPOT_SRF_2009-07-10 | ecosystem: Environmental > Aquatic > Marine > Strait... | reverse complement strand
TTTGCTGTCTTGCCCGATGGCATATACTTGACTTGGAATGCACCTGACTTCTTGCCAATAATCTTAACCTTCATCTCAACATCATCAATGCTCTTAAAAACATCACGACTTGGAATGCCTGTGGTCATACTATCAAGTCTCATACTAACTAGACTCTCTGCAAGCTCTAGTGTCAAGTAGATCACGTTCAATCCTTTCTCGGCCATGTTAACACCAATGTTAGCAAGGAACAAACTCTTACCTGCACCCGAACCACCTGCAAAGATATTCAGCTCGCCTCTGTTGAAGCCACCAAACAGTTTCTTATCCATAGCTGGCCAGCCTGTGCTTACCTGTCCGTTTGTACTCTTGATGCCTTCTAGTCTAGCTCTTGGATCAGCATAGTAGTCTGTACCCAAGTCTTTTTGCAAACCAATCTGTACAGCCTTCTTGACTAGATCCTCACACTGTCCATAGTCACCATTCTCTAACAAGTCAGCACTCTTTAGGATTGCTGCTTCTAGTGCTTTGTGTTTACTAAACGTTTCAAACTCTTGCATCAGCCAGTCATAGTGATTTTCTTGTAGCTGCCCTGGATCTTTTAAATTAATATCAGTTGCTGCATTAATCATATCAAACGTAGGCAATGCATTATGTTCACTAACATAATTGTTTAAAAACTCTGCGGGCGCCTTTAGTCTTCTATCAAAACTATCTGGATCAAACACAGCCTGGCAACGTACAAAGCTCTCAGCATCGCTCATCATCATTTCAAGATATACTTTCTGTATATCATATCCATAGTCTGTGTTTTGTCTAGTTGCCATTCTTTGCTTCCGTTATATGTGATTGCGATTTTACTTGTCCGCACGTTTTACAATATCTTATTATAACACAAAACTTGTGGTTGTCAACTTCAATTACTTCTGAATGCTGAGATTGTATTACGTTGTTGCAGCAGCCGTACATACCGTTACTCCATAATGCTTTTCAAATGCTAGTGCATCTTCTGTAGTATTTACAATAGGTTTGCCTTTGATGTTTAGCGAGGTATTTAGTAGCATAGGGCATCCAGTTTCTTCATACCAACGTTCTAACAATTTTCTAATTCCGCTATCATCTTTTGGTACGGTTTGGACTCTACTTGTGCCGTCTGCGTGACAGATGGCAGGATACAAGTCTGGACGTTTGCACTTGGAGGTAAACTGCATATAGTTGTTATAGTACCCTTCAAAATTATCACCTGCATGTTCGTAGAGCACCACTGGTGCAAAGGGACGAAATTGCTGTCTTTGCTTGATGTCATTGACTCTAGACTTAATGTCTGTGCCACGGGGATCAGCAAGTAAACTACGATTGCCAAAAGCCCTAGGACCAAACTCCGCCCGGCCATTCGCAACACCCACGATTCCCGTTTTCTTGAGTTCGCTGAGTGCTTGTTCAACTGGATAGTCTCCTTCAATATTATAGCCCAAGTATGCATGGTCCATTTTCATTTCTTGTTTTTTGCGAGCTAGTACACACCCTATAGCACTTCCTGCATCACCAGGGTTAGGCATTATCCATACGTCAGTGAAATACTTATAGGCTAGATGATTAGCCGAACAATTTAGTGCGCACCCTCCCATTAGTACCAGATTAGAACTCCACCCTTGACTTGCTGCCCAGGATAAAATTTGGTTAAGTAGTTCTACGTATACCTTCTGTGTAGCAGCCGCAATGTCAAAGTAGTCTTGTTCTGACTGTAACTCAGGCATCCAGTCCATACACCCTCGGTGCAAGTTGTCTTTAAATGTTACTGGCCTTCCAGTAACGTCAATAAAATCGTTGTAAATTCTTTGATATAATCTATCCGGGTCACCGTATGCTGCCATACCCATAAGAATATATTCATCTTCTTGTGGCTTTAACCCAATACGTTGTGTCATAGCACTATACCATAATCCTACACTGTGTGGATAACGTTGTGCATATTTCTTTTCAAGGTTACTTCCTTCACCGTGCCAAACAGTTAATGTTTCAAATTCGCCAATACTATCGATACATATGATAGTAGCATCTGCAAACTTACTAGTATAATAACCAGAGGCAGCATGACTAAGATGGTGATCAACATACTTGATAGGAGAATTAATTCCATAGCCATTAAGGTAACTTTTAATATTGTTTTCTCTATAGTTCCAGCCTTGCCCAGCTCGAAGTTGTCTAAGAGTTTTTCTAAAGGGTCTTTCGTACCATACCACTTCATCAGGCTCTCCCCATTGTTTAGCGTAGTCAATTAATGCTGTATTTAAGTGTGCATCGTTCTTCACACCACTAAAGCGTTCGCTATGACTAGCAAACTCTAAGCCGTCATTTGAAAATACTGCTAGAGCAGCATCGTGGCTATTTGCACTTATTCCCCAAGTAATCATAGTAACTGTAATACCTCTTGTACGCCATTGGCTACATTTGTTTGCCACGTGTCTGCTTGATGCGGTGTACCTACATAATCAGTTATATACTTGTAGCAGGTAAATTGCACATTCATACGTTTGCACACACTAGCAATAGCATACGCTTCCATATCAACTATGTCAATTTTGTTTTCTATTAACCATGGTTCAAGTTCGTGTACAAACTGATCTCCTGTGCCTAGTGTAATACTAGATGTCATATCAGGAGAGAAGTCTAAGTAAGGCAGTCCTGCTTCAAAGGGTGTAACGCCTCTTGGTGCTTGTGGCTCAGCATTCATATCACGCTGTACAAACTTTGTAATACGATGTATACCATTTAGCCCTGCATGACAACTTCCGACTGTACCGTAGTTATACACTTCAGGATGAAAGCCTAGACTGTGTGCTTCTGCAATTGCTTGTGTTGCTGCAAACGCTGCATTAACTTTACCTACACCTGTGTATACTACTTTGTAATCATTGGGTGCCTGCTTGTATGGCAGTTCTGCTTCAAGAGCAACTAATAATATTCTATACTTCAATGTCTATATATTGTCCTTGTGTTTCGCCTGGGCTTACTGTTTTGCCATGTTGATCATATCTACTAGCAGCTTGGTCTCTTAGTGATTGTATTTCTTTCATACGCTCTTCTACTTGTCTAGTTTGATCTAATTTAAGATCTGATCGTGTAGCTGCTTCTACAACTCGAATACGTTCTTTTTCCATCGGCGGTTTAATATGTTCACTGTTAGGATACACATTAGGATGCCCATACTGGCTTGCTTGCAATGCTTGTTTAATTTCACTCATTTGTAAATAAACGGATCACGTTTTCTAAGTTCTTTTAGTCGCTTGCGCCAAGTAATTTCTTCCTTGATACGTGTGTATGGCCAAATAATAATTCGCCAAACTTTTTTAATTAAAACCATTTCTTTGCTCTCAATCTAATTTTAAGTGGGCTGCTCTCAGCAGCGTTTGCAATACTATACAGTGTATATAGCCTACCGTATTTACTCACAGCATCGCCTATATCGTTAATGTCTGAATCCCAAAGTGGTAGACTAACACTCCATCCTAGTTCAATAGCTTGCTCAACTAACTTACTACCTGCACTATCTCTGTCGGGCACAACTATAACATCTTTTGCAAGTCTATTTAATAGCATTGCTTGTTGATCATTAATTTCACTGCCGCCTAGCGCACATCCGTCTACGTGGATAGCATCTACCTGACCTTCACAGACAATAGCAAATATCTTGTTGTAACTTTGCTCGTCTAGTCCGTATACAAACCCAGGTTGTACTTCCATAAGATACTTAGGCTGCTTGTCTGCTGTAATAGTTCTAGCAGTCCATCCTACAATGCGTTTCTCATAATAAAATGGAATAATAAGTCTGTCACGATATCCTAAGCTAGGGCTCCAGTAGTAATCTGTATCATCTAAGTTTAAGTTACGAGCAGCCATATATTCTAGTATAGCTATACTAAACTTGTTAAAGTCTTTTATATCTGCAATCTTTACAGCATCTGGCGGCAGTGGTACAGTTTCAAACGTAGGCAGTTCTATCTTGCGCTCTGCTACTTCAACACCTTCGTTTATACGCATTACATCTAGTGCAAGTTTATTAATTTCGCTATCAGGTGTATTACACCATTCTAGTAACTTTTTAAACTTGTAACTAAGACTACGTCCTGGTTGCCAACTAGCTTTGTACCCACAGTTGAAACAGTGATAGCTTATAACATCGCCTTCACTGATAAGTCCGCCGCGACCTCTAGTATCAGCAGTGTTGCCATTGTTATGACAGCAAGGTGCATTGAAGCTAGTCCAACCACTAGGTGTAGTTTTACGCTTCGAAGGTAGATAGGCTGTCAATAGATCAGATACGATGCTCATAATATTATTATAGCATTGTATTAATTAGTTGTCAATGATTTAATGTAATTGAATTAATTGTTCCAGCAGTCCATGTATCAACATATGCTCTTACCCATACATAGTTGCCCGTAAAGTTATACATAAATGAACCAGTACTTCCGGTGTATGTATTTTCTGTATCAGCTACATCAAACCAATCTGCTTCTACAGGGCTTGTTGCTAGTGTAGCTTGTATAACTACTCTGCCACGGAATTCATTTGCTAGATTATATTGTACAGTATGAAATCCGTCTGCACGACTATAGTAACCGTCACCTTTGTATTTGTCTCCAGTTGCAGTTTGAGTAGAGCTATCTCCTACATGAGACGATGCTGATAAAATTGTTTCACTATTTGTCATGCTGTATTTACCTTAATTTCTAATTAGAACCTTTGTTACTTTGTCTGTTGGATCAGCAGTTGCTTTTAATCTTAGATAACTAAACACACCGTTTATATTAGTTGGTACAGGCTGAGACTCATTACCAGTAAATGTGATAGTTGACAATGTTGTCCAGTTGTTTAGTCCTGTAATTTGATTATCAAGTGTCCCTTGTATCTCAATATCGCCAACATATGAATCTGTGTATATTGCAAGTGTATGTAATGCTTCGTTGCCATTAAGCCCAGGCTCGGCTGTAATCTTAGTTGAGTCGTCGCTGCCTGCATACCATTGCGAATTTTCTTCTTTAAAATTAATTATTTCTTTACTTAATTTTGGACCTGGGTATGCAACACTGTCTAGCATAATTACGCCAGCACTTTCAAAATCTCTATTTGCATATGTAACAGTATTTGTGGAGCCGTTTGACATATAGATATTATATTTTAAATATTGCTGTTTTACATTTAATAAATCGTTTTCAGTAAGCGATACATTAAACATGCCTTTGGTTGAAGTTGTACTACCGTCGTCTGTAACCGTACAAGCTCTTTCGATTATCTTTGAATTGTTTTCATCAAATATTACTATGTACGGAGTATCTGTTATCCATACTGGCTTTTGATCTGCATTGATAAATCTAAATTGAATAGCGTTATCGATGCCTCTATAAATTTTTAATTGTCTACTATACACTGGTCTATACTCCACAACAAATCCAGTATCGTTTGATACAACATCTATTTTGTTTTCGACTAAATATCTAGGTATTAGTTGCATTAAAGGATCCTTCTTGTATAAGTATTTATCGGCATGTTATTAAAAGAAATAGAGAATCAGTACCCATATATTAGTGTTGTTGCTTACGGCGGCAGCGAATATGTAGGAATCATATCAAACCAAGATGCGTTTGTAACCAGTATGTTTATATATACTGAGTTAAAAACTATTAACGAAAAAGAATTATTACTAGACCTTGGAGATATTTGGTGGTGGGAATCAAACCGAATGATTCCAATCAATATATTTCTAAAAAAAGAAATGCAACAATTTAATTATAGTTTACTTACAATGAATAGTAAAAACGTCAAAGTAGTAATTGGCCCGTGTGTTAATATCAACAACTTGTCAATCAAACGTGTTAAACGTAAAAGTGTTCAACTTATAAAGCGATCTGCTAGTACGTAAGACTTTCACAGATTAAATTTATATGTACAACACAAGATAATGCGTATGCTACAGCATGTGCTTTCTTAAAATAGTAACTATTGTCTTCAGGCTTCTTCCAAACTTCTTCGAATATCGTTTGCCATGTTTCGTTGGCAAGATGCCTCTTCGCAGGCCGAATTATCGCTAGTGTCGCTGCTAACTGTTCTACCGAAGTAGGCTTCAATTGCTGCAATAGTACGCTGTGTCCGTTTAGATGAAATACTTGATCTGAGAAGTCTTTGTGTTCCAACAGTTGCCATAATGGTTCCTTTTCCATTAGTTGTGTTAAGTGTGTTTCGTCTTTAACATCTTTATAGATGCTTACGTTTAAGAAGTCTAGTTTAAAGTAACCACGTTCGTCTGCGGTCTTGTGTTCAATAGTAGATAAGTTGTCTATAGGATTATGCGGTATCTCTGTTGCATACACACCTGTGTTATGTTTTTTACCTGTATCTAATTTTGCCACACGATGTTTGAGTTGAGAAAGTACAATATCTCTGTCTCCAAAATCTATGTCAATATCGGGCATATTCTATCCTATAATAAAAATAATTGTACCATAGCAATACTATTCATAACTACAAACCATGCACACAACACTATTGCAAATGCTGCTTTACGTATCACTGTACTTATAACTCCAAGTATACTGCCTAGCAAATACAAAGGAATAAAAATCTTTGTTGCTGGGTCTAATACTGTAAATGTTAGAATAGCACTTGCAACAATCAATAATGTTGTTTCGACCATTTCGCAATAAAATGCAACAGGTGACAGCCTATAACTTTCTTTGCAAAAGTCTACAATATATTTAATCAAGTTTGCCATTCTTTCTCATTTCTGCACGAATTTTTGTTGCACTTATATTATGTATTGTAGCACCCAAATCGTGTTCTGTCAAGGTATATCCTACACCTCTGCCATAACTGATGTCTACAATGTTTGGCACTTTTGCTATTTCGTATTCGCGATGTAGTGTATATCCGTGCTCTTTTAATCCTGCAATAATATTATCTCTTACTACATAGTAGTCAAACGGATTGTCTGCTTGCCCAGGCCCTGCGTCTTGCCCTTGTACATCTCTGCACATAATAATTACTTGTCCTGTCTTTTCCAGTGACTTTTTAAACAATGCAGTATGTCCGTCATGCCACGGCTGCCAACGTCCTAGCATTTGTACTGTAGGCGCCTTCCAGTCAAACACGATTGATGCCCATCCAACGTTGTACTACTGGCATTAGTTGTTCGTGTGCATTGTCAAACCATTTCTCTACATGGTAGTCTACAAGCTCTGGCGTTTCAAACAAATCATTTGTATCTTCAAAACGGCCACGAGAAATAGTATCCATCCACACTGTATAATCTGGATTAAATTCTAACCGTGCTTCTGGAGTTGGGCAAACAAAGTCAGCAACAGCAATCTTGCCTGCCATTACAACACCGTCTGCTAGATGTTTCATACGTTGTGCTTGTCTCATTCTACCTTCTAGGCTAAAGTCCCAGTCATCGTAACTTGTGCGTACTACATCAGCATTAATATGCACACCATTAATAAGTTCTGCAAATGGTTTTGCAAGTGTAGTTTTGCCACTGCCAGGCAATCCAAAAATTAAAATTTTCATGTATTCTCCATTAAGTTAGGTAGACAAATATTCCAGTCGTGTTCTTTTTTAAAAACTGCAATATTATTGAAATATATAGTATTGTCTTTTAAATAAATTTCAATATCTTCTTGGGGTACTAAATGTTTATACCCTTCTTTTCTATTAGACGGACGTACTTGTGCAGGAATATTTTCGCCCCATAATCTTTCTATTACTATATCGTCGTTGAGGTATTGAATACCGTCATCAGTCTTAGACTTTTTTCTAAATAGAAAGTATGTTAATTTTTGATCAGGCAAATAAGGAATGAATAAAGAACGTTTTAATCCGGGTTGTATTTGCAAATGTTCGTAGTCAAAGACAGTAATTGGATCTTTAATAAATTTATCTTTTATTAAAATATAATATACATCTAGAAGTGAATTGTAAATATCTATTGGATTATTTAAAAAATCTCTATTTGTATACAATTGTTTATTTTTATTTGCAAAATATTTTTCAACTAATTGATTCCATCGATTGTCTTGTCGCGATGTGTGTTTAACAATATTTTTATAAAATTCAAATGAAGATGTTTCGTATACAGTAAAATTTAAATTTCTTTTTGCTTCTTCTAAATCGTCAATTGTTTTTAAAGAATATACTTTCATTAGAGCATTGCCTTTTTTGCAATATCCTTAATAAGTTCGATGTCCTTTGGCTGTCTTTTAAATCGCATTGCCCAATGACTTGGGTCTAAAACATTGCCTAACATTCCTAATTGTTCTCCAGATAAACTACTCAAGGCTTGTTTACCTGAACTACAATTTAATACTAACCACGGAGATACTTTACCATCTTTAATATCCCATGTAAGCCTGTTTGAATTTACATATCTAAAGTAATCGTTGAATCGACTATTTTTTTCTTCAGCCCATTTTGTCATTGTTGCAATACTACGTTCAAGTGCAGTTTCAACACCTTCTTTACGTATAAGCTCTACAGCATATGCTTCGTACATTTCTTCTCGGCACCAATGGTCGAGTTTTACATTACTAGTAACAACATAATCGATATACTTGTCAGGATAAAGAGGACGCACATTAGATACAAAACTTCCAAACTTAACAAAGGCATTATAAAAACTACTCTTTGAAAACTCTTCATACGTTTTTTCTTTTTTGTGTCCTGCACTTAAAGTATAGAATCGTTGGAATGCATAAAAGCCTAACGTAACACGTTTTTCATCTTTTTGTAGCCAACGTCTTTTGGGCTCGCACATATGCGCTAAGAGTGTGCTTTCTTTAACATAACTCTTATTACAATATTCGCATGTGTGTTTAGATGTCAACTTTATCGTAACCGTGCTCTTTGGCAAACTGCTTGATTTCTTTTTTTGTAGATATTCTAGCAAGTAATTCAACCTCGTCTAATTTCATTTCAGGATATATTTGTGATAGCAATTTTGCTGCTTTACTGCTTTCATCTTTTTTCTTTTTAAGACCAATCCACGGATGAAACATTTTCTTTCCAGTTTTGCCAGCAACACACAATAACTGCCATTGCAGTTTGATGTGATTTGTTCCGCCAATATCATTCCAGTTTTTATTGTAGTATTCATTTACTTTGAATACTGCTAATGCTTGGTCTTCGAACTTGCCTTTAACACTACTGATGTAACGATTAAGATTCCATAAGTCGCCTTTGATATCTTTCTTACCAACATCACTTGCTGCATCATACAGCTCTTTAATGCCCATATCAATACTTGGAATAAGTTCTTTAAATAAGTCTAGTTCTTTATTTGGCATGCCATTCCTCTACATCACTTGGCGAATTAATCTCTACTCCATTGTATTGTACACTCAAACAACCAATTTGCCAACCACTTTTTAGCCAGCGTAGTTGTTCTAATTTTTCAACTTCTTCTTCACGTTCTACAGGCAAAGTAGTATACATTTCTAACGCATTACGCTTATATCCGTATACTCCTAAGTGCCAATCGCCATAGCCAGTCATTCCTCTGCCAAACCATAGGGCTTGGTCGCCAGCACGTACCATCTTAACTGAGTTAGGGTCGTTCTGTTTGTCTTCTTGCATTTGAGTAAACACTGTGGTAACAGGATAGTGTTGTAAGTGCCATTGTGCTTTTTCGATCATATCAAGTGTAACATCGGGCATGTCGCCTTGTACATTTATAAAGTTTTTGTATTGATCTAATATATCAAACTTAGCAACAGCGCCTGCACATCTTTCGGTGCCGTTTTCGTATTCGCGGTGATCTAATAGGCAATTTGCACCTATTACATTGTATATGTTTTGGTCATCAGTAAGCACATATGTTGGTATCTTAGACGCTGTACAAGCGTCATACACACGCTTTATCATAGGAACACCATCTAACAGTGCCAAAGGTTTTCCAGGGAAGCGTGTGCTACCGTATCTAGCGGGTATAAGAATAACTGATGATGTCACGTACTACCTCCTCGAAGTTATCTAAGCGTAGCATGTTAGGCCCGTCGCTTGGTGCATTATCAGGATCAGGGTGAACTTCTATGAAAAAATCTGTAATCCCAAGAGCACTGCTTGCCCTAGCCAAACCAGGAATATAATCCCTGTTGCCGCCACTAGATTCCCCATTGCCTCCGGGCTTTTGGCACGAGTGGCTAATATCGTACACAATTGGAGTGTTATAAGTGTCAAGCATATACTGCAAACCAGTAAAGTCAACGACAAGATTATTGTAACCAAAACTTGTTCCCCTTTCAGTTATCCAGACGTCTTTAGCGCCTTCTGTTTTACTTAGCACACCTTTCATATCCCAGGGTGCCATAAACTGACCTTTTTTAATATTAACAATTTTATCTGTAGCACAAGCAGCTTTGATTAAATCTGTTTGTCTACACAAGAACGCAGGAATCTGATAGACATCAACTGCATATTTAAATTCTCGTTCAATACGAGAAACTTGTACATAGTCATGTACATCAGTTAATGTCTTTACACCTAGCGTATCCTTTAGTGCTAAGAAGTCGTTGAGTGTTGCATTCATTCCCATACCGCGCTTGCCTTTAATACTCGAACGATTAGCTTTGTCGTAACTTGCTTTGAAGTAATACTCAATACCATACTTATCGCATACACGTTTGCACTCGCGAGCAATCTCTAAACTTTGTGGCAACGATTCGTGTTGACACGGGCCTGCTATAATTCTCATTTTACTCTCCATCTTTTACAATATAATATAAGTTGAGTGTTTTGTCAAGTTGTTTTCTTAGCGTTGGATAACTATCGGCTAGTGCAAATAATTCCTTCCATTGGTCATAACTTACTATTCCAAGTGCTTCATTAACAGCTTCCAGTTCTCCGCCGATTATCCAGCGTCCATCGTATTTGGTTTTTTTAGGTTCGTCTCTAAATCTAGCATATACTACACCATTGGCGTTTTCATATATTAATGCTTCACATGCAAGTTCAGATTTATCAGGTGTATCAATTATCATTTACGCATACCACTAAAAGTTGTTGTTTTAAATTTTTCATTGTCATTTTTGAGACTTTCAATAAGATCGAAGTTTAGTTCATTTTCCTGTAGTGTATGAGCAAGTGCTGCAACATCTTTAGGCAAACACATACCTCCGTATCCACGAAGTCGTTTGTTCACGTCGAGATATAAGTTTTTTGTTTTTCCAGTTTGCACATACGCATCTTTAACTTGTGAATAATCGCAGTCAAACTTTTCACATAATTCATAAAATACGTTTGCAAAAACAATACGTAATGCAGCGTAAGAGTTGTTAAAGTATTTTAATATTTCAGCTTCTGTAGGTGCTAATTGCTTTACAGCCTTAGGCAAATGCCCGTGTGCTTCTACAATCTTTTTATATACATACGGATCGTCGGTACCAATTGCAAGTAGCTCGTGATTGTTTATAAAGTCATCTGCTGCTGCTCGTTCACGTAAAAACTCTGGAGCGCAACAGATAGTTAGTGTTTGATGTTTGTCTATCATAAGTGTAGTAAACCCAGGTTCAACTGTACTACGTATACATGCAACGCCTTGGTAGTTAATATCAACAAGTTCTTGCAATACACTTTCAATTACACTTGTATCACACGCACCGTTTGTTTCTGGTGTTGGCAAACACATGAATACTACCTCAGTATCTTTTAAATCTGATATTTCGGTATCAAACTTAATATCATGTTCTACAACTTCATGTTCTAGTAATCTAAATCCTGTTGCATTTGCGTTTCCAACAACGCCCATTCCGATAATTCCTAGTTTCATAATAAACTCTCTACTGTTTTTCTTAACCCTATTTCTAAAGGTGTATAATCTGTAAATCCTGTAAGTGTTTGTACTAGCGTAGTATCAGGACATCTACGTGTAGCACTTCCAACTGGACCAGGACGTATTTCTAATCTATCAGGATTGATACCCATGTATCCCATAATTAACTTTGCTACAACACTTATACGTGTCTCAACGTCCTGTCCTACATTTACTGTTTGGTTACTAGCAGTTTGTATTAGTATGTCTGTCATACGCACAGCATCGTCAACATAACAAAAACTACGTGTGTCGTTGCCTTTGATATAGTACTCGCC
>Ga0181379_1001235_pt1 | contig 12128 bp, 9 predicted proteins | sample 2SPOviralmetaG_FD_130115 | JGI IMG/M metagenome (GOLD analysis project Ga0181379, IMG submission 130115) | Marine viral communities from the oligotrophic San Pedro Time Series (SPOT) site, San Pedro Channel, CA, USA - 2 SPOT_SRF_2009-07-10 | ecosystem: Environmental > Aquatic > Marine > Strait... | reverse complement strand
GTCCGCCACGGTGTGCAAGAACCTCAACTGCCCCTCGCTGTTGGCGACTTGGACATGGACGTTGCACAAGCCATTGATTTCTTCCTCGAGGCCAATGAGTTGATGGTAGTGGGTTGCGAACAATGTCCGTGCCCCAATTCGAGAACAGATATCTTCCGTCACCGACCATGCGATGGATAGACCGTCAAAGGTCGAGGTGCCTCTTCCAATTTCGTCCAATAAAACGAGGGAATGCTCGGTTGCGCGTTTGAGAATGTGGGCGACTTCGATCATCTCCATCATGAAGGTGGACCTTCCGCGCTTCAGGTCATCACTGGCGCCCACTCGGGTGAAAATACGGTCCACAAGTCCAATCTTTGCTTGTTTGGCTGGAACAAAGCAACCTGCCTGAGCCAGAACGGTGACCAAGGCGACCGTACGAAGGTAGGTCGATTTCCCGCCCATGTTTGGGCCGGTGATTAGCAAGAAACTCCGTTTCTGATTCATCATCACATCATTGGGGACAAATCCACTTTGAGTCTCAAGCACGGGATGGCGGGCATCTTCGAGTTTGATGGTGTGCTGCTCGGTCATCTCCGGTTTCGTCCATGCACGTTCCCTACTGACCGAAGCAAAGCATTGGAGGACGTCAATGGAGGCGACTCTTCGTGCAATCTCGGCAAGGGCAGAAGCATGAGCAACGCAATAGGTGCGCAATTCGAGGAACTTTCTGTACTCCAGTTCCTTTAGTTTTGAATCAGCGGTCAACAACAGGTCGTCCCGCTCAACCAATTCTTGGGTGGTGTAGCGCGAGCCGTTGGTTAGCTGCTGTTTACGACGCCATTCTTCGGGGACCTTGCCGGCGTGGGTTTGTGTGACTTCGATGTACCACCCCACCTGGCGATTGTTTTTCACTTTCAACGAAGGGATTCCTAATTCATCCCGTAACCGAACTTCAAGTTGGGTGAACCAAGCCTTTCCTTCAGAGGTGACCTTCCGAAGTTCGTCCACCTGTTCGTCTACGCCCTGGCGCAGCAGGCCACCGTCCCGAAGTCCAAGGGGCGGCGCATCGTTGAGGGTGTTTCCAATGGTTTGACTCATCTCATCAAGTTGGTCCAAACGCTCACTGAGGTGAATCAGTAGTGGGTCTTGGCTGTCTTTGCACCACTGTACTAAGCCGGGCATGCGTCCGAGTGCATGGGCCGTGGCCACCAAGTCGCGTGCGTTGCTGCGTTGGTAAGCAAGTTGAGTGGCGAGGCGCTCCATGTCCCGTATGCCTTTGAGCGATTCTCGCATTCCGTCCAATCGGCGGGCTGAGCGAGACAAGGTTCCGACCGCATGATGTCGAGTCTGTATGGCTTCCATATCTGAAAGTGGGTGGAGCAACCATGTTTTCAGAAGACGTCGGCCCATCGCTGTGCGGCAACGGTTGAGGGTAGACAGGAGGCTTCCGTCGTATTCGCCCGCTAAGGTGGCCGTGAGTTCCAAGTTTCGTAAGGTGGTTTGGTCAAGCAAAAGATGGCCTTGCTCTTCAAGCAACTCAACATCTTGCAGGTGCACATCCACCCGACGATGAACCGTCGCCAGGTAATCGGCGGCCAGCCCAGTGGCAGAAAGAGCGAGCGGCGCATGGTCAAGGTCGAGGTGGCCCAAATCAGCTACGTTCAGCATCGTTCGAAGGCGCTCCTCTCGTTTGGCTGGGCTTAGCTTGTGTTGGCTGACCATCGTTTTCTCAAGAAGGGGGAAGAGACGAGCAAGGTGGCTGTCGTCCGCATCTTTTGGCGTTAGGACGAATTCGCTCGGCTGCCACCGAAGGAGATCGTCCTGGAGGCGCAAAAATCGGTCTGCCCCGTTGTGGGTTGAAGCCCAAGCCTTTCCTGTGGAGGCATCGATAACCGCCAAACCCAGGGCCTCACTCCCAAGGACAACGGCGGCGAGAAGCGATTGTTCGTCGCCTTCAAGTAACCCTTCTTCGTACAAACTTCCAGGTGTGTAAACACGAGTAACCACGCGCTCGAGTAACTTCGCACCCGGACGAAGCTCCTCCTCTTGTTCGGCCACGGTCACTTTGTGGCCAGCACGTAGCATGGTGCGCAGGTGATCCTCTAGGCCATGCCAGGGGAATCCGGCCATTGGGATGGGTTGTTCGGCGTTTTTGTCTCGAGATGTGAGGGAGAGTCCTAACACATCCGCTGCCACTTCGGCATCTTCGTGAAAAAGTTCGTAAAAATCACCCATTCGAAAGAACAGAATGGTATCGGGATGTTGTTCTTTGATGTCAAAGAACTGGTCCATCATCCCCCGTTTTGTCATCTCTGCACACTCCATGGCTTACGCTGGAATTCTTCAAGGCTGACGAGGGCACATGAAGGTTCTCAAGGCATTGGTTGAACACACCGCATTTGCCGTGTAAAACCGCTTTCATGCCTTTTGCCGAACTTGTTCAATGGCGTGGGTGGCCATCATGGCGAGAAGGATGGCGCCGGAGAGCAAGAAAAGGAGGTTGAGGAATCCGCGACCACTCTCTATAGAGCCGTCGGCTGTGATGTCAATGCTCCATTGAATCGGATTGCCTTCTCCGTCCGTTCCATGGATGTGGACGTATTCTCCCTGTGCGCCTGCATCGGTGACGTCGACGGGGACGTGGCGACTGAGTTGGTGAACTCCAAGGGTGCCATCCTGGTAGGTGGCCAGATTTTTACTCCCGAGGGGGCCGATGAACCAAACCGTTCCGTCGGTGTCGCCCACGGCTCTTGCGCAAGGGGCATTGATTGGTTTTACTTCCTCGGCCGCAGAAATGACAAGGCTCTCCACGGTTCCCCCGACCACCAAATCCGTGCCGGAATGAGCAAAACTATGGAAGATTCCGGAACCAAACATCTGCACATTGCGCAACACGGGCGTGTTTGTGTCGCCTGCCCACGTGATCCATCCCAGCACGGGTCGCGCCTGAGGCGAGGCTGGGCTCGAGCCGTCCGCTCCAGAAGTGCTTGAATGCGTCCCAATCGCCGCCCAGAGACCATCCGAGTGTGCTTCTACATGGTGCCATTGGACACCTGAAGACATCGACATGGCAGGCGTAGGAACGCCTGCAACGACACCTCGGAACGAAGTGCGGCTTCCTTCCATCGTCAGAAGAAGCCGGTCCGTTGCGGTCGCACCGACTTGGTCAGCGGCATCGTGAATGGTGAACGTCTCATTGAATGAGCTGTAATCATAGGTGATCATCATGTTGCCTTGAAGCCCCATCAATTGATTGGCCTCAACCGAAAACACCAGTTCACCACTTGGCATGGTTTTGAGGAAATTTACTTGACCGCCAAAGTCGTCGGTTTGGGGATTGTAAATCCCACTGTTCATCCCGTCGGCATGCTCGGTGAACATGTGATATCCAGCGCTTGGGGCATACACCAAAGCGGTGTAGGACCCCTCTTCTTGGTATTCAATTTCTGTGACCAAACCGCCTTCATGGAGTGCTTCCACATTCACGATTTCGTCGCCAACAAAATGCTCTGTAGCGTCGATGGCGAAGGCTCCAAACACCACGAAGGCAGCAAACAAGGACAGCGTGAGCCACTGGTGCTCAGATTCCTCTTCGAGGAGACGCCGCCATCTGCCAGCCATGAGTTGCGCTAGGAGCGGGGCATCATGAAGACTTTGCTCCAAGTGAGTGGCCGTTGGCGGTGAAGGAGTTGAATTCGTGTGCGGAGATATCATAAGGGGAGCATCGGTCGCAGGCATGCTTGGAGGCATACCTATGGCACGTAAACCAGCAGTGATGTACCGTCGCTTGAAAGGCCCAGCCTACACCCGTCGAAAGTACATCGGCGGTGTGCCCAACAACCGTATCATGCAATTTCACGTCGGTAACCGCCGTGCTGCAGAGACGGGTGAGTTCCAAGTTGTCCTTGAACTCAGGTCGGACAACGATGTCCAGATTCGACACACGGCCCTCGAAGCCGCTCGTGTTGTGTCAAACTCCACCATCCGTAAGGAAGCCGGTGCTCAAGGCTATGCTCTTCGCATTCACACCTTCCCTCACCATGTCCTCCGAGAGAACAAGCAAGCCACCGGTGCCGGTGCTGACCGTGTCTCTCAGGGTATGCGATGTGCCTTTGGTAAGAACGTCGGAACGGCTGCTCGTGTGAAGCGTGGCCAGCGTGTGATCTCCATCCATGTCGACGCACCTCACTACCTCGTTGCTCGTGACGCTCTTCGCAAGGCCAGCATGAAATTCCCGACGCCGTGCACCGTTCGCCTCATCCGCGGACATGAGCACCTCAAGGGTCTCATTTGAGCCGAGAAGAATTATTTGCCCGGCACCTCTGTTTTGGGGCAAGGGCTCCAAAACGTTGAGAGGGGAAAACCATGAGAATCGCTGTCGTTATTCCCGAGCGTTGCAAGCCCAAAAGCAACGCCTTTGAGTATTTGGAGCGATGGTCAAAAACCTGCTCAATGGATTGCATCATGGTTGAGGGAAAGACCATCAAAATTTCTGAGTTCGCTTGCCCACCATGCATCATTCGAGCAAAGTTGTGCCCTGATAATGCTGTGATGATCATCAACCTGCCTTCCGAACTTGATACTGACATGATTCATCGTTTTTCGTTGAACGGGTTCCGACTGTTCCGACTTCCAACACCCAGTCAAGAACGTGTTGTTGGGATCCTTGGACCGAATGGCATGGGGAAATCAACAGCCATGAGCGTTCTATCTGGTCGCCTTGTTCCCAACCTCGGTGATTGGGAAAACAAAGAACCTGAATGGGGTGAAGTGATTGAGACACTTCCCCGAGGTGAGTTGAGGGATTTCCTCACCGCCGTGGAAAAGAAAACGGTGAAAGTTGCTCTCAAACCTCAGAACGTTGACCGAATACCAAAGCGGGTCGAAGGAACCGTCTCTTCTCTTCTGGAGAAAGTTGACGAACGTGGACTGTATGATGAGTTGGTCGTCACATTGGGCATAGATCACCTTCTTGACCGCACGTTGAATCAGCTCTCAGGCGGCGAACTTCAACGGGTTGCCATCTGTGCCACGTTGCTTCGGGACGTAGACGTATATTTCTTTGACGAACCCTCTTCGTACCTTGATATCTTCGAACGGATGCGAATTGTGAAGATCATTCAAGAATTAGCAGAAGAGAAGCGTGTCATCGTCATTGAGCACGACCTGGCCGTCTTGGATGTCCTCGCCGACTTGACACATGTCGTCTATGGCGTCAAGGGTGCCTACGGCATTTTCACGCCCGCCCGCAACACAAGAAAAGCCATCAATGCCTACCTGGATGGATACCTTCCAGAAGAAAACGTCCGTATCCGGGACAAGCCAATCAAATTCCTTCGTCACCGAGACCGTCTGGCCGAACGAGGAACGCCCGTGGTGAGTTGGGGCGGTTTGGAGAAAAAGTTAGGTAATTTTATACTTACTTCTGGTGAAGGGGCCGTCCACCGCTCGGAAGTTGTAGGCGTGGTTGGTTCAAATGGTACCGGAAAATCAACCATGATCAAAATCCTTGCAGGAGAGCATGAGTACGATGCAGGTTGGGTGACGGCGGATGCAACCATCTCTTACAAGCCTCAACACATCGATGTTGACTTTGACGGAACGGTCCAATTATGGCTTGACAGTGAACTTGGACCACGCTGGCGAAGCGGGGAATTCCATGTCAATGTCATCAAGGCTCTCGGTGTGGACCAACTTCTTCCAAAGCGTGTCAAGAAACTCTCCGGTGGTGAGCGTCAAGCCGTCTCCATTGCACTTTGTCTCGGAAGGGACGCTGACCTGTACCTCTTGGATGAGCCTTCAGCTCACTTGGACGCAAGTGCTCGAATGGAAGCAGCTAAAGCCATTCGACGAACCATGGAAGCCAATGAAAAGTCGGCCTTTGTCATTGACCACGATGTGTACTTCATCGACATCGTCTCTGATTCCTTGTTGGTGTTTGAAGGACAAGGCGGTGTTGAAGGAAGAGCAACAGGCCCTTACAACCTACGTGAAGGCATGAACCAATTTCTTTCTGGAGTGGACGTGACCTTCCGCCGAGATCATGACTCAAGGCGCCCTCGAATCAACAAGACAGAGAGCCGAAAAGACCGACAGCAACGAAGCAGTGGTGACTATTATTCCTACGATGTATGATGCGAAGCGCACTTCTCATCTCTCTGTGGAGGTGAACGCATGCCGGTAGGTCTTCCGCCTCGTGGCGGCCCGCTTGGACGGACAAGAGGGCGGCTTTCCGCTAGCGCACTTACCACCTACTTGCGTTGCCCGCAACAATGGTTGCTGGGCTATCAGGTCGGTCTTCGAGGCGCTACCCGACCGTCTCAAATTCTCGGAATTGTGCTTGAAGATGCCCTTTGTGAACTTTTGATGATGCATCCGCCTGAAGTCTCATCGTTTGATGACCTTCGCAACTGGGCGAACAACCAACTCGATGCCGTTTCCTCTAAGGCCATGGAAACAGGTACACAAGCCTGGGAAGAGGTGCTTTGGAAATCGGCCGAGGATGCGTGGGAGACCGTCACGGTTTCTTCGTTGAACGACCGGCTTGCAGGTGGCCTCGAGATTTTCTTCGAAGAGGTCAAAGCATGCTATGCCGCTGGTGGAGGGCCGTTCCTCGATGTCCGTCGAACCAACATTCAGCCGTTTTCTGTCCCGGAACCATCCCTTGGTTCTCCTCCATCATTCCCTCTTCCTGAGAAAGTTCGAGATGTTGGACTTCGCTCATGGGTTGCTTCCTCCTCTCCGGCATGGTCTCAGGAAGGATCTGACATCACTTGGCATGAGGCTTGGGAATGCGCTCGTCCGTGGTTCAAGGACCCGCGTGTTCACCAACCACAGCGGCTCTATCACCCAGATGGCTGGGCTTCCGGAGAACTGGATTTGGTGTTGAGATGGGACGGGCGAGTTCGAATTGTTGACATTAAATCAGGCAATCCAGGGTCGAGGTTTTCCTCATCGCTTGAACACCAGTTGCGGTTCTATGCTTGGCTTTGGCATCAAACCCATGAGGGGGAAATTGTTGCTGAAATGGAAGGATGGTATTTGGAAGCCTGTGCTCGTGTTCCCTATGAGGTGCCGACGGCCGAGGAGATGGGTGAGTTGACGGAAGCATACGCACAACATCACCGTTCCATGCAAGGCCATGCTTCTGGCGTAATGCCGTTTCCTGCCCCACCAGAATCTGCCTGCGATGGGACCGCAGCAGGATGTGATTGGTGCGGTGTCTCTCGTGCTAAGAATGCAGCGTGGACGGTTCCAGAACATCTTGATTGGATACGTCAACTTCCTGAAGTCAAGATTGCTCAACCCTATGCTCCGCTCGGTCAAGTGCAGGGTAGGGTCGCCGTTACCGGTCGTTTGACGGGGGCTTGGGGACCGATGCCAAACCATTTTTCTGAGCATGTACTTGGTGCCGTATTGGTCGTCGGCAATCAACACATCACACTTGAAGAGAGCGAACCAGGCGCTTTTCCCCACCTTCACGAACTCCTTGAACAGGAGGTGCTTGTCATTGATGCGCTGCCTGGAGTATGGAGGGATCAGGCACGTTTGTACGTTGACGGTTCTACCCAGTTGATGAAGCCAGACGAGATGGAGGGCTCCGAAATTCCAGAGTTGACCCGTCTCGGGCTCTTGCGCACACGGGCGAACGTCAAAGGGCATGTCTTGTCAATTCGTCGACGCTCAGGCACCCGAATTGATGGTAAACCATGGACCATGCTCTCCATCATGTTGTGGGATGGCCACCATCTCGCCGAAGTGGTGGCTTTCGGTTCCAGCATTAACCAACGGTTGCTTTCCCTTCGCCCAGGTGATGGACTGGCGATGACTGGCGTGGAGCTCGGGTGGCGCGGAGGGATTCTCCAGTTGCGAATCGACAATCGGAAGACACGAATGGAAACCTTCTCTCACCGGTGAGCCAATCCAAGGGCACTCAGCCTTCAAAAAGTGTGGCTCTTGTGAAGGGGCTATGCCCGTCCATATGGCCGACAGTCAACGAGATACTGTGGGCCCTTACAACCGTATGTCGGCCAGTCAGGCCAACGCCTACAAGGCGTGCCCTCGCCTTTGGTTTTACCAAAAGGTGTACAGGTTCAAAATGCCACAGATCCCCGTCCTGTTTGTTGGGCGAGCCGTTGAAGAAGCGGTGTGCAGGGTTTTGCGAGACTCACCAGGATTTGTGGCGGCCAACTCCAGCCCCGATGCACTTGGGCCTTCTCCCTATCATGAAAATGGAACACCATGTACCGGTCAAGAGCAATCTTGGCCCGCCGTTGGATTGATGCCCTTTTTCCCGGGCGAACGTCCACAATCAAGGGCAGAACTCCAAACATGGGCGACAGAACGAGCTCATTCTCACCTCCCTCCTGCCCTCAAAAAGATGCAAGAGCAATGGGAAAAAGATGAACGAAAAGCGGGGGATTGGAGCGAGGTTGACCCAAAGCGTTGCCTCGATATGGTTCTCAACGCCATTGATTTCCATCTCGATGAAGTCGAGCGTTGCCTGAACAACAACGGTGGGTCATCACTCGAGGCCTGGCGTCAAGGGGAACGAGAAGCTTGGCCTGCTCCGGATGGATTTCCTCACGAACCCTTCACCTCAGGGCATCCTCTCGCTGGTGACGGAGATGTCTCATGGACGGAAGCCTGGGAGATTTCTCGCCCTTGGTTCGTGGATCCTGATGCCCCTTCGTTCACCATGAACGCCATTCACCCTGATCATTGGTTCCAAGGTGAGTATGATCTTGTTTACCGTTGGACGGGCACGCCAGTCATCGTTGACCTCAAAGCAAGTGTTGGTGCCAACGACCGTTCTGGAGATTATGTTGAGCAACTCAATATTTACGCCATGCTTTGGTACGTAACTCATCAACGTGCTGAACAAGTGAGCGGTCTCCAAATTTGGTACCTCGGCCACCCCAGTATCAAAACCGTTGATGTCCCTTCGGTAGAGGAAATGGAGGCCATTGAAGCAGAGATGAAAGGCCTCTGGGACACGCTCAAAACCGAGCCTCCTACTCGAGATGAATGTCCTCCCGAACCACAACCAATGCGCGGTTTTGCTCCCGGAGGTAAAGCGATTGAGGCTCCTAACGAATCAAGATGCCAACGTTGCGATTGGCGAGATGTGTGTCCCGGTGGGGCGGGGACTGACGAACGACGCTTGTCGTCCTCGGTTCAACTTCCCGGGGCCAGTCAGCGTACACCGCTGCAGGAGATTGGACCCCTCGACCCGCGGGCCACCGTCCGTGGGGAGTTGTTCTCCGTTGGTTATGTCAAAAACGGGGTGCCGTTGAAGATGATGCTCAAGCAGGGCACCAATACCGCTCACATCCAAGTCGTGTCAACTTCCCGATCAGATGGTTCGCCAACCGTAGCCGTGCCGGCCATGAAAGGGGTCAAGGTTCTCGTGAGAGACGCCGTGTTCACCATCAACTGGAAGGGGGAAATTGTCCTTAAAATGGACCCCTTTTCAGAACTTGTCGCAGATGATGATCCATCCGTTGAATCCTTCGACCTCTTTGATTATCAAGCAAAACACAACGTAGGCGGGACGGTTGTCTACACTTACGAAAAGAGCGGTGTAGGTAAAACAGGGAAAGCCTGGTCGAGAAAAGGACTGATGCTGATGGACCATTCAGGTGCATGCAAAGTTGAGGGGTGGGCTGATGATTGGAACCATCAATACACGATGCTGGAGGTTGGTGATGTCGTGGCCATTGGTAATCTAGGGCTTGATGCCTGGGCTTCGGAGGTACGCTGCGATTATACCCGAAACTCACGTTTGCAAATCATTGAACGCGTTGACCGTTCAGCCGCCTGAAGAAATGGTGGTGACGAGCAGATTGACCGATTGGTTGAGTGGTGTGGCGTGAGGGAGGACTGTTCCATCATAGCTGACGATCACCATCGATGGTAGGAGGCCTGCTTCTTGCAAGGCCTTTCGGACGGTGGTCCCTTGCTCAACCTCAACCACGGCATCAATGTCGGTCCCTTGAAAGTGAATCTCCATGGTTTGGCGAGCAAACATCATGCTTATGACCGTGGCGCTAGCCCTTCGCCTTAGAGCCGAGGTCGCATAGCCCGGTATTGCGGTGGATTCGAAATCCACTGTCCCTTGGACGCGGGGGTTCAAATCCCTCTCTCGGCGCTCGAAATCACATATAGAACGCATCATGGGATGCGGTCATCTCGCCAACGAGGTCGTCTTCAGTCTCCGGGGCGATGGCCTTGAGTTTGTCTCGTAGCCATTCATTGCCGTTGGTCGGTACCGTCAATCCGAACCCGAACCATTGTTCCAAATGCTCAATCATCCTTTGAGAACCGAGGATGTCTTCGCTGTTTCCAACCGTGGTTGCGATAATGCAAGCAGAATTGATGTCATACAGTGGTCCCATGGAGGCGAGCAGAGCTGCAAGCCCGATGGCGCCTGACCTTGGTTCGTCCCTTCGAACATCCACTCCCATCGATTCCATGTCAATGCGGAAGGCGGCTGAACTGGCCACGGCGAAGGTCTCTTTGATTTCGGGTTTGTCGATCATGCCGGCAAGTACGAACGCGTTTGAAACCTCCTGCATTTGCAAAAATCTCATGACTTCCCGTGCAAGCATGGATTGCTGGCCTGGTTCATTCGGTTGTGCTTTTCCGGTCAAGGTAATGAGCGGTTTAGGGCCCTTTGTAGCAACGTGCTGCACGGAAAAATGCGGAGGTGCAAGCAATCCATCCTCATCAAGTTCGGCATGGGGGGGCAACCCCACGGGGTGAAGGCGTGCGATTTCGACGCTATCATGAAGATCACAAACTGAATCCACGGCAACTTTGCCAATGTTTGCCACGCCCGGGAAGGCAATCAGAACCGTCGCTCCTTTGGGCAGGCCAGTGGCGTTGTTCCGCCATTCAATATGCATGGTCATAAACGGCTGAACCCGTCAATACGCGTTATAATGTTTGACATTGGTTCGAGGTGGCTAACGACGGTTTAGATGGTCCGAACCATCATCCGTCACTCTTCTTCAAGCACATGGTTTTGCTTCATTTCATCCAAGCTTGGAAGCGTGGCGAGTTGAGATGGCCAGTCTTTTTCTTCAACCCCTTTCATCCTTCTTCGCAGAGCTGCACGATTGTCCTCTGGAGACCACTTGAGAGGGGCTGCTGCTTGCGCCCGTTCTCCGCATTCAGGGCAGACGGTTCGCAGTGAGAAAGCGCCACATGTGAGGCATTGTTGCATACGTTGTTTGGCCATGGATTCACTCCCTCTGTGCGATTGCTTCGCCACCTGCGGCGGCCATGTGATTCACAACGGCTTCGGTTGCTTTTTCCCATGTGGTCTCAGCGACTTTGAAATCTGGGGCTTTCAACTCAATGCGATAGGACGGTGCTCCATCGTAGAAGCATTTGACATCGATTTCTTCTTCTTCGTTGGATAAGGATTCCGCTGCTTCCAGAGCGGAACGAATGACGGAGACTCCATCGATGACGTTGATGCTGAGGGTGAGTGTGCCTCGGACCTCGACAAAGGGTGGGATGATGTTTTCAATGGCAATCTCGATGAACGGGGTCATCCATTCGCCCTCAAAACCAGCATTTTCAAGCGCACCTTCTTGCATGGCGGCCTCTTCAAATGAGGCGTACAATCCACCAAACGCATCCATGAGTTCAGCGGCTTGCTCGTTCATCATCTCTTCGTTCCAACCAACCTTTTCTGCAAGGACTTTCAGAAGCTGCTGAGCCCGTTGTTCGTTCTTCCATTCTTGGAGTCGTCCACGTCGGCGTTCTTCAGAGACTGACTTTAGAGAAAGTTCCAACGAGGTGCCGTCCCGGCGGGTTCGCATGACTTTGCAAATCACACGCTGGCCTTCACGAACAAAGCCACGAATGTTTTTGACCCAACCTGAGGCGATTTCGCCAATAAAGATGAATCCTTCAATGCCTTCGTATTCATCAAGGTCAACGTAGGCGCCGTTTTGTTTGACGGTTTTGATCGTGGCTACGACCAGTTCACCTTCATCGGGTGTGGTGCCGTCTTGGATAACCATGGAGGCTCAGCCTCCTCAGTTCAGTGCTTCGACGACGGTGCAACCAACCAGTTCAGCGTTTCCACCTGCTGGCTTGGTCATCGTTGCGCTGCAAACATCGCACGTGATGGC
>Ga0181379_1001234_pt1 | contig 12129 bp, 6 predicted proteins | sample 2SPOviralmetaG_FD_130115 | JGI IMG/M metagenome (GOLD analysis project Ga0181379, IMG submission 130115) | Marine viral communities from the oligotrophic San Pedro Time Series (SPOT) site, San Pedro Channel, CA, USA - 2 SPOT_SRF_2009-07-10 | ecosystem: Environmental > Aquatic > Marine > Strait... | reverse complement strand
TAAGAGAGGCGGAAGAGATATTATCTAGTGTCTTATATTTAATAATTAATTGATTAATTGATTCTTCTGAAACTCCTTTTATTGATAATAAATTATTAATATCCAAGTCTTTTAGACGTAATCTTCGATTTTCATTAATAGCAATTCTATGTGCTTCGTCTCTAATATTCTGCAACACATAAAGGGCTTCGGAATTTTTATTTAATAAAATAGGATTTTTTAAAAAAGGCAAATAAATTTCTTCTTCTTTTTTAGCTAATCCCAATACATCTATATCTAATTGAAAATGATCTATTACACCCTTTGCTTTTGATAATTGTCCTTTTCCGCCATCAATTAAAATCAAATCAGGAGACCTGCGAAAACTTTGGTCTTGCTCACTTGTGTTGGAGAGTCTTTTTAATCTTCTAAATATGACTTCTTCAATTGATTTAAAATCATCCTGACCCTTAAATGTTTTAATATGAAATTTTCTATACATTGAAGGTTTAATTAAACCATCTTCCATAACAACCATTGATCCAACTCGAAATTTATCTCCGAGGTTAGAAATATCATACGCCTCAATTCTGTATGGAATATTTTTTAAATTCAATTTATTTTTTAATTGTTCAAGAGACAACGCACGAAATTCTAGGTCTGATCTTCTTTTTAATTCTGCAACTCTTCTAAGTTCTTTTGCGTCTTCAATTGCAGTAGCTAATAAATCTTTTTTCCATCCTCTTTTTGGGTTTAGTAATTTGATAGTCCTATTCCACTTTTGTTTTAACTTTTCTTCGATTACATTTATTAAACTAAATTCATGACTAATGAGAATTTCATTTGACGGAATATGATTTTCAAACATGTTGATAATTATTTGTGGCAGATAAGTTTCAATATCATTTACATCTATTGGTTCTAAAGTTTTCTTAATTTCTCCAGTGATTCTTCCATTTCTAATAATTAAACAAGTTAAAACTACATCATACTTTCCAATATCTATTCCAATAACATCTACATTTTTATCATTTGATGTCATTAATGTTTGTGTAACTCTGGCATTCTCTAAATGTTGGATTGTATTTTTCGTTTTTTGTGCTTCTTCATATTGCTGATTATCTGATTGATATTTCATTTCTTGTATTTTGTCATTAATGTACTGATCAGAGTTGCCTTTATAGAATTCCTTGATGCTATCAATCATATCTTTATATTCATCTTGAGCAACATAGTCAACACAGGGTCCAGAACATTTTTCTATTTCATAAAGCAAGCATGGCTTTTTTAGTTTTTTATGTCTTTCAAATGTGTTATTTGAGCATGTCCTAACAGGAAATATGTTTATTAAATGGTCTAAAGAACGTCGTGCAGCACCTATAAATGGATAAGGTCCAAAGTTTGTATTTTTTTTATTTATATTTCTAGATACATAAACTCTTGGCCACAACTCGTTACTTATAGTTACATACGGATAAGATTTGTCATCTTTAAATTGAACATTATATTTTGGCATAAATTCTTGAATAAAGGAATACTCAGCAAGTAAAGCATTTGCTTCATTTTGTGATACAACAAAAGAAATCTCCTCTGCTTCATTGACTAATCGTTTAATTTTCCATGAAGTACTATTACCAAAATACGTAATAACTCTTTTTCTCAAATTTTTAGCTTTTCCAACATAAATAGGCTCGCTGTATTTATCTTTAAATATGTAAATTCCGGGTTTATCAGGTATTTCTTTAGTTTGTAATTTATCCATTTGTGAGTACTTCTTTTAAATGTTTACCAGTTAAAGATGATTTAGATTTTGAAATAATTTCAGGAGTGCCTTCTGCCACAATATTTCCGCCATTTTCTCCCCCTTCTGGGCCTAAGTCAATAATCCAATCGGAATTCTTAATCACGTCAAGATTGTGTTCTATAACTATGACAGTATTACCTTTATCAACTAAAAGATGCAGAACCTCTAGTAATTTATCAACATCAGCAAAGTGAAGGCCCGTAGTAGGTTCATCAAGAATATAAACTGTCTTTCCAGTAGATCTCTTACTTAATTCTTTTGCAAGTTTTACTCTTTGTGCTTCTCCCCCAGATAATGTAGTGGCTGCTTGGCCAAGTTTTATATAAGATAATCCAACATCATCTAAAGTTTTTATAATTCTAAATATGCTGGGTTGATTTTCAAATATTTGAAGAGCATTCTCTACAGTTGAGTTTAAAATTTCAGCAATGTTATAACCCTTCCATCTAATAGATAAGGTTTCTGGATTATATCTGGAACCATCACATTCATCGCAAATAACATAAATATCTGGTAAAAAATACATTTCAACTTTAATATTTCCATCGCCTTTACAATATTCGCACCTACCTCCAGGAACATTAAAGGAAAACCTTCCAGGTTTATAGCCTCTAATTTTTGATTCTTCAGTTTGAGAAAAAAGACTTCTAATCTGATCGAACACTCCAGAATATGTAGCAGGATTTGATCTCGGAGTTCTTCCAATTGGTGATTGATCAATCTCAATTAATTTATCTATAGTATCTAAACCTGATACATTTTTGTGAAGTCCTGGAATTATTAAATTTTTTGAAAATTCATTCTGTATAGATTTAGATAATATTTCAGAAACTAAAGTAGATTTACCACTTCCAGAAACTCCCGTAACGGAAATAAATTGGCCCAATGGAAAATCTACAGTTAAATTTTTTAAATTGTTTTCCTTAGCTCCTCTTACTGTAATTTTTTTTCCATTATTTTTTCTTCTGACGCTTGGGTATGCAACGATTTGTTTACCTGATAAATATTGACCAGTTAAAGATTTTAAATTTTTTGAAACTTTTTCCCAATTTCCTTCTGCAACTATTTCGCCCCCTTGTTCACCAGCACCCCATCCGATATCTATCAAATGATCTGATGATTTCATCGTTTCTTCATCATGTTCTACTACAAGGACTGTGTTACCCAAGTTTTTTAATCGAACTAGTGTTTCGATTAATTTTATATTGTCAGACTGATGAAGTCCTATTGAAGGTTCGTCTAAAACATAGAGTACACCTGTTAAACCTGAACCGATTTGTGTTGCTAGCCTAATTCTTTGAGCTTCTCCCCCAGATAAAGAAGCAGCCCCTCGACTTAATTGTAGATAATTTAAGCCAACTTCATTTAAAAATGTTAGTCTTTCAATTATTTCTCTGACAATAGGTAATGAAATTTCTTTATCACTTCCAGTAAGTTTTAAATTTTTTATAATATCTAATGCATTTGATATAGATAAACTATTTAGCTTTCCTAAAGTTAACCCTTTAACTTTAACTAGCCGTGATCTTTTATTTAGTCTTTCACCATTACATATTTTGCAATCAAGTTCCCTCATGAATTGTTTGTAATACTCACGTGCGTGATCAGATGTGGTCTCTTCATAATTTTTTTTAAATGTTGGTACTATACCTCTGTAAGGACGATGCCAAACTCTTGAATTACCAAACCTATTTGTATATCTTATGACTGTATTTACTCCGTTAGAGCCATGTAAAAGAATATCTTTATGTTCACGAGAAAGTTCCTTATATGGGGCATCCTTCGGAATATCAAAATGTTCACACACACCATATATTTGGGCTCTGAAATATTTTCGAGTAGACATATCTGGAAATACATTTTCATTAATTGTTAAGTCGAAATCTTTTACCAGTAAATTTTCATCTATTTCATAACTTACCCCTAATCCATTGCAAGAGTTACAAGCACCAAAAGGAGAATTAAATGAAAAATCTCGTGGTTCTAATTTGTCATACGAAAGTCCACAATTTAGGCAACCTAAATTTTGGCTAAAAGAAAAAATTTCTTTATTAAAACTTATGTCAACCAATCCAGATGTTAGTTCAAGTGCAGTTTCTATTGATTGAGGTAATCTTCTACCCGGCGTTTTTTTTAACTTTACTCTATCAATAACAACTGAAATATCATGATTAAAATATCTATCAAGTCTTTCTGTGTCTTCTAACCTGATTAATTCTCCATCAACTAGTACTCTTGAAAATCCTTGAGCTTGTAAATCCTTGAAAAGTGATTCGAACTCTCCTTTCCTTGATTTAACTACTGGAGCTAAAATATCAATACTTGAACCTTCACCGAAATTCATTACTTGATTAACGATAAAATTTACAGATTGTTTTTCAATCTTATTAGTGCAGTTAGGGCAATAACTAACGCCAATTCTTGCCCAAAGTAGTCTTAAGTAGTCATGAACCTCTGTAACAGTACCAACTGTAGACCTTGGACTACGAGATGATGTTTTTTGATCAATAGCAATTGCGGGTGATAGACCTTCAATACTTTCAACATTTGGTTTTTCCATTTGACCAAGAAATTGTCTTGCATAAGCTGAAAGGCTCTCAACATATCTTCTTTGACCCTCAGCATAAATTGTATCGAAAGCTAAAGAAGACTTTCCGGAACCTGAAAGACCAGTTATAACAACTAGCTTGTTTTTTGGAATGTCTACAGAAACATTTTTAAGATTATGCTCCTTAGCTCCCCTAATTTTTAAAATATCTTCTTTCATTCGACTATTTCTTGAATTTCTCTTCTCAAATCTTTTAGTTCGTCTCTCAATCTAGCAGCAAGTTCGAACTCTAATAAATCAGCAGCTAGTTTCATTTCCTGTTCGATATTTTTAGATATTTTTAATAAATCTTTTTTCGACGCATCTTTTATGTTTAAGTCGGCTGTACTGATTCTAGAAGGATTTGATGCCCTGCTTTTTTCAACCATTTCTAAAATGTCAGTAATATTTTTTTGAATTGTTCTTGGTGTTATGTTATTTTTTTCATTATGAAGTTTTTGAAGCTTTCTTCTTCTTTCAGTTTCATCAATAGTTTTTTTCATTGAGTCGGTGATTTTATCGGCATACATAATGACATATCCATCCTGATTTCGTGCTGCTCTACCAACTGTTTGAATTAAACTTGTTTCAGATCTAAGAAAACCCTCCTTATCAGCATCAAGTATTGCTACCAATTGTACCTCTGGTAAATCAAGGCCCTCTCTTAAAAGATTTATTCCTACTAGTACGTCAAATTCTCCTTTTCTTAAATCTCTTAGAATTTCAATTCTTTCAAGTGTGTCAATGTCAGAGTGTAAGTATCTTGTTTTAATACCAGCTTTTAATAAAAAGTCACTCAATGCTTCACTCATTTTTTTGGTAAGTGTTGTAACTAGAACTCGATTACCGTTGCTAATTACACTGTTAATCTCATTTAATAAATCTTTTATTTGATTATTACTACTTTTAATCTGAATTTTTGGATCTAATAAGCCTGTAGGTCTGATCATTTGCTCAATAAAATTTTTTGAATTTTCATTTTCCCATTTTCCAGGAGTTGCTGACACTAAAACAGTTTTATCGACTTTGCTTTTCCATTCATCAAATTTCAATGGTCGATTGTCAAGGGCGGAAGGAAGTCTGAATCCATAATCTACCAAATTACTTTTTCTTGATTTATCTCCTTCATACTGTCCTCTTATCTGTGGTATAGCTATATGACTTTCGTCCACTACCATTAAAAAATCTTCAGGGAAAAAATCAAGAAGTGTAAAAGGTGCTTCACCTGGGTTGCGACCATCGAAGTATCTTGAATAATTTTCAATACCGGAGCACACTCCAAGTTCCGTTATCATTTCTAAGTCATATTTTGTTCTTTGTTCAATTCGTTGTGCTTCAAGTAATTTATTCTCATCCTGAAATTTTTTAATTTGCAGCTCCAAATCTTTTGATATTTCCTTAAGTGCATCTTTTCTAGAGTCATCAGAAATTACATAATGTGAAGCCGGTAATATTGCCAACTCACTCAACCTTTCTAGAACTTCTCCTGTTGTTGGATCGATTCTAGAAATATTTTCAATCTCATCTCCAAAAAATTCAATACGAAAAATTGTCTCTTCGTAAACTGGAAAAATGTCTAAAGTGTCACCTCGAAGTCTAAAAGAGCCTCTTTGAACTACTAGGTCATTTCTTACATATTGCTGCTTAATCAGTTGTGATAACAATTCATCAATTTCAAATTCTTGATTTTTAATAATTGGAATTAATTTGTTTTTATATTCTAATGGTGATCCTAAACCGTAGATGCAGGATACTGAGGATACAACGATTACATCTTTTCTTAACAAAAGTGCACTCGTGGCAGAGTGTCTTAATCTATCTATTTCTTCATTTATATTTGCATCTTTCTCAATAAATGTGTCGGTTCGTGGGACATACGCTTCTGGTTGGTAGTAGTCATAGTAAGAAACAAAGTATTCAACTCTATTGTTAGGAAAAAACTGTTTAAATTCATTTGCTAGCTGTGCTGCCAAGGCTTTATTAGGAGCGAGAACTAATGTAGGTAATTGTGTTTTTTCAATAAGCCAAGCAATAGTTGCAGATTTTCCTGATCCTGTAATACCTTTAAGAGTTTGAAAATTTTTACCTTCATTTATTCCATCGTAAAGTTCATTTATAGCATTAGGTTGATCACCTTTTGGCTCAAACTCAGAAATTACTTCAAACTTGTTCATGAATAATTATACCAATTTGATACATCTGTCCTAAATATTCGGTCCTAATGTAATTTGTTTATATTCAAGTACTTATCAATTTCACTGTAAAAATTATTTATATCTTGATTATACAAAACAGTACCAAGAGATAACCACCATTCTTCATCTTGTTGTGAATTGATTCTATTCTCGATATCTTGAATTTCCATTCCTCGTTTTTTTAATCTTTCTTTTCTAAGATGTGCAGGTGCGAATATAACTAAACAATCAAAATCATTTTGTAAATTTCTTGGTGCTGATACCTCTACAAAAATAACTCCCTCTGATTCTGATATTATTGCTTGTAATTCTGTTAATACTTTAGGATGCAAAAAACCCTCTAATTTAACTAATTCCTTCTCGTCATTAAAAACTATATCTGCCAATGTCTCCTTATTAATTGTGTTATTTTCTAAAGCAGTTGGAAAGAAACTATCTATAAAGCTGATAGATTCTTTAGAGGTTAAAATATTATTTGATACAATGTCTAAATCAATAGTTTTAAAACCGATTTTACTTAAATATGCAGTTGCGGTGCTCTTGCCGCTACCAATTGGTCCAGTAATTAAAATAACTTTTTTAGCCATAATTAAAGATTAAGCTAATAAAAAAATAATCCTAGGAGTTTCCTATTCCTCTTTCTTTAAGTTCTTGAAGAATATTCTCTAATGATTCGTCAACACCTTCTACTGTTTGTCGTTTAGGTGAGTTGTCATCAGATTCACTTGAATGAGTTTTAGGAGTATTTTTGTTGGACTCTTTTTCTTTCCAATTTGGATCAGCTTGCTTAATAGATAAATTAACTCTTCGTTTCTCTATATCTAATTCTGTTATTTTTATTTGCACTTTTTGGCCAAGAGCAAGTGCTAACTCTGGTGAGTCAACTTTGTCAGAAGAAATTTCTGAAACATGTACTAATCCTTCAACACCTTTTCCAATTGTAACAAATGCTCCAAATGGGACAACTTTAGTTACTTCGCCCTCAACAACATCTCCTTCTTTGAAGTGCAGTTCAAAATCTAACCAAGGGTCCTCTTTAACTTGTTTGATAGATAGCGAGATTCTTTCTTTCTCATTATCAATTTCTAAAACTTTAACGGTTACCGTGTCTCCAACTTTGACAATTTCATTTGGATTTTCAACATGTCTCCAAGACAGTTCCGATACGTGTACTAAACCATCCATACCTCCAATATCAACAAAAGCTCCAAAACTTACAATAGAGGAAATTTTACCTTCTTTAATATCTCCTACTTGAAGGTCGTCAAGAAATCCTTGTCTTTCCTCAGACATTTCTTCCTCAAGGTGAGCTTTACGAGATAGTACAATGTTGTTTCTCTGCCTATCAAGTTCAAGGATTTTAGCTTCAATTTCTTCTCCAATATATGAAGAAAGTTCTTTAACTCTTCTTACGTCTATCAAAGAAGCTGGAAGAAAGCCTCTCACACCAATATCTACAATTAAACCACCTTTGACTGACTCAATAACGGTTCCTTTTATAGAAGATTTATCATCGGATACTTTCTGTATGTCACCCCAGGCTTTTTCATAAACTGCTCTTTTAACTGAAAGTATTAATCGCCCTTCATCATCTTCTTTATCAAGAACTAAAGCTTGTATTCTCTCTCCTTCATTTACCAACTCTCTAGGATTAACACCCTTTCGAACTGAAAGCTCTCTAGATGGGATGACACCTTCAGATTTATAACCAACATCTACCATGACTTCATTTCTATCAACTCGAACAATAGTTCCTTCAATAACGTCACCATCGTTAAAGGTAACAAGTGTTTGTTCAAGTAACTCAGGAAAGTCTTCAGGTTTTATATCATCAGGAAGGGATACAACATTTGAGGGTTGTGAGATTTCTTCAGTATTATCTGTCATGTTTAGTAATTTTTCCAATCATAGTGTTGCGTGAATAAGAATAACATATCTGAGATTTTTACAAACTATTAATTAAAATTTGCAAGTGATTCTGAAATTTTAGTATTTACAAATAAAGGGACATCTAAAGTTAGTGCAGATTCCATTTCTTTAGTAACTATTTTTTTAACTTTGTCTAGGTGAACTTCATCCGTCTCAACGATTAATTCGTCATGTATTTGTAATAATAAGTTCGCTCCATCTATCTTGTTTAGCTTATGTGAAACCTTTATCATAGCTAATTTCATAATGTCAGATGCTGTTCCCTGTATAGGTGCATTCATGGCTATCCTTCTGCCTGCAGCTTTTACTTGGAAATTAGAAGAACTTAATTCTCGAATATATCTTTTTCTTCCTAAAAGTGTTGTGGTGTATGTATCTTTTTCTGCTTTTTTAACAACTCCATCAAGAAAACCTTTAATTTTTGGAAATTGACTGAAGTATGAATCAATTAATTCTGATGCCTCTTTTTGACTTATATTCAAACTTTTAGAGAGTCCAAATGCTTCCATTCCATAAATTAAACCAAAATTTACTTCTTTGGCTTTTCTTCGCATTTCCTGAGAGACATCAGAAAGTTTGGTACTAAAAATCCTGGCTGCAGTTTCAGAATGAATGTCAGAATCATTATTTTTTAATATAGATGTCATATCAATGTCTTTACTTAAATGTGCTAGGACTCTGAGTTCTATTTGAGAATAATCAGATATGACAAACTTTTTTGATGGTTTTGATATAAAAAAATTTCTAATCTGTTGACCAAGATCTGTTTTATTTGGAATATTTTGTAAATTAGGTTTTTCAGAAGATAACCTGCCAGTTGTAGTACCAAACAAATTAAAATGTGTATGAATTTTGCCTTCATCTGTAACTTCAGGAATAAGACCATCTACATACGTAGATCGTATTTTTTCCAATTCTCGATATTTTAAGATAATCTTAGGAAGTTCATAATTCTTTGAAAGCTCTTCCAAAACAGAGGCATCAGTAGATGGAGAACCTTTGGGTGTCTTTTTCACTATAGGGTAATCAAGTTCATTGTAAAAAATTTCAGAAAGTTGTTTAGGAGAGTTTAAATTAAATTCTTTCTTTGATAGTAGAAACGCTTTTGATTTTAAATCGAGTAGATTTTTACCAAGTGTTTTTGATAACTTACTCATTTTGGATTTACTAACGGTGATTCCTTCAATTTCCATCTCACTCAAAATTTCAAGCATTGGATAATCGATATCTCTATAGATTTGTAATAATTTTGAATTTTTATTAAATTCTTTAATTTTTTGAGAGATAGTTTCAAAATTAGAGTGAAAGAATGAAATGATTTCACTTATTGATGACTTTTTATCAATTGTTGTCATGTTATCTAAGTGTTTAATAATATTAAAAATACTGTCTGGTTTTATACTTGGATCTACCAAGAAGACCATACAATCAAAAGCTACAAATTTTTCATGATTTAAATTAACATTTTTTAAAACAGAAAATTTTTGTGACGAGAGAGAAATGACACGATCAAAAATTGAAATATTATCAAATTCCCCATAAGAATTTTGGTTTACAAAATAACAATGGTCGTTATGTATAAAAATTAAACTTTCTTCATTTATTTTTTTTGAAAATTTTAATATATCAATTTCCTCTTTAGGTTTTTCTTTAACCTTTGAATTTCTCTCTCCAAGAAATCTTGATAATTCATATTTAAATATTTCACCTTCTGCATTATTTAAAACTGAATCGTCCATAAATATTGTTTCTTTTGTTAGTGTTTCTGGAATATCAATTTCTAAATCTTTTTTAATAGTTGCTAATATTTTGCTAATATCTAACAAATCTTTGTTACTTGAAAAAGTTTCCTTAAGTTTTGGTGTTAATTCATCTAAATTTTTGTAAATATTGTTTATATTTTCATATTTTAATAAAAGATTTATAGCTGTTTTTTCACCTACCCCTGGTAATCCTGGTATATTGTCAGATGGGTCACCCTTTAATGCAAGATACTCGATATATTGATTGGTTTTTATAACATATTTTTCATTAAATTCTTTTTCATTAAATAATTGTGTGTCGGAAATACCTCTTTTTGTGTAAAGAATTTTTGTTTTATCTGAAATTAGTTGAAAAGAATCTCTGTCACCCGTTACGATCATTACTTCTTTATTTTTGTCATTAAGTTTTTTTGAAAGAGTACCTAAAACATCATCAGCTTCAAAACCCTCTTTTGAGACTTGGGGAATATTAAATTTATCAAGTAATTCTTGTAAAGTTTTTACTTGTAGTTTAAATTCATCAGGTGCCGATGATCTATTCCCCTTGTAGTCACTATACAATTCAGATCTAAAAGTTTTTTTTGAAATATCCCAGGTAATAATAATTTTCTCTGAATCATATTCTTTAACTAGTTTTGAAACCATCATTAAAAAACCATGAATCACATTGGTTGGGAAACCGTCTTTGGTTACCAGAGTATCTGGTAAAGCATAGAAAGCTCTGAAAGCAATACTGTGTCCGTCTACAAGAATTATCACAATTACATTGTAAACTTAAAAAAACTTTCTCTCATTCATCTGGATATGAATATAATCTTTAATATGCCCGGATGGCGGAATTGGCAGACGCGCTGGATTCAAAATCCAGTATCTTCGGATGTGGGGGTTCGACTCCCCCTCCGGGTACTTTTTGTTGATGTAATGATATATAAATTCTTAACTACTCAATAATGGATTATGAACATTAAAACAGTTTTGACAGTAATAATAATTTTTTTAATATCTACAATTTTATTTATTACATTTACATCATTTAATTCCGATTCATTTGGTGATATTTTTATTGAACAGATAAGAATTGCTGACAGTGAAAGTGCTCTCATTAATTTTGATAATGAAACCTTGATTCAAATTGGAAAAGATGTTTGTACTAGTGCTAATTTATGGATAGATGAACAAAGTTCAATTCAAGCAATTTACAACCTGCTTAAAGAATATAATTTTGAAATTGAAATAAATAATAGAATTATTCCAATTTTGAGGTTTCAATCCACCTATGAACTTTGCCCTGAAAATATTTCTGTTTTAGAAGGATTATTTTCAATTGAAAAATAAAGATATTTTTAAAAGACTTCCTCAACTTATGTTTGGATTGTTTTTATGTGGTTTTGGGCTAGCTTTTACAATTGAAGCAAACTTGGGTTTAAATTCTTGGGATGTATTTCATGATGGATTTAGTAAACTTATCAACGTTAAAATTGGTTTTGCTGGGGTTTTAACTGGGTTTATTTTGTTACTAGGATGGATACCTTTGAAACAGAAACCATTTATTGGAACAATTTTAAATATTTTAACTATCGGAAATGTAATTGACCTTACAATGCTTTATTTACCTAGCCCCGATTATATTTTATATAAAATATCATTCTTAGTATTTGGTACATTTTGCTTTGCAATAGGCGTTGGTGTTTACGTTGGTTCGGGATTAGGTCCTGGACCTAGGGATGGAATTATGGTTGGCATATCTCGGCTTGGTTTAAGTATACGTATGACAAGAATAGGTATCGATTTTACAGCATTTATACTAGGAGTATTGCTAGGAGGTTCGTATGGAATTGGGACTATTTTTATGGTTGTAAGCGTTGGGCCTAT
>Ga0181379_1001232_pt1 | contig 12143 bp, 7 predicted proteins | sample 2SPOviralmetaG_FD_130115 | JGI IMG/M metagenome (GOLD analysis project Ga0181379, IMG submission 130115) | Marine viral communities from the oligotrophic San Pedro Time Series (SPOT) site, San Pedro Channel, CA, USA - 2 SPOT_SRF_2009-07-10 | ecosystem: Environmental > Aquatic > Marine > Strait... | reverse complement strand
TTCTGCTTATTTCGATGTCGTTAAACATCGTGCCGAATACAGCAACATATCGTCTAGTCGTCTCGTTGTAAAAGTGATTACCGTACATTAGAAAATATCATCTCCAAATGGGTTGCCTTGACTAAAGTCAATAATGTTATCTGCTTGAATACCAGTATTAACCATGTCTTCAAACGCAGTGTTTTGACCACCTGTATTAGCATCAAATGTTGCATCATCAACAGGAGTACCATCAGCCTGAACAGTCTTGTGATTGGAAAATACTGCTGTGATTAAATCTGCTTGTGCTTGCGTTAATACGCCAGAAACTTCAGGTATTGTAAATCTTTCTTGACTATATTCGAACAACTCACACTTCAGATCAAATGTTTGTAGTGAACCCATTTGATAGAACACTGCTTCATGCTCAACAAATGTGATTTCGAATATCTTCTTGTTTAGTGGGAAGTATAAAAGATCGCCTTCAAGAGGTCTTCTTTCAGTAGCAGTAACACCACTTGTTCCTCTATCCACATCATCATTAGTACCATCACTATCACTGTCAGTAGTGTCTATAATATTAGAGACTGAATCTCTATATCTCTTTTGAGCGATAGTGAATGTGATTGAGTCACGAACTTCAAGACCAAACTTAGATAAGAAGTCGCCTTCTCCCTCAAAGCCCTCAACATTCTTAATATACATCTCAACTGGATACGCAGAAAGATACTGAGCCAAGTCATCTTCTTGAAAGATGTTGTCCCTAGAAGCAGGGTTTCTTGGAATATAGAAACAGTCAAGACCAAACATCTTGATAGACTCAATAACCAAGTCTTCTATGAGTGACTGCTCTTGAGTATACCCATAGTTGTTGAAATAAGAATTTGTAGCCACTCTATTATCCTATCATATCGGTTGCGGGCAAAGAATAGCTTGAAGCCATTTCTTCTTCAAGTCTTTGAATCTCTTCTCTCGCATCACTTAAAATTTGTTCTCCATTGAACTGAACGCCACCGGGCAATGTCATGCCATTGAACTTGGTGAGATTTGAACCCCACTGATACTTGATCTTAGCCGATGCATAGTTTTGTAGGAAACGGTCTTTCCAAACATCAGAACCATTTGACGTATCTACAGTTTTATATGCTTCAACAACAATATAGTTACCCAGTGAAAGTTGATCCCAATCTGTATCAATCTGAATCTTGTTTGTGTGTCTATTGAATCTTAGTTGCTGTTTACCAACCAACATCTCATCTAAAAGAGATAGATGAGCCATTGACATATAGTAATGAGTTATGTTATAATTAACTATGTCGTGTAAGTTATGAAGAATAAACTGATACTTTGCGTTAAACATACCAGTACCAGTAGATACTTCTGATTCCATTGGGAATAGATTAGAAACACCAATGTATGGGTCTTCAATAGTCTCGAAAGTAAGACCAGTTGTTGAGCCAGCAACAGTTGTTTCGCCAGAACCATCTGTATTCTTTAACTGAAAAGTTCCACCACCAACTGAAGATGTAGATACTCTGTAGTCACCAGTTGCTAGTGTTGCTCCACCAGTTAACACACCAGATACTCTAATCAATTGACCAACTTCTGGAACATTTCCAGTTGTAGTGAACGAAGCAACTGTGTCAGACACTGCTATTGTGCCAGTCATCTTCGTCTTAACACTTAGATCAATGTAGCGAGTTTCGTACAACCCTCTGTATAAATCTGTTATTTGTCGTGCATCATTAGCCCCATGCACACTTGCGAAAGTATCACTTGTAGCGAACTTACCTATAGTAAACTCACTTAGAGATGGTCTTTTAAAGAAAACTCTGTTGTTATCTACATCGACTGCAACTACAGTTGCTTTTGCTGTGGCTTCTTCAGCACCACCACTAGATGAAGATACTTCTTTGATGACATCACCTACTTTGAAGTCACCCTCTGAAAGTGTGCTAAATTCGATATAAGAGTTCAGTACTCTGGCTTTATAATATACTTTTTCTACACCATCGAAGTGATAATCATGATAATACGCTAACGCCTCATCAACTCTATCTGTCACTTGATCATCAGAAACATTGATATCGATTACTGGTTTACCCAGTTTTCTGAGACAATATTCTTTAAATTCGGCTTTAGTTGTTGGCTCTGCCATGTTCGATTCCTAAATTATGTTGGTATAATATACTATTTATAAGCAATAAATTTGTGCTTTTCATCAGATACAATGAGTATAAATATTTATAAATAAGTGATAACAGACTTCACTTAATTTCTATTGAAAAGGATAAAGGATTAAAAATGGCAATTCCAAACATAGCAACAATACCTTCAGGTTCTGGTAGCGGCAACTATCCGGGCGATACTGGTTTTGAGTATAGAGGCGGTAAAACAACCTTTGGTTTTTATGGAACATTTTCAGGCAGTGATACAAACAATAACATAAAAATTCAAGCCGCATTTGATGACGGTTCCACTAACGCTAACTGGGTAGACTTAACTGATGCTCAAGGTAGCGCAGTTGTGGTTCAAGGAAACGATATTGTTTCAGTTGACATTGGAAAGTGCAGATTAAGATTCAATCTTGTTGTCGGAACAGGAACTACAGGCCCAATCAATATTTCTGCATCATAGAGGTAGAATAAATGTCTACTTCTACTATAAAAAGAGGCCTTATCACTAGAGGTGTTGCAACAAAGGGTCTTATATTTGAATCAGAATTCGCAGTCACAGGTGAACTAACTTCAGTTATTACATCTGCTGGGTCACTTAGTGTCAATGAAAATATTGATGCGGATACTGCTGTATATACAGCTACCGCAAGAGATCCGAATGGTGTGACTTCTGGCTTCTCATTTGCCATATCTACTGGTAATTCTTCTGACTTCACGATAAACTCTAGCACTGGTGTTGTGACAATAGATGCTTCTCCTAATTTTGAAGCACAGCCATCATATTCATTTACAGTCACAGCAACAAAGAGTGGGCAACCAACAGCAACAAAAAATGTAACTATTGGTGTCAATAATCTTGATGATACTGCACCAACTATTACTTCTGGTGCTACAGCGACAGCAATCGCAGAAAATTCTGGTGCAGGTCAGGTTATTTACACTGTAACTGCTGATGATTCTAGCGATATTTCTGGTGGAGTTACATTCTCGAAGAGTGGTACAGATCAGAGTCACATCAGCATAGACTCAACAACAGGCGCAGTCACATTAACTGCTAACCCTGATTTCGAAACTAAGTCATCTTATAGCTTTAATGTAATTGCTACAGATGCGGCAGGCAATAATTCTACTCAAGCAGTGACACTAGCAATTACTGATGACACTTCTGACAATGGTATTCAACACACAATCACTCATCTCAGTCAGTGTATTCAAGGTAGTTCCACACCATATACGGAAGCAAATGGCTTCTGTTTATATGGGGCACACTGGACAGGTAATTCTAATACCGGAAGCTATAGAGGCGGTTCGAGTGTTAGCCCTGATCATAACTCAATTTGGGGATCGAAGGGTGCAAATAATGCTAATATGATTCAAGACCTTTGTTTTACTACCAGTAACTATGGTGGATATAGTTCAAGCCAACCATCTCGTCATAGGTTTACCGTCCATGTTGCAGGAAATCACTCTAACAACCCGACCAACTGGTCAGTTACCCCTAACCCAGGAGTATCAGAAACATTCAATAAAGCTGACCTTGATATAAATACATATCAAAGTAATGGAGCGCATTTCTATGAATGGTATCTGGGCGCAACTGTGCCTGCGTCAGGAACAGCATGGCACGCCGCTAAAAACTTTACAAATGGCAACACTTGGACAACAACATTCACTGTACTATAGGAATTTATAATGATATCTTGGAAAATAAACAAAATAGAAACTTCATCACACGAATCCATGTCAAATGTGCTTATGTGGTGCGAATGGGAGTGTACATACAAAACAGAATCTGTGTATCGAAGAAGCTATGGAAGGTTAAGGCTTTGTCACGAAAACATAGCACCTGAATCGTTTATTGAATATGATCAACTTCAAGAAAGTGCAGTTATTGAATGGGTTAAACAGCATCTTGGACAATATCGAGTTGATGAAATTATAGATGCAAATACAAATACTGGTATGGAATCTGTTGAAGAAGATTGGAAAGACAATACGATTGTATGGCCTGCTAACTGGTAGTCATTCATCGTACATAAATAGTATGATAACACATGAACCTAAGAGAATCGCATGGCTGGCAATAGAAAATATCTAAAATTCGGGCTTAGAGCAGACAGAAATCTGGCTGATCTTACTGATGCAACATCGGCTATAAACAACCTGATAAACGATTTATCTGTGCAGGTAGATGTGTTTGGTAACGCCACCGGATTTACCACATTAGATATTGCTCCACTGAGTCAGATATCTAGTACAGATATAGCTTCTACATTGCCATCAATTTCTGGGCAAATACCAATAGCCTTTCAATGGTTAGATAGTAGTCCAGAGTTTATTGATGTAACTACAGGCACAGCGCCCAATCAGGTAACTACTAATGTTCTGGTTCAGCCTCAAGTAACACTACAAGACCTTATTAACAGACAAAAAGCAGTTCTGGGTGATCCACCATTCGAAGCAGGTGGTGACGGTCCAAATGCAACTCTCATACCATCCACACGACTAAATGGTGATTACGAATCTTCCTTTGGAGAAAATAATAAGTTCAATCTTTCTAATATACGAAAAGGTGATAGATATAGATTTGAAGCTATTGGTAGTGAGACAAACCCTGCCTTCTTTGATTCTATAGCAGTTACCAATAAAGGAAGTGCATATGTAGTTGGAGATATTTTTGTAGCATCTACAAGTGGCTCGCATTTTTTCAGTTTAGATGATTTAGACGATACAGCAGAAACTATAACTTTTGCGAGTGAACATGGTCTAACAAATGGAATGGAAGTTCAGTATCTAGAAGATGGTAACACACCTATATCTGGTCTGACTAATACTGATACTTATTTCATAGTTAGTGCCACATCAAACAGTATAAAATTATCTGCTTCTAGTGGTGGTGATCCTGTAAACTTTACAAAACCTGATTTTGGGGTTGGTACATCATACAGACTAGTTCTTATAGGCACCACTAGTACATTCGTTAGAAATGTAACAATGCCTAGCGGAAACTATGCTACAGCGGCACAAGACCTTGACGCAAATAAACTCAATGCAGGAACTGTTTACACCAGAAAAGACTCACTAACTCTTGCATCATTAAAATTTGATGGAAGCTACTGGAACGATACTGGTGATTTTGAGATAGAAGCTAATATCGATAATGGATTTCCAGACAAACTTGGTGGTATACAATTCGAGGGTTTTCAGGGCGGTGGATTTGAGCCTAGTATACAAACTAATGGTTTAGTTACAATTGAGCAAGATATAGTAGAAGATGGTTCAGATGATAACTGGCAACTTCTCAGAGGAACAAACACCAATTTTGTAAGACCATTTCACAATATAACATATAGTACTGTAAATGGTAAAACTAGAGTTGTCTTCAGCAATGCAGAAGATGGTAAAAGAGTTGCCGTCGGCATGAAAGTAGAACTTAAATTAGACTTAGAACAGGCGACAGATAGAGATGCCATTACTGGAGACCCGCCAGCTAATACTGGATTTGCTGAAGGTAGAGTGCAAGAAGTAGTATACAATTCATCTACAGACTCATACTATGCTATTTTGATGGCTCTTCCACCTGTTCCAAATTACCAAAATTCGCCTGTTCAATTCATACAATACCCTACATCAGGAACAGTTGCTGAAAGATTTCAGCAAGGGGTTTATGTAGATGCTGTAGACACTGTTGGTACAACAGATGCTGAATTTAGCTATACTTTAGGTGGTAGTGAGGTTATAACCTATAGTAATTTTAACTTTAGAAGACCAGTTGGAACAGGTAATAGACGAAGAATTAGATTTACTGTTTGGTGGCCTAAGGGTAAAGATATAGAAGAAAGAGTAGAATCAAAATTGTTTCAAGATATAGCATCTAACAATAGCTTTGGATTTACTAGTTTTTACAAAACACAAAACACTCAAGACTTTAATAGTAGACGATATAGCTTTCCGTTTTTTAAAGATAACAGAGCAAGTGTATTACAGCAAAAAACAAATAACGAACTTAAAGTACAAAATCTACTAAGAAACAGCTATACGCCGAAAAAGAAAAGTTCTGAGACTCTTCTTAGTTATAATAGCAATAATACAATAGCACAAAAAACTATTAGTGTTGATGCTAAAGGTTTAGCCACATATGGAACTGGCAATGGATCGTCTCCACCTGCTGAACTTGGTGATTTTGTTGTCATAGAAACTTCTGGTGGCGAATACTTTGCATTTCAGATAAAAGAAGTCTCTACAAATGCCGATACTTTTTTACTAGATTCGACCTTTTTGTCGAAAACTAACTATTCGGCAGGCACGGATTTATATGTCACATATGTTAAAAACAAGGGCTTGATAGGCATATACAAATATGACTACAATAGCAGTAATCATAGACTCAGACCTTTAGGTGCTGATTCAAATAATCCATTGGGAGCAGTATCAACTCCTGTTTCAGAAATCGCTTCTGGAGATTTAGCTTATAAAATAGACTACGAGTATGGGGCGGGCACTCATGCAACACACGAGTATGGATTTAAGATCGATACAATAAATCATGCTGATGACGACACCGCAACTGAAGCAAACATAACAGTAGAGGCTCCATTTTACGATTCTTCTGCAACACTTACTCAAACAGATGGTATAGTTCTAATCTATGCACCAAGAGGATTACAAGATAGATCAGCTATAACAGAGTGTACTGGTGTAATCGGTCATGAAGTGGGAGCAGAAGCATCTAATAACCAAAACACAATAGTCTTAAAAAGTGTTGAAGGGTTAACTGCAAGAGATGCAGGAAACTCCGTTATTGGTGACTTTGTTTTTGTTTCTGGTAGTGTGCCATTTGAAGGCACAGACTCATCATCGGCAAATTATTTAACTCAAGTGGGTAGCATAAACACTAGTACGAAAACTATAACGCTTGTAAATAACTCTGGTAATGCAGTGCTTGTATCAAAAATAATGCCAGCCGGTACAACCATAGTATTTGTCCCTTCAACAGCAGGCCCTAATTCCGATGGTTGGGGTAAACAAAATAAAGAATACTGTATTGCTCCACTAAACACAGCACCACCATGGGCCGCAACAGACGATGGTCTAGCATCTCCATCATCTGCTCCAAACATCGTAGCAAAGGAATTAAGATTTACCAAGTTATCTTTTAATAATGTTCCTACTGTGTGTGTAACTCCCTATGAAAGCGGAATGACTGGAACTATATTGGTTACTGGAAGCGCCGGTCAAATGTCAACTACTGGAAATCTTCCAGAACTTGGAACATTAATTGAAATTTCTGGTACGAACACCGGCGGTAGCACTGTGCCACTAGGTACATATAAGGTGGATGTTCGTGATGATACAGTAACTCCAAAAACATTTCAGCTAAAGAATCAAGATGGTAGCTTAATAACAACTGCTGTAGGTGGTAGTGGTGGAGCAACAACTGGTCTTACATTCCTTGTAACACACACCACTTCGTTTTTGAATATAAAATACTCTGCACCAGGTTAAGAAACTAGTACTTTATAGTCTCCTGCGGCTAAATCAGAAGAATCTAATTTCGCCATTAGAAAATATGTTTCTCCATTGACCACTATTGGAACTTTATGTGTGTAGTCAGTTATTTGTGTAGCAGTTCTAGTTCCTAGACCGCTTCCCTCATATGCATCTTGATCTGCATCGGTGAATATTAATTTAGGAGTTCCTCTTGCCTTTCCACCAGTTCCGCCGTCAGACGATCCACTTGCTGTCGCACTAAACGAGTCGCCTTCTGAGGGACTAGGCCCAGCACCATTTTGATTAGCAACCCAACCAACTGTAGTCCAATCTCTTCCTGATCCAACTTCAGTTATTATATATTTTTCGTTAGGAGTGAAGCTACCATAACTGTCTTGGTCAGCCCTATCGAAATTAAAGTCTTGTGCCTGTGCTACTGCCGATTCAGTTTTTAGCGCATTTATAGTAAGCGTTCCTGGGTTCTTAGCTATTTGAATTGCATTTCCTAATGTAGAATTATGCTCAGTCCACGGATTACTTGGATCAGTAAACGCTCTTGTTGCAGTACCAGTCTGCGTATTAAGAATATATAAACCCGGTGGATTCACTGCTTTAGCTTTAGAACTTGAAACTGTAATTTGACCTTTAGATGTTGCTTTGAATATAACAGGATTTACAACAGAGTTTCCTATAGTTGCTCCATCTGTATTCGCAGTAAAGTAACTACCAACTGCATATGTAACAGCAGTAGTATTAGCGATAGCGTTCCATCTCAACTGAGGGTCTACAGTTAAAGTATAGTCGCTTCCACCTTCACCAAGAATCCCTATTTGAATGACATCACTTCCACCAGGAGTTGCTTTTAACTTAATGAAGTTACCACTAACATCTTGAATATAGTACACCCCATCAGCAGTATCTGATATTGGAGTTAGATTAGATATTGCTGTACCAGTACCCTGCCTATACACCACTTTATCTCCCACGACCAATCCACTTGATGGGCCTACATTAATCGTATGGGTTGTTCCGTTAACAGCAGTGTTTGAGAAAACAAATACTCCATTAGTCCCTATATTGGCATTACCTAAAGATTTTATTTTATATACTGTGTTCTGAACAAAGTTTCCAGATGTCACATCTGGTACAGTGGGAAGAAGTTCACTTGCACCGACTTGATTCCAATTCCCAGTACCAAGATCAGTGACTTCATAATCATAACCAACGGCAAAAGAGCCATAAACAGTAGGGTTTCCGATAATAACACGCAGATTATCAGAATTTTTTAAATTTTTAATTCTATTAACACCATCAAACCTTAACCCACCAGAAGTAATAACATTGTCATTAACATATGAAAGCAAGACATTATTTTTCTTGAAGTTTATTGTACCCAATCTAGTATTGATTGTTTCTTCTCTAAGAAATGGATTGGATATTCTTTCCTCAATCGGTATTATAGACTCTTCGGAAGAACTTTTGGTCTGAGCGTGTTCAATATAGATATTTTTAAAGTTTTCTGGGGTAATCTGATCACTTCTAGTAAAGCTAATGTTGTCTATACTGTATGATGTGCTACTTATGTTGAAATTTCCACCGGTGACAGCTAGTGGAGTATTACTTGTATCGCCAGCTAGTGCTATCTGGAATGAATTTATTCCGTCACTATTGATTGCTTTAATTGGAAATGTTGCCCCCTTATCTACCGACAATAAAGTTCCATCTGTATAAGCCACCTTACCTTGACCTAAGATAATTTTTATAGTCCAACCGTCATTGGGGTCGTTTTCAACAGTGAAGTCTGTTCTTCCAACAACTTCTCTTACGATTCCGCCCTCTCCGGTATAACCTGATCCAGAATATGCAGTTGCTGTGAATACAAGATTGGATTCGGCACTAGTTACGCCATATAAAGTCCAATCTCTATTCCCCAACTCGATTATCTTATATGTCTTACCATCTTCAATTTGTTGATAACCAGTTTCCACAAGAGATAACGCATTAGGGTCATTCAGTATAACTGACTTAAATTTAGTGTTTCCATCGAAAAGTCTAAGGTCTTTAGTTATACCAGAACCACCAAGATTATCTAATATTTGAGTATCAGATACTTGGGTAGAACTTTCTAATAAGTTTAAATTTCTTACAAAACCTTGTGCCATTTTCCTTTCCTATGTTGCGTCTATCTGCACTGTCCAGTTTGAACTCAACAGTGTTTGAAGTTTTTCATATGTGGTACCCTCACCTTCACCTAAGGCTTGTATTGATGCTATCGACAAACCGTTGTTGTTTGTAAGATTCACAGTAGCGTTTCTATTTGTATTTGCGATATAATTGGTATATAAATCATCAATAATCTGATAAGCACCAGAAGTTAAAGCATTATTGCTGAAGTTAAAGTTAAGACAAGAAGTACAAGTATCAATACGACTATTATTCGTATACGAATCAAAACGATTGTATTGCGCTTGAATTTCTAAAAGACCAGTACAAGCACTTAAATCTGGTACTGGGCCGCTAAACTCATTTTGGAAAATTTTAAAATTCTGTAAGTTTGGTGCATCAACCGCAGGGAAAGCGCCTGACAAAGAATTACTTTGTAAATTCAAAGTCTCCATAGAATCTAGATTATCCATGTTACCCAGAGAGCCAGTAAAACCTATGCTTTTAACAACTTGATTAGAAGACTCTAGTCTTACAACAGTACCAGTACCATAATTAGCCGCTCCTGATATTCTTTCAAAATAATTACCAAGTATAGACGAAAAAAGCGCAATTACCAAGGCGCCACCAGAACTGCCGTATCCACTATTACTCACTGTGATTGTATCACCCTCACCCCTTACGGTACTACTACCAGTCCAATGTGTAATTAAATCATTCCAACCACTTAACCCTTGATATTTTCTTCTAATCTTATATGTACCAGTATTTGACGCAACAACAGAATCTATAACTATATTGACCGAACTACTAGCTTCAAATGTATCCCCTACTGAGTATACTACGTTAGAAGTACCTGCGATTGTATTCCATTGGGCTTGGGTTGTATTACCTAAGTCAGTAATTCGATAATTCATATCCTGTGTTAATGTGTTTACATCAAGTGGTGTATATTCAAAATAATCTCCGACCGCAGGGTGAGAGCCTCTAGCGAGAGAATCTCCCCAAGTCACAACATCAGAATTTGTTTCTGAACTGCTCCAACCAATATCTTCAAACTCATGCGGCATTATACCAGATGTTCCCAAACTCTCAAGTATGGCAGTATTACCGATAGCAACACCGGCATAAAACCCCGAAGTATTTCCAAACGGCGCTTGAGTTATTTCATATATATTCTTTCTTTTCAATGAATCAAATGGAACCTCTTTATTTGTCTTTTCAAGATTCACTGTATCCAAATCATTCAAACCAGTAAATGTTGGAATAGCACCATAGAAGTGTCCATCACTAATAGTCAAACTTTTTAAATTTTCCAATTCGACAAAACTGATACCTATAGGAGTAGACCCCTCATCATTAATTAATCTACCACCCATAACAGATGTACCTCGTATTTCTATACTCTGCATTGATAGTCTTACGCCAGTAAATAGTTGTCCTGTTCGATTTGCAGTTCCATCAACACCAAAGAAGTCGAAACCCTTATTAGATGCGGTAGAATTTGGAACAGGTGCTGTTGGGTCATTAGCGTTCATAATAAATTTAAAAGTCTCTAGCTGATTTGGGCTATTAAGACCACCACTACCAAAAGTATTATCACTGAGAATAAACTCAAGTCCATTAACATTGTTAAGAGTAATACTTTTTATCGATTCTTTATCTACAAAAATATTACTAATATCTCCTCTTGGTGCAAAATCTGAGTCGTAGTTACGACCAATATTTGTAAAGTTAAAACTTGTCATTGAAGTAAGACCAACAAACTTATTTGCCGAAATATCTCTAAGTGCGGCTGTTTCTAGACTTGTTGGAAAATCATGATTTACTATAGACAAAGATGTCAGATTGTTATTACCACTTATATCGGGTATATTACATTCTGCTTGGTCAAGATTAAGTTCTTTGAGTAATTTACTATCAAAATATATTGCTGATTGAAATTCACTTTCTGCAATCGTAGCAGAGTTTGTTGAGTCTTTATTTTGATAATCACCATTACCAGTAATAACCAATCCACTAACATTAACTTTTTCTAACCTCGTACTATTCAATACTGAGTTTGGTAGTCTGGTATAACCTGCGTTTGTCACAGTATAATTCTTGGCGCCTACAGAGGGAGTGGTGTGCTTTTCACCTAGCTTAGAATCTGAAGCATCATAATTCCATTTTACTAGTTCGTGAAAATTACCAGAACCAGTACTGCTAATTGAAAATGTGCTGTCTGTATTACCATCTGTGTCGGTGGGGCTTGTTAATCTAACATGATTAGAATCAAGACTTATAACTTTATAGATTACATTACCTTGTGTACCAACACTTGTGTCGGAAGCA
>Ga0181379_1001230_pt1 | contig 12146 bp, 24 predicted proteins | sample 2SPOviralmetaG_FD_130115 | JGI IMG/M metagenome (GOLD analysis project Ga0181379, IMG submission 130115) | Marine viral communities from the oligotrophic San Pedro Time Series (SPOT) site, San Pedro Channel, CA, USA - 2 SPOT_SRF_2009-07-10 | ecosystem: Environmental > Aquatic > Marine > Strait... | reverse complement strand
CTCATGCTAGGTATACTTGAGAGCACCTACCCTATGGCTTGGTTCGATCTAGTCTCGGACCGTCCGAGGGTAAGACTTGATGAGGTTGACTACGAAACATTCTATGCTTATAGGTTAGACTTACTACGGCCTACCAAGCGTCCCAAGGCTAAGCTAATTGTAATTGATGGAGGTAAAGACAATGACTGCGACTAAGAACCTGCTAGGTAAATCCCGCCCACAAGATAAACCATACGCTGTATTCAAAGGGCATGGCCCCTTCGGTGAGACAGAGATGCGCTTACTCAAGACATACCAGCGCCCCGACAAGGAGAAGACTAACAAGTATGCACGATGGTTCGTTGCAGTTAAGACGGACATGACGTATGGTTCCTTTGAGCTAGGTGATAGCTACATCAGCGAGGCTACCTATGGGTTGACCTTGACCTGGGCTGACCCCTTGTATAAAGAACAGTACTGGGATAGTGACTACACCAAGGTAGATACTGAAACCTTTACTCAAGAAGACGCTGACCTATTGCAACAACTAGGATTATAATGCTATGACTAATGCACTCAACTTGAAGATCCTATCTATGTGTGAGAAGATACTGCCTGACACTAAGATGAAGAACAACAAAGAACTAATATCTTTACTATCAGAAATTCGCAACCAACTGGAGACTAAATAATGTTCGTATGTATCGCAACCAAACCGCTTAACGATGGCACTCGTGGCTTCCGCTTCAATCTTGTAGGCTTCAAAGGTCTGACCCGTAAGCGTCAGTCTAAGAAGCGCTACGGTGTACAGCGTGGCTCTTGCATGACAGCCTTGCACATTGGCAAGCGCAGCGTGTACCTTGAGAAGACACTCAACAAGCTAGGCTCACGCCGTGTACGTCACTTCGCTGGCTAACTTAGTGGGGCTTCGGCCCCGCCTTACTTTACAATAGGAGGCACTGAAATGCCAGAGCAACACAAACAACAGATCCGTATTTATCTCAGACCTAGCGCACTCGCAAAAGCGAAGGAGCGTCAAGCTAGTACAGGCTTGAATCTGAGTGAAGCGATTGAACAAATAATTAATGAGGTAATACAATGACTAAGACAATCAAAACAGAACTGACCCGTGACGAGGTAGCAATACTCTTGGAAGTATACAACACCATTGATGCACTGGTAGATGACACAATGGAGATGATGGATGTTCGACTGTCACAACTCAGTGACGCTAGGGATAAGGCTTTTGCGTTGAAACATATGTTTGACTTTCGACCAGCCATAGGTGATGATGGTAACCCTAACCACTGGACGCCATGCGTATTACCTGATGATCCTAACGCATGGTACTACGAGAAAGGAGAATAACTATGACCCAAGAAGAGCGAGACCTATTCCTTGAGGAGCACTTGCCTCCTATCAACGAAGAGTATAACCGTGTGTCACGGGCAGTAGATGAATACGAATGGGAGGGTGACTATGTACAGGCTGACTTCCATCGTGAAGAGCTACGCTTTATTGATTCACTCAAGGCAGAAGGAGATCTATATGTTCCACGTTTTTAAGGGTGTAGCCTTAGTTATAGTTGCACTGGTAGTGTTTGGAGTTGGAACGGGGGTGTTATGAATGATGAAGAAGATCCGCATGATGATGTCACGGATTGGGTTGGTCACTTATCTAAACCGAGTGACCCTGGCCCTAAGTATCCTAGTGAACGTGTTGCTGGGAGGACACAGCTACCAGACAATCGGAGCAAGAAACCTACAAAGGATGCGTGATAACAAGTTAAACTTGGTTTGGCTACTTGACTTTCTCTATGGAGATTGTCATAGTCTTAAACTCTGGATAGATTGGAGAGCTAGGAGATGATTGTAATGCGACACAACAAGGTAGATCTTAAGCCTAACACTAAGCTACGTGATGCTGTGTCGCAGTACATCCGTAGTGCTAACTTCGCTAAGCTATCTAGTGCAGTACAGTATAAGTATGAGAGTACACTTAACCGTGTGTGTGCTACCAAGGTACAGAATGGTGCTGAGTTAGGTAACATCAAGCTAAGCGACATCAGGTACAAGCATGTGACGTATGCCTACGATAGGTGGACTGATAACAATGGTCCATCTGCTGCTAACTATATGGCTACATGCCTGAGCATCGTACTTAACACAGCCATACGTCACGAGGCTATCATAGCTAACCCTGTGTCACAGCTACAGCGTAAGTCAGAGAAGCCTCGCAAAGTTAAGTGGTCAAAGGATGACGTTAGGTCTTTCCTTTCTACGGCATACTCTGAGTGGCGCTGGCGTAGCATAGGCTTGATACTACACATGGCATACGAGTGGGGTCAACGCATAGGTGACATGCGCCTACTCAAGTGGGAGGACATTGACTTCGAAGAGCAACGTGTTGACATCACACAGTCTAAGCGTGGCGCTGAGGTACACCTACCTATACCAGATGAACTGCTAGCTATGCTTGAGGCACAGCGTGTAGACTTTGGCTTCCAGGATTATGTAGCGCCACGGGTTAAGCCTAACCACAGTGGGTACAGCCCTTACACTGCCATTGAGATCCACACTCAGGTCAACAACATCAAAGCTAAGGCTGGACTTGACCCTAAGCTACAAGCCAGAGACCTACGCCGTACTGCTATCACTGAGATGGCTGAGGCAGGGGTGGATCTTGTAGGTATTATGCAGGTGAGTGGACACCAGAGTCCCAACAGTGTTAAGCCTTACCTAGTCAACACATTCAGTGGTGCATCAGCTGCACTATCAAAGAGAAGGGGAGACGGATGAACATACGTGATTACCTAGACACACTCGACATACGTGATGGCGACTCAGTACGTACCGACTGCCCATCGTGTCGCTCACGTAATACCTTCTCTTGCTTCAAGGATGGCGGTGACTATGTGTACAACTGCTTCAAGTTAAGCTGTGGTTTGCGTGGCGCATACAGTACTAACATGACAGCTGCAGAGATTAAGTTACGCATGAGTAAGACAGAACCTAGTAAGAACAAAGAGATACAAGCACTAGTTTATCCAGAATATGTAGTACAACCTACATCAGATCACGTATTGTTACAGCCCTTCATTGAGCGGTATGACCTACAACATGAGGGTTTGATGTACGATGTGAAGGATAGACGTGCTGTGTTTCCTATACACTACAAGGGTAAACTCATTGATGCTGTAGGCCGTGCGCTTGATGGTGCTATACCTAAGTGGTATCGCTACAGTGGCAACGCTGACTACTTCACTAAGCGTACCAATTCTAAGGCTGACGTAGCTGTGGTAGTTGAGGATGTAATCAGTGCGATAAAAGTGTCACACTTTATGCCCAGCGCAGTAGGCTTTGCAGTCCTGGGTACATCTATAAGTGTGACAATTATGCAACAGCTAGGAGAATTCAACAGGGTGATCGTAGCGTTAGACAGGGACGCTGCACACAAGACCTTGCAATACAAACGAGAGGTAGAGCTTTGGACAGGGTTACCCACCAAGGCTTTACTACTTGACGATGACATCAAGTATGGTGTACATGAAGATATAATTAGACTTAAGGAGATGGTAGTATGAATACAGTGTGGTTACTAATATGGTTTGTCTTAGTACCAGAGAACGGCGTTAGGTACTACCACTTGGGTACGTATGACAATGAGACCTCATGTAAGACTGGGCTAAGAGATGCAGCAGTTATGGTCAACGCTAAGAATGAGACAGTAGAATGTATTGGAGTACAGGTAGATGCATAGTGTCGCAACAGAGTATCCTAAAATAAAAGATGATAAGGTTTTTCATACTTGGGTAAGGGGCAGCGAACTTACCAAAGCTTACATGATTGAAAAGAAAACTTCTCTAAGAACAACCCCAAAGAAACCAAAGGCACTGAGAGGTAGACCCTGATGTCAATTAAAGTAACTTACATAGACCACATGGGTACTGACCTTACTGTAGCTAACGCTGCCCGGGTCAGCTTCGGTAAGACTTCTGAGATGGAAGACGATCCTTGGGGGCCACCTAAGCTCAAGGCTAAAGATGATAAGCTCATTCGTTACCTTGCCAAGCACAAGCACATCAGTCCATTCGGACATTGCTTTGCAAGCTTCCACGTTAAGGCTCCAATCTTTGTAGCACGACAGCTAGTCAAGCATAAGTTCCTACGCTGGAACGAGATCAGTCGTCGTTACGTTGATGATGAACCTGAGTTCTACACACCTGACGTATGGCGTGGACGCAGTGCAGATAAGAAGCAAGGCTCTGAGGGTGTAGTAAATGTGGGTGACTGGGGAAGCTCAGGCTGGGCGGCACTTAAAGCCTACAAAGAACTACTAGCTCACGGTGTAGCACCTGAGCAAGCCCGTATGGAACTTCCACAGTCTACTATGACAGAGTGGTACTGGTCAGGTAGCCTTGATGCCTTCGCTGACATGTGTAACCTGCGTTGCAAGGATGACACACAGGCAGAGACACGAGAGGTAGCACGACAGATTGACCACAAGATGATTGAACTATTCCCTGTTAGCTGGGATGCACTAACGGAGGATGATGATGACTAAACTATATGACTTAGAGCCAATGATTATGGACTGCTGGCATGTATGCGAGGACTTACAGGTTGTCTTCAGACAGATCGGTGATGGTGAGCGTGAGCCTACTCACGATGAAATGATGAACACCTTGATGGGTATGCAACAGCTTTACCATTGGAAGTTTGAACAGCTGTTCAACAAGTATGAGGATGTACTCCGTGACAGACAATGAATGGCCCTTAGAGGCAGACTTTAGTGACATCAGACCTATGACACCAGAGGAACGTAAGGCTGCACAGGAACGAGACGCAAAGAATGGAGTGAATAGTAATGATAAAGAGTGAATGGAATCGCCTAATAAAAGAACGTGAAGACTTTAAGGAGAGTGTATTGGCTGAACATGCAGCAGACATCGTGAATGAGCCTAAGCACTACGCACGGTGGGCCATTGAGCCTATCACATACATCATGCGTAATGGCTTTGAGTTCTGGCGTGGCAACATCGTTAAGTATGCCAGTCGTGCAGGGTACAAGATGTATGAGGGTAAGACGCAGGTAGAGAGTGAGATCATTGACTTAGAGAAAGTCCAACGCTATTGTCAGATGCGTATCAATCAACTTAATGGAGAGGAGAAGCTATGATACCTGTAGGTCAACTAAGATTGTTACTTACCAAGGCAGGGCTTGACTATGTTATCACCCGTGTTGATGGTAACGTAGCCCACGTCAACATACTTGTAGCGGAGCAGCCAGATGTACAGCGTTGAGTTTGAGCATGACATTGCTATCGTTACTAGTATGGATGAGCGTGATGAGTATGAGGACTTGGAGGTTGTGCTTGCAGATGAGGGTACGGTATACCTCAGGCAGTACGATGAGTCCTACAAAAGCTACCAGCTTATTGTAATATCATATCAACAGCTACTAGACTTAATCACTTCACTAGATCAAACAGAAGGCATGTGGAGATTAGAACCTATAAAGGACAAACGATGATAGAGTATCTATATGGAGCCGCAACTATGTATGCATTGGGTGCTATCCTTATGCTTAACGTAACAGATCCAGCTGATCCCGAAAGACCTACCGCACACATATGGTTCTCATTGGGTTGGCCCTTGGCAGCTATCGTATCTATATACGAGTTACTTCGTTACGGACCAAGAGAGGGCGAATAGTATGACAGAGACTGCACTACTACGTAACCTAATGAACAAAGAGTTCTACGATAATCATAAGGGTATGCGTTGCCCTGATGCGCTGTTCACCAAGGACATGCGTAAGATTAAGCAAGCCTTAGATCAGGCTATGGTGTTGTACGATAAGAGCATCACACCCTCTGAGTTAGAGGCGTTGTTCTTTACAGCTAACCGTACTATGACTACAGCTAACAAGGAAGCATACTCTCACCTGTTCAAGCGCATTGAGGGTGAGTCACCTATGCATGAGGAGATTGCTACTGAGGTACTGTCTCGCTTGTTCCAGCAACACGTGGGTGAGTTGGTAACTAACCTAGGGTTTAACTATGTTAACGGAGAGGAGAACAACCTAGAGAAGCTACGCAAGCTAGTCGAGGATTACAAGGATGACTTCACACCTAACCTCAACATCCAGTTCGAGGACATTGAGTTGGACACTATCCTTGAGGGTATCCAGATTGAGACACAATGGAAGATGAACATCCCTAGCTTACGTGATCGTGTCGAGGGTATCAGTGGTGGTCACTTAGTTATGGTAGGCGCACGGCCTAACACAGGTAAGACTACCTTCCATGCGTCCCTCATTGCGGCGCCTAATGGGTTCGCTCATCAGGGTGCTAGGTGTTTGATCCTGACTAATGAGGAGAAGGCAGTGCGTGTAGCTGCCCGGTACGTTCAAGCCTCCTCAGGTATGAACATCAAGCAGATCACTGAGAACAAAGCACTGGCCCTGTCACGCTACACTAAGGTCAAACAACAGATCCAACTCAAGGATAGCACAGGTAAAGACATGGCATGGGTTGAGGCTGTAGTTAAGAGCTACAAGCCAGACATCGTAGTGCTAGACATGGGTGACAAGTTCGCTAGCCGTACCTCTGACAAGTCTGACGTGTACCTAAAGGATGCAGCTATCCATGCACGTAACATCGCTAAGATTTACAACTGTGCTGTGATCTGGATGTCACAACTTAGTGCAGATGCTGAGGGTGTAGTACAACCTAACATGTCTATGATGGAGGGCAGTAAGACAGGCAAGGCAGCTGAGGCAGACTTGATGGTGCTTATCTCTAAGAACAGACAAGTTGAGGGCGTGGATGAAGAAGAAGACTTGACACGATACCTTACTATCGCTAAGAACAAACTAGATGGCGGTTGGCATGGACGTATTACTTGTGAACTGGACGGCGACATAGCACAGTACACAGCATAGGAGAGATGATGAGAACAGTATTAGACGTAGAGAACAACACTACTAAGCGAGAGGGTAAGACCTTGCTTGACCCTTGGGAGCCAGGAAACTTCTTAGTGCAAGTGGGTACTCTCAATGTAGACAAGATTGACGAAGAGCATATACTTACCTTCGATCACAAGGAGAGCAAGGACACAGGTGGTGGTGCTGCGTTTGTACTACAGGCTGTACTGGATGAGACTTCTCTTTTGATTGTACACAATGCACGGCATGACTTACCTTGGCTATGGGAGTCAGGCTTTACATATGACGGTGAGGTGTATGACACTATGATAGGTGAGTACCTACTGCTGCGTGGTACAAAGCGTGGCATAGGCTTAGGGTATTGCGCTGAGGTGCGTGACCTACCATCCCGTAAGACTGACGTACTAAAGGAGTACTATAAGAAAGGATACAACACAGATGAGATACCCCTCGCTGAACTACGAGACTACCTAAGGTGTGACTTAAATGTCACACGTGAGTTGTTCCTTGCTCAAGAGGAAGACTACTCTAAGCCTGAGAGCCAGTCTATGATAAGGGTGCGGGACATAAGCATGAAGGTTGCAGTTACACTATGCAAGATGTACCAGCGTGGGTTCAAGGTAGATCGTGCTGCACTGGATGAGGTACGTAAAGAGTTTGAGGATGAGAAGGCACAGCTAGCGACACGCCTTAACATGCACGTGCGTAAGCTTATGGGTGACACACCTATCAATATCAACTCATCTGAGCAGATGTCCAACGTGATCTATAGTAAGAAGCCTAAGACTAAGAAGGAATGGGTAGAGCTATTCGATCACGTTAACAACAAGGATGAGTACAAGTCTACCGTAGCAGCTAACACAGATCGTATCTTCAAGACACAAGCCTATACGTGTGAGACTTGCGAGGGTACAGGTAAGACGTATCGCATCAAGAAGGATGGCACTAAGTATGCAAGGCCTAACAAGTGTAAGGACTGTGAAGCTAGAGGGTATCGCTTGAAGCAGCTGAACCAAGTGGCAGGGCTTAACTTCTCTGCGCCCAACAAAGATTGGGTCAGTTCTAGTGGGTTCTCTACATCAAAGGGTAACCTGGAGATACTGATTGCTACGGCTAAGAGTAAGGGTATGTATGATGCGATAGAGTTTCTTACTGATTATCGTAGGCACAATGCTGTGGGTAGCTACCTGTCTAACTTCGTAGAGGGTATTGACTTGTTCACTAAGCCTGACGGTATGCTACACGTTGACCTGTCCCAGACTACTACAGCAACAGGCCGCTTCTCTGGACGTAACCCCAACATGCAGAACATGCCACGAGGTAACACCTTCCCAGTTAAGAAAGTGTTTGTGTCTCGTTGGGAGGGTGGCTACGTTATGGAGGCTGACTTTGCCCAGCTTGAGTTTAGAACGGCTGCGTTCCTAGCACAGGATGAGGTAGCTATGCAGGAGATTGACGATGGCGTAGACGTACACGCTTACACTGCTCAGGTTATCACTGATGCTGGTGAGCCTACTACCAGGCAGGAAGCAAAGGAACACACCTTCGCTCCCCTCTTTGGGGCTACAGGTTACGGTAGAAGTACAGCTGTCAAGGCTTACTACGAGCACTTCACTGAGAAGTATAAGGGAGTAGCTAAGTGGCATAAGAAACTAGGGAAGGAAGCAATTACCCTACTAAAGATTACTAACGTAAGCGGTAGGCAGTATGCATTCCCTGACGTACACCGCAGAGAGAATGGCAGCGTAAGCCACATGACTAGCATCAAGAACTACCCAGTACAGGGCTTTGCTACAGGTGATGTAGTACCCGTGGTACTGATGGAGTTGGAGGAGAGGCTCAAGCCTTTGCAGTCGTGCTTGGTTAATACTGTACATGACTCCGCTGTTATAGATATACACCCAAAGGAGAAGGACTATGTGATTGCTATCATACACAGTATGAACGAAGACCTAACTCGTATCATAGCTGAGGCCTATGATGTTGAGATGAATGTACCACTATTATTAGAAGCTAAGATCGGGCCGAATTGGCTTGACACAGTGGATGTATAGTGCTATAACTAGACCTCTTTAACCCGTACACAGAAAGGTTCTTGTACAATGACTAGCACAGAAGTAACACTAACAACTGACGGACGTTCTATTGCAGAGATGATGGGTCTCTCAAAAGGTAGTAGCGGTAAGCGCTCTATGCTTGCACGGTTCAGTCAGATCCATAGCCCACTGAAGGGTGACATGGAGATCAACGGCAAGGCTGTTCGAGTAGACGTTGTACCAGCTGGTGCATACAAACTCTTACAGTCGGATGATAAGGTAGCCTATGCAGTCTCACCTAAGATCCGCATCTACGCACAGCGTATGCAGTGGACACGTTGGGACTCTGATGAAAACACTATGGTCAAGACGGTACTCGTTAACAATCTGACGGGTGACCTCAAGGATAACACCGGGGGCTTCAATGCTGGGCGTCCGTCTGGCTACGTTGAAGACTTCAAGTCTTTACCTAAGGCAACACAAGAGTTGATGCGCAATACTAAGCGTACTAAGGTTGTGTTCGGTACTGTAGTAATGCAGGGCGCTACTGATGAGCAGGGTAATGCTATTGAGGATGCGTCCCTCACTACACAGGAGATCCCGTTTGTATTGGATGTAAAGAGCCGGGGTAGTATCACGGCAGTAGATGACATTATGAAGTCTATTGACCGTAAGAACTCTCTACCCCTGCAGTACTTCCTTAAAATGGGTGCAGAGATGCACAGTATGCCTAACGGTAGTGAGTACGCCACGTTTGACATCACCCTGGGTGACAAGGTAGACTTAGTTGAGGCAGACAAGGACATCCTTGACGGGTTTATGGAGTGGATTAGCGGCATGAACAACTACATTAACGACACTCACAATGAGAAGAGTGGTAGCTCTGGCCTGTCTGCTACTGAGGAGTCCATCATTAACGACATCATTGACGTAGAGGTAGCTGAATAATGAACCACGTTGCTGAACTGGCACTACATACATTCCTACAGAAGGCACTGGCTGGCGAGTCTACAGTAGATGAATCTGTAATCTCTAAGGTAGGTGAAGACGTAGCGGATGCTGTGCGTAAGCAGTTCAGCAGCGGCCCTCGTGATGAGTTCAAGCTTAGGATGTCCAACCTCGGGCGTCCTAAGTGCCAGCTCTGGTACGAAAAGAATGACCCAGAAGATAAGATACCTTTCCCTCCACACTTCCTGATGAACATGATATTAGGAGACATTGTGGAGGCGGTATTCAAAGGGTTACTTCGGGCTGCTGCTGTTGAGTTTACTGACAATGAAAAGGTTGTACTCACTCTTGCTGACGGTACAGAGATCAACGGTGAGTTCGACATGATCTTAGATGATAAGGTTGATGACGTTAAGTCTGCCTCTCCTTGGTCTTACATGCATAAGTTCTCAGACTTCGAGACCTTAGCTAAGGGTGATGCCTTTGGTTATGTAAGCCAGCTGGTAGGCTATGCTACTGCAGCTGACAAAGGTGTCGGTGGCTGGTGGGTAATCAACAAAGCTAACGGTCAGTTTAAGTATGTAGATGCTTCATCTGTAGATGTCGATCAGGAGTTAAACAAGATCGAAGATACGGTAGCGTACATCAAAGAGGACAAACCTTTTGAGCGTTGCTTTGAGGCTATCCCTGAGACGTACCGCAAGAAACCGTCAGGTAATCTAAAGCTTGGCGTATCGTGTGGCTTCTGTGCTTACAAGCATAAGTGCTGGCCTGACTTGCAGACCTTACCGTCTCGTGTCTCTACTGCTAAAGAGAAACCTATGGTAGACTATGTGTTTATAGGAGATGAGCTTGGTAGTACGGAAGCATAACGCTCACAGATACCGTAGTGGATTAGAGAAAGTTGTAGCTGAGTACCTGAAACAAAACAAGAAGAACTTTAGGTATGAAGATCTTAAGATTGAGTGGAAGGATCTCAGGTACAGGACTTATACTCCAGACTTTATCTTAGACAACGGTATCATAGTTGAGACAAAGGGTATCTTTGATAATGAAGACAGGCGTAAGCACCTAGCAGTAAGGGAACAACACCCAGAGTTAGACATCAGGCTAGTGTTTAGTAACGCCAAGGCTAAGTTATACAAGGGTTCTAAAACGACATACGCAATGTGGTGTGATAAGAATAACTTTCTGTATTCACATAGGGTAATACCCCCTGACTGGCTTGAAGAGAAAGGTAAGGCAGTCAAGACCAAGCGTATCAAACTTAAGGTAGGTTCTTAATGGATGAGAAGTTTAGTGTAACACTTGTATTAAATGTGGATAGGGATGCTAACTTCCTATCGTCAGTACAAGATGCACACCCAGAAGATGTGTATGACTTAATTAAAGATATGTTCTATGACGTTGATGACGTTAGAGTAGACAACTTAGTGGTGAAGGAGAGGCTATGATTAACGAGACAGACTTAGAAGCGTGGGATTACTACAAGGATAGTACTATGTACAAAGACATGACGCTATCCTCTTATCAAAAGGCAGCAGCTAGTACAGCTATCTATCCTACACAACATGCTATCACTTACCCTGCGCTGGGCTTAGCTGGTGAGGCAGGGGAGGTAGCCAACAAGGTGAAGAAGGTTATCCGTGATGGTAAGCTAGACAAGTCTTCACTTAAAGCAGAGATAGGAGATTGCCTGTGGTATATAGCAGCCCTATGTAGAGACCTTAACGTAGACCTGGGAGACATAGCCAAGGCTAACCTAGAGAAACTACAAGACCGTAAAGCTAGAGGAACCCTTAAAGGGTCAGGAGACAAACGATAATGAGTGATAACTATCTACCCACAGACTACCAGTCTTTCATTCACAAGTCACGATACGCTAAGTACTTCGATGGCAATGGGCGTGAGGCGTATAGTGAGACAGTGTCACGCTACATGGACAATGTAGTACGCCCTGCCATTAAGATTGATAACTCCTACATCAAAGACATTGAGCAGGCTATACTTAACCAAGACATCATGCCATCAATGAGAGCTATGATGACAGCAGGCCCAGCGCTTGATCGTGACAACACTGCAGGCTACAACTGTAGCTACCTACCCGTAGATGACCCTAAGTCCTTCGATGAGGCTATGTACATTCTCCTCTGTGGGACGGGGGTTGGCTTCTCCGTTGAGCGCCAGTTCATCAGCAAGCTCCCAGAAGTACCTGAGTTGTTCGAGAGTGAGTCT
>Ga0181379_1001229_pt1 | contig 12148 bp, 14 predicted proteins | sample 2SPOviralmetaG_FD_130115 | JGI IMG/M metagenome (GOLD analysis project Ga0181379, IMG submission 130115) | Marine viral communities from the oligotrophic San Pedro Time Series (SPOT) site, San Pedro Channel, CA, USA - 2 SPOT_SRF_2009-07-10 | ecosystem: Environmental > Aquatic > Marine > Strait... | reverse complement strand
CCAAGAAGGGCTACACCAAGAAGGGCTACACCAAGAAGGGCTACAGCAAGAAGGGCTACAGCAAGAAGGGCTACAGCAAGAAGGGCTACAGCAAGAAGGGCTACAGCAAGAAGGGCTACATCAAGAAGAAATGTAAATAGAAAACAGAGAAAGGATAGAAAGCAGCGAGTATAAATATCATATTTTTTATAATTTGTCTATTAATTATGAAATTAAATGATATTGATTTTAATAAATTATCTGATAAAGAAATTATAAGTATATGTTTAAAATATAAACTTATTGAATTTGATGATATAAAAAAATACAGAAGACAGGATTTATTAAAAATATTACATATATGGTTACATAAGAAATTAAAAAGTTACGGTAAAAAAAAAGAGAGTGGTGGGGTGAAATCAGTAGCTGTCCGTAGAATGTCTGTATCAGGAAACATGCAAAAGAATATAGTAAAAAATAACAGTGGTCCTCCAAAAGTACAAAGAGAGAGACGTATGTCTCAACCAACAACAAAAATAGAAAAGAAAGAAGCAGTTGAAACACATGAAAGAAATGTTATAAAACAAACATACTCTCAAGAACATAAAGAAGAAGTAAAAAAACTAAACCCTCAATATGATCTTATTGGTATGTATCCTGCTGTCGAAAGACTAGTAGCTATAGGAGATTTACATGGGGATTTACATGTTACACTTGCTGCCTTAAAATTGGCTGAAGTTATACCTCAATCATCTACTCCTCAAAATGTAGATAATATTCATTGGACGGGTGGTAAGACATGGATTGTTCAATTGGGTGATCAAATTGACAGATGTCGTCCAGATGATTGGGATAAAAATTGTATTAAAGATTTTAATGATGTAATTGAAGACGAAGGTAGTAATATGGCTATTGTTAAATTATTATTACGTTTAGATGAAGAAGCTAGACGTTTTGGGGGGAGAGTTTTAGGACTTTTAGGCAATCATGAGTTAATGAATATTGATAAAGATTTTAGATATGTCTCTCCAAAAGAGTTCCTTGAATTTGTCCCTCAAAATGAAAGAAATAAGAAGATGACAAGCGACGGCTATCCTAATGGATATTACCATAGGACAAAAGCTTTTGAACGAGGTGGAAATATATCAAAACTATATGCCAGTAAAAAGAAATCTATTATGATGGTAGGTAGTTATATTTTTGTACATGGTGGGATAAGTTTAGATTTAGCCGATAAATATAGTATAACCGAAATAAATAATATCGTATCTAAATGGATGTTAAAAAAGACAGATAAAACAGAAGATAAAATTTTTGATGAAATATTTAGAGATGATGATGATATGTCTCCATTTTGGTGTAGAATATTCGGCGAAGACGATGACTCTGAAAACACGGAAAGAAACTTTAATAGATTATTAGAAACTATTAATCATAAAAATAAATTGGTTCAACCTGCCAAAGGTATGGTAATAGCCCACACACCTCAGTTTATGGATGGTAAATATCTCAATGCTATTTATAATGATAGATTATGGAGAGTTGATGTAGGGATGTCTAGAGCTTTTGGAGAACATAGGGATTGTGGTGATGATAAATACAGGCAACCTCAAATATTAATAATTCATAATGATAATCGGTTTGAGGTGAGAAAAAAACCATTAAATTCAGATAGACACCCTAGTCCTGGAATGGGTGGCAAAGTAAGTTTAGAAGATGAAATGATGATGTTTTAATTTTCACCTGAAGAATAACTATTATTATCTATATCTAAACTATTAAAACTATTTGACCTATTAATAAATTGTTTATCATTTTTAAATTGAACCCTTTTTCTATTGATAAATACTTCTACATTTTCTATTTTTTTATTTATTCCGTTAATTGAATCAAAAATACTCGCAAATTTCTGTTTATTCTCTAAGTATGTCTTTATATTAGCATATACAAAACAGATTATAATTGAATATAAAAAAGGACCCCTCATAGTTTTTATTTATTTTTAACATGTTTTTAAGTCTATTTAAATGTTGTATATAATATATAAGACATTTTGTCTGAAACATGAGTGTTAACTTTCAACAATTAGCCCCTATTTTTGCAGTTTGTATGGGAGCAGGAAGTATGTTAATAAATTATGGTTCAACTGCTCAAACACTAAAGTCATTAGAATTAAAAGTAGAGGCTCAAGAAAAAAAAGTGAATACTATTGATATTATGGCAAACGATATAATTCACATTCAAGGTAGCGTGGATGAATTAAAAGCGAATATAAAAAATGATTTCGCGGATTTAAAAAATGAATTAAAAGATATTAAGCAGCGAATGAGATAAATTAAATTATGTGATGTTTGTTAGGGCAGAAGGGATACCTGCCATTTCTTTATCATGTTCTGTACATGTATTTGGTAACTGTATGTCTTGAATCATATCCATAAAAGGCTCCAGATTTTCATATATTTTGCATTTTCCACCACCCGTCATCTTCTCAATTTCTTTAAGAAGATAATGGGACTTAAGTCCAAATTCTTTCCACTGATCAAGTTCTGATTTAGGAGGATTGTATTCTCTTTTGATCTCCCATGTTGTATCGGGATAGTGTATTAGCTCAATATCTAAGAGTTTGAAGAGGTTTGGATACTCATTGTTGATAAGAATAACCTTCTTCGCATCTCCAGGTATCCTCTGAGAAGGGACTTCTAGAACTGGAAAGATAGATATTCTATAAATCTTACAAAGTTGTATAGTTTTTGACTCCATAGCAGGGATATACATAGTTCTGATAAAGCGGTCTCTTTCTTTGTGTTCGTTTTCGGGTATGTTGGAAAATGCCCAATATACGGCTACTTCATACATGTTATTGTTCACGAAGGTGTAATCTCTGTTTTTGTAGACTTCAATAGATCTCTCACGCATCATCTTTCTTTTGATTTTTTCTTCTTTTTCTTTCTTAATGGCTTCTTTCTTCTCTTTGATCTGTTCGGAGGTGAGTTGAGGACATCTTACATATGTGTGACCAGCTCCACCACAATGACTACAGGGCATCTTTTCTCAATGTTTAGACTATTTAAATTGTTTCTTCAATTATCTTTCAAATTTGAAAAAAGTTTAAAGATATCATAGAAACAAAATACTAACAAAGATAAGATGAAGAAAGCATACATGCTTGCAACAGACTATCATCCTGGGATGCCTTTTCCCACATCTGCTACAGGACCTCCCCCACCTATCGGGCGGTATTGGTCTGAAAAGTTCGATGGATACAGGGCTCAGTGGATGGACGACGATCAAGAATTTTACTCTCGTGCGATGAAGCTCTTCATATCTCCAGATTGGTTTAAGTTTGCGATGCCACCTAAATTCCGCATTGATGGTGAGCTTTGGGTGGGAAGAGAAAACTTCGAACACATGGGAGTAGTAAGAAGGAAGGAGCCTGAAGACGAAGATTGGATCCCTGTTAAGTTTATGGCTTACGACCTTCCCGATGTTGATAAGCCTTTCTCTGAGAGGATTAGGATTTTAAAGAAAGTAGTAAAGGACAATGAGACAAGGTGGAAGATCATCCGTAAGAAGTTTCCTGAACCATTCAATGAACTAGAGTGTCCTCTGGTTTTCGCCCCTCAAACCAAGATAAAGTCTGAAGAACAAATGATGGAAGCATACAAAAAGATTACTCAAAAAGGAGGAGAAGGCATCATGATTAAACAAGGAGAATCTGCCTATTGCGACGGACGTTCATCTCTCATGCTAAAGCTGAAGCCTTCTTTTGATGAGGAAGGTATCATTGTTGATTACAGTGAAGGAAAGGGAAAGTATACAGGTCTGCTTGGTGGATTTGTATGTCAACCTCTCAAGAACATGGATACATACCATCTCATTGACAAAGATAAGAACCACGAGTATACCGTTTCCGGTATGGATGACGCTGTCCGTGAAAACTACAAGGAAACACATCCAGTTGGAACAGTAATCACTATCACTCACTCTGGTCGGACCGCCGCTGGAAAACCACGATTTGCGAGGTATATGAGGATAAGGGATGATGTAGTTATCAAGGATGAGCCGGACGAAGTATCTACCGAAAAGATAAAACTCATCATCAAGATTTTCAAAGAAGTTTCAGAGTATGAGAAAAGGAATGGACAAAAGTTCAAGGCATCATCCTATATGAAGGTTATTGAAGGTCTCAAAAAGATGAACTCTGATATAGATCTTACAGAACACAATATCAAATCTATCAGAGGCGTTGGCGATAGTCTATACAAGAAGATTGATGACATTAAGAAAACAGGGACAACATCCATCTATGAAAAGATAAAGAATATCAAAGATCCTAGAGAAGATTTTATGAAGATTCACGGTGTAGGACCAAAGAAAGCAAAAGAACTTGTTTCTGCTGGCTACACATGTATTCAAGATCTCAGAAACATCAAGAAGAAAGGTGAAGTCTTGAACAATGTTCAAATAATGGGACTACGTCATTATGAAGACCTTTTGAAGAGGATTCCATTTGAAGAAATTCAAAAGCATGAAACACTTTTGAAAAACGTATTGAAGAAAGTAGATAAAGAGGCAGAACTTACAATTGCTGGTTCATACCGCAGAAGAAGGAAGGATAGTGGAGATATTGATGTCCTCATTACTTCAAAAGACAAAACAGTGTATACGCGATTTGTAAACAAGCTGAAGAAAGATGCCTATCTCATTGAAGACCTTGCTTTTGGAAGGAAGAAGTATAACGGTATTAGTAAGGTAGGTAGAGATGGTGTCGGTAGGCGCATCGACATTATGTATACTACTCCGCAAGAATATCCATTTGCGATCCTGTACTTCACAGGATCAAAAGAATTTAATCAAATGATGAGGCAAGAAGCAAACACAAAGGGATATACTCTTAATGAGTATAACCTTGAAGAACTTACAGAAGAAAAAAAGGTTGTAGATCCAAATGGTGAAAAGATTAAAACAGAAAAAGATATCTTTGGTTTCTTGGAAATGGGATATGTAGAACCATGGCAAAGGGAACTTTAAATTACTTCTTCATTCTAACTCTGCGTGTCTTATTACGCTTATTACGTTTTTTACTTTTCTTTCTTGTTTTCTTTTTAGAATAATGTTTATTGTATTTATTCCAATCTAATTTTTTATTTTTGAGGGCATCTTCATACCAATTTTTCATCCAAGATATTTCTTTAGGACCGTGGTCAAGCATACTCTCGCAATCTAATTTTCTCATATTAGGATTTAATACTTTGTTTTTTTCAACACGACGACAAACTCTTATAAATTCTTTTTGTTTTTTGGTATGTCTGTTACCACCTCCTTTCTTTGTTTTTGATGTATCCTTCTTTTTAGTCTTTTTAACCTTCTTTTTAGGCTTTTTAAATTTTCTATCTCTTACTTTTGAATATCCAATAGCCCCTGCTAAAGCAGTCGCTCCTACTTTTAAAGTCCCTACTATACATGGCGCACAAGCAGCAGCTATCATTTAATATATGTTATATTAAAAAATTTTTTGTAGAACTATATATATTATAATGGGTAATTCACAAAGTAATGAAATTAGTGAAGAATATACAAAATATATTGAAGAACAAAAAAAAATAATTGAATCTCAGCAAAATCAAATAAATAGACTCGCAAGACTTAATACCAGGGAAACACCTAAACAAACTGTGACAAAGAAACCACATAAAAAACAAATGAAAAATGATGAAAAACTAGATTTTATATTAAAATTATTTGAATTAGATAAAAATTATGATGAGAATTCTTTAAAAAAGGGATACCTTAAATTAGCATTAAAACATCATCCAGATAAAGGTGGAGATGCTGAAAATTTTAGAAAAATAACACAGGCATATCAGTTTTTACTTAAAAAATTAGGAGAAAAAGATAGTCGTAAATCCCACAATGATTTAAAGACAGAAAATGAAGAATTTACGCGTAATCAGATGTCTGATAATAGAAAGAATGTTAATTTATCAGATAAATTCGATAGAAATGTTTTTAATAAAATATATGAAGAAAATCGTCAAGAAAATAACTTTGATAGTGGGTATGAAAAATGGATAAAAGAAAATCAACTTACAAGTGATAAAATAGAGAGAGGTGATGTAAGTAAAAATAATTTCCATCAAAAATTTCAAGAAAAAAAGAAAAAACAAATGAAAGGGGAGATAGTAAACTATGAAGGACCCCAAGTTTCTATTTCCTTTAGAGGAAAAGATAGTTTAGTTACATTAGGAGATGATAAAGTAGATGATTTTAGTGGTGAAAGTAGTTCGGGATTACAATACAGAGACTATCGTGATGCTTTTTCTAATAGTCATCTGATAGATGTATCTTCGGTTGATATTTCTCATCGTAGTAAAACAATAAGACAGGCTAATACAGAACGTAAAAGTATTTCATACGAAATGTCTCAAGAAGATTTAGAAAAACAAAAAAAAATTCAAATAATGGAAGAGAAAAGAGAAGAAGAACGGGTAAAAAGATTACAACAATCTGATCAAAGTGCTTTTAGCACATATGATGCTATACATCAAAGGATGATTGGGAGATAATTTAGTCAACGTGATTTCCACCTCTATTAACAAGGTAATCTTCTTGATCTGATGTTAAACAAACGCAGCCGTTATTAGATAAATAAGGCGAATCTTCGCAACAAGATATAGATGTTTTATTTGTTTCTAACATATTCATTCTTTTTGGTGTATTTTCATTACCATCTACAGTTGGACCATTTTCTAATTTTGAGTTATCAGCCCTCTTTACTTTTAGAGGGATACTTGTTCCTAAAAATGTATTTACTTCTGATTCATCTGCTAAACCATACACATTTTCTTTTTTAAGATGATCAAAACATAAACCATCATACATTCCCATTGGTGTTGTTGTTTTATATTCTGCGAAATGCCTTACTTTACGTGCTTTTAAGTTATCAGTATTTTCTTCGCTTTCTTCAATATCTTTTTGTTCCCATTTATCATTTTCTATCTCAATATCCATTATTCTTTCTTGTAACAGTCCAACGTGTTCTTCTTGATCCATCGAATTTACCTTACTTTCTAAATCTCTTATTCTTTTCTTTAATTTTTTCATTTCATTCATTTTAGCCTTTTCAAATAAATCTTTTGGAATCTTGATATTACCTAAATCTAAATTTAAGTTTATAGGTTGTCCATTTAAAGATAAGTCGGAAGGTAGTTCTGGTACATTTATATTTGGTGTTACCATAGAACCGCCTATATTATTAACTGAAAAATTAGGGTCTATTTCTAAATAGAGGTTAAAGAGTTGTGAAATTTTATTACTATTTGTACCTAATGTCCCTTCTTCATCCATTTCACGAAGTTCCCCTTCAAGTTCTCTAACAGTATCTAATAATTCTTGAAACTTTTGACTATCTACAAGATTAATAGAACGACCGCCTCCAGCAGCATCTCCTCCAGCAGCATCTCCACCAACAGCATCTCCACCAGCAGCATCTCCACCAGCAGCATCTCCACCAGCAGCATCTCCTCCAGCAGCATCTCCTCCAGCAGCATCTCCACCAGCGGTAGCCTCGGCAGTGGTAGTCTCGTCAGTGGGCGCAACGCTTGGTCCATCTTGACCACCTTCTATTATATCTCCTGAGAAGGCTCCATTTTTATTATTGTATATTATGTAAATAAATATACCTGTTACTACAAGTAGTAGTGGAATGTTTTCTTTAAAATCGTATGAGTAAAGAATATAAACATACAAAACGATTATGAATATATTCATGTATTTTTTAAGAATATCAGTGAACATCAATATAATATATTTAATATAATTATTTAAAACATTATAATAAATTATATTGATATAAGATGGAATGTGTTGATATCAAGAATGAATGGACGTTATGGTATCATTCTATTAATGAAAACAAATGGGGAAAGTCTTCATACAAAGAACTATTTCGTATGAAAGATTTATATGATGTTCATCTTATCTTTGATACATTTAAACAAAATCATTATCAAAATGGAATGTTTTTTCTTATGAAGAACCGTATATTTCCAAACTGGGAAGACCCCAGTAATCGTTTAGGCGGTTGTTTATCGTTCAAAATTTCTTCTAAAAATGTTATCGATGAGTGGAAGAATATCTTTTTAAGATGTGTCCTTGAGACATTACTTAAAGATGATAATGATAAGATTAATGGTTTATCAATATCTCCTAAAAAAGAATTTAATATTGTAAAAGTGTGGTTTTCAGAAACAATAGATTATAAGAATAAATTTATAGAAAAGAACAAATCAGAATTAATTTTAGAAAATTCATTATATAAAAAACACGTTGTTGATAATTAATCTCCACCTGTATTTGGAGCTAAACAAAGTTTTATATTTCCGAGTGAAGCTACAGCATATTTTATGATTAAAGGATAATCATTTTTGATGTATAGATTGATCTGATTACATAGATTTGTACATTTTGTGAAAAGACTTAAATATTTCAAAGAAAATTCCCCTTGAATTGGTAAAGACTCTGGTGAAGTTTGATTGAACTTTAATCCATTATTTGTTTCACCTAGAGTTGTTTCTTGTGAAGCAAAATCACCTTCACAATTTAAGATAAGTTGTGAACCGATACTCTTAATTTCAATATTTTCCCCAATATTTACCATATCTCTTATTATCTTTTGGAAATCTCCAGAAGGTAATGACAATTCTGTTTCAAATTCAGCAGGTGGAATACTAATATTATCATCAGGAATATCTAATAGATTTAATTTGTATATTGTTTGTGAATTCTTTTCATTATTATTAATCATAATTCCCAATTTATTTTCATTTTCATTTTCTACAAATAGTGTTAAAGTTTCTGAGTTACCCATTGTCTTAATAAGTTTGAAAAAGTTAGACATATTAACACCAATAGTTACTTTCTTAGGACAATGGAAAAATTCAAAATTATCAGATTCTAATTTCATATGAATTAAAATGGTGTGGGTTGAATCCATCGCCATAAGTTTTATACCCGATTCATCAAATGTAAAATTTGCTTCTGTTAAAATTTCTTTTAGAGCCTCTACGAGTATACGGAAAGCCCCTGCTTGTTCAGTCTTAAGTTTCAATTTGTAATTGTTAATGTTAATGTTAATGTCTTCTTTATCCATTTTAATGCTATTAGTTATAATATAAATCTTTAAATATTTAATACAGATAGATTTTACGCATCATTTGAAATGTTTTATATATAATATATTTATAATGACTTTCTCAGAAAACGTATCTGGTATTATTGATGATATAGAACTAAACAGGACATATGATAAAGCCATCTTAAAACATCGTTTTTTGGATGAAATAACATATTATGAAAAAAAAAGAGATGAAACAAAAAGATACTATAATGCTTTTAGATTTATCGTAACAACTGGTAGTATACTTTTACCAGCTGTCCTTTCGATGGGACAAATGGATCCTGCTAAACTACCCAAAAACTTTGATATGATAAGCTACTGGACTTCTTGGACAATATCATTACTTGTTACAGGAAGCAATGGATTCTTACAATTGTTTTCACTTGATAAAAATTACTTTAGCTACTCAATGGTTGTTGAACAGTTAAAGACAGAGGGTTGGCAATTTTTTGGTTTATCTGGAAAATATGAAGATTATCCAGACCATCAAAGTGCATATAAGATATTTTCAAAATCGGTTGAAAGTATTAAAAGAAAACAAATAGATCAAGAGTTTTCAAATGGAAAAGGTGAAAATAAAAAGAAAAAGTTTGATTTTCAAGGTGAAATGAAAAAATTTGCTCAAGAACAAAATGCGAATCTTAAAATAAAAGATACAGTGATTGAACAAATTTTACCCGATCCTCAAAAACAAATCGTAAATAGCGCCTCAGAATTAATATCAGATGTTAAAGACAAAAATCTAGATATACCAATTGTTCCTGATACAGAAAAAGTGACTGATATATTAAAAAAAGAAGCAAAAGGAATTATAGATGAAACTATTGATAGAGCTTCCGATAAAAAAGAATAAAATAAATAATATAAAGGATATTATACTATAATAATTAATATGACATCTTACGAAAGAGTTATTGATTTATTTCAAACTTCATCCTTTAAAGAAGGATTTGAAGAATATAAATCAGAAAATAATAGAGATATATCAACACTCGTTGATTTCTTAGATTCCATTGAAACCAATAAAAAATATTACCGTATTGGTGTTCAAAAAAATAAGAAATATAGAAAGAAACAAAATGAAGATACAGAAAATATAAAAAATATCAATAGTCTTGTAAATAAATTAACAGTAAACAATTTTGATATTATTAAAGCCGATATTGTTAAGCTCATCAATAAAGAACATCTTATACCTTATATTATAGAAACTATTATTGAAAAGTCAATACTTCATCATAGATATGTCCATTTATATGTATCTATTTTAAAAGAAATAAAATGTAAAAACAAAATAAGAATTATAACTCAGAGATGTGAAAAACATTATGATAATTTCTTTAACAAATTTACTGTCGACGGAGATACATATGAAGATTTATGTAAGAAAAATAAGAATATTGATAACATCATAGGTTTTTCTATCTTAATTACACACCTTGAAAAAGAAAGTATCTTATCAAATTATGTTGAAAAGGTATTGGATCCTTTTATGGAAAAAATTGATAAAACAAACGATGAAGAACTATTCAAAATGTTAACATCTTTTTATAATATTTCTGAACTTTATTATAAAGAAATACCTCAAAAATATAAAGAAAAGTTAATTCAATTAAAACAAATAAAAGGTGCGAAAATAAAATTTAAGATAATGGATATACTTAGAGAATAAATATTTAAATACTATAATAGAATTATATTATTAAATGGAAAGTGGAAATAACAACACAACAAATGATTATACTCTTGAAGTAGATGTCCCACACCTAAATAACCTTTTAAGTATGTATAATTTTCATCCCTCAAATAATTATTCTGAAACTGAAACAGGGGCTACAAATCCACTACCTTTTACAGTAAATCAAAATGATGCCTATTATTGTAGTATAGATAATATAACGCAATTGTACAGTGATATAGAACCATTATATATTTCTGAAGTAAAAGAAATAAAGAAAAATGTAATTGACCTTATTTATAAACGGAGTAGTTTTGAAGAAGAAGATTATGATGAAGAAAAGTATAATAATTATGAAATAGACGAATTATATCAAAAAGTTAAAGGTATTATTGAAGAATTTAAGGGGTTTCAAGAAAATTTATATAATGCTGAAAAAAATCTTAAAAAAGAAATTGAAAAAATGAATGAAAATGTTAAAAAAATAGATAATTTTATAGTATTTTTAGAAAATTTATCTTCAATTGATTATGAAGAAACTAAAGAAATAATTGATAAAATAAAAGAATTATCACATAAATTATCAAGTTTGGAAGATTTTAAAAAAGCTAAAAGAGATTACGCTACAGAAAGAAAGAATATTGAAAAGTATATTTATCTACTAAGGAAAATAAATAAGATGAACACTACAAATATGTGTGTTGTTTGTATGGATGAACCTGTTAGTCATTTTATAAATCCATGTGGACATACATTTTGTAAATCTTGTTTAGAGAAAAGTTTAGATATAGAAACTATAACGCAAAATATGATATTAGACAATACTAAAAATTGTCCAGTTTGTAGAAAATATGTAAATAACATACATCCGCTTTACTTTTTATAAAGTTTCTAGTAACTCTTCCATCATTTGTCTCTTTGTTTTCTTTTTCTTTTTTCTGAAAATGTAATATTCTTTGGAGTTTAATGTTACATTTCTATATTGACTTTGCCTTATACTTAAAGTATTTCCATCTATACAATAAAGATATCCTATATGTTCAAGTTCATGTGTATTCTTTTTGATAAAATAAAGGTTATCAGTTAGTAAAAATCCTTTTTCTATATATTCTGTATTTTCTATTCGTTTAGAAACACTATCATCTAAGAATTTGGATAATTCTGTTTTAATATCTTTTTTATTTTGGAGATAAGATTTTAAAGGTTCGATATTCATATTTTATAATATAAAACAAAAAATAATTTACGGTTTTTTCTGAAATTTTTTTCTAAGTATAAAGTATAAAAAACATGGGAGGAGGATTAATGCAACT